>Ga0102942_1000854_pt1 | contig 11623 bp, 17 predicted proteins | sample SalPon2_C_H2O_MG_FD_78171 | JGI IMG/M metagenome (GOLD analysis project Ga0102942, IMG submission 78171) | Salt pond water microbial communities from South San Francisco under conditions of wetland restoration - Salt Pond MetaG R2_C_H2O_MG | ecosystem: Environmental > Aquatic > Non-marine Saline... | reverse complement strand
TCGGCACGGGGGTCAAGAGCGACGAGCCGCAGGTCCGCTACCCGATGCCCGAGGGCAGCGTCCAAGGCAAGGACGTCCTCGTGATCGACGACATCGCCGACACCGGTGGCTCGATCAGCCGCGCCCACGAGTACGTCACAGAGCGCCACGCGGCCTCGGTCCGGACCGCCACGCTGCAGTTGCTTGGGACCAGCGAGTTCGAACCGGAGTTCGTCGGCGAGCGCCTCGAGACGTGGACGTGGGTCGTCTACCCGTGGAACTTCGTCGAGGACATGATCGACCTGATCGAAGGCGTCATGCGGAAAGCCGACGCGGAGACCTTCGCCCGCGAGGACATCCGGCACCACCTCTCGTCGTACCACGACCTCGAACGCATCGAGATGGAGGTCGCCCAACCGGACCGCCTCGACGAGGTCCTCTCTGAGATGGAGCGTCGCGACGTCGCGGCCCGAGTCGACGGCGGGTGGCGGCTCACCTGAGTGGCGTCGGGGACTGTGCGGCAGGGGCTCCGGAGCCCCCGAGGTTCGAGAGGGCACAAAATGTGTTTTCGGTATACTCCGGTTCTTTGATGGGTTAACGAGGGCAACGTCGAGGTGCTCGTCGAGCATCTCGTAGCTCGGGCTAGTTGCCGGATGCTTCGATGGCAGCTTCACCACCGGCGTATTGCTCGGTGAGTTCGGAAAGACGGTCGTTTGGCGAGCGAATCTCGCCTCGCAGGGTGCCGTCGTCGTCCACGACGGCACCCTGCGAGTACCGTTTGTTGGTGTCGATTCCAAGGTACATGGAACGCCTCCGTTGGGGCTGATTACGAACACTTTCCGGGCACGTTCCCGGCGATCAGTCGGTCGACCAACGAATCACCGTGGCTTCCAATCACGACCGCATCGAAGTCGTCGGCTCTATGCCACGCTGCGATGACACATATTTTGTACGATGACACGTAGTTGTACGTATGCGGGAGATACAGCTCTCTGAGGCTCAACACGAACGTTTCAACGCGATTCAAGAGCGACTGGCAGCGGAGTACGCGGGACGGTACGCCTCCGTTCGTCCAGCGGACGTCGTGGACTACCTGCTGGATACAGCTGAAACGGACGCTGCTGGCTCGTCGGCAAACGACGATGCGGCACCGACGGGAGACGCCGAAGCGACAGCAAGTTCAACGGGAATGTCGACCGAGACGGCCGCTACGAAGACTGTCTCTGAGTCCACGTCCGACGTGTCCGGTGTGTTTGATCTGCTCGACGAACACGCCGACAAGTGGCGGGAATCAGACGGTGAGGTACCGTACGAGGTCGATTTACCGGACGGTAGCACCGAAACCGCGCGAACGAGAGACGACATCAAGACGACTCTGTTTAAATATTACTAATGAGTTTTGTTGACCGCCTTCGATCGTGGTTGTTCGGTTCCGACCGGACGGAAGATGCCGACACCACAAATAAAAAAACACCCGCCGACGAGTCCGAACCGCAACTCGATCCGAATAAGGCCACCGAGGTTCGAACCGAACGTTCCCTGAGTGGCGTCGACACGCTGAAACAGATGCGCGAAGTGGACGAATCCTCCGATCAAAAGAAGTGATACTGACGGACGACCGAACGGACACACGACGCACGAGTGATCCGCCAACCCGTCCGGAACGTTACCGGCCTCGACTTCATTATAAACCGTCTCTGGTAGCAGTAGTGTGTCGAACGTAGATATCCCCGATGAGAGTGATATCGACCACGAGTACTTTCACGGGAAGCATGGGACAATCACCTCGGTATTGAGCGATGATACAGCCGCGGTGACGGGTGACGAACAGGGCTCGGAGTTGTACCGTATTGAATTTGATTTTGAGTCCATTAGTGGAATCCGTATGAACTCTAGTGTTCTGTCAGTAGGTACGTAAGGAAGAACGACGTTGTCCGTTTCGAAGCCTTCCTCCCGCATTATCTGGATTAGCTTGTTCTGAAGGTTTCTTGGATTCTCTTCGGTGGGCTCAATTCCAACAAAGTACTCTGCTTTGACGATCAGTTCCTTGGTCTTCGGCTGCCGACTTCCCATTCTCTCATCCACCGATATAATCTCAAAAAGTATATTTCTACCACCGCCGCGGTCGTGGCCTCTGTCCTATCTCTTCTACTCTGGAACATCCAACTGTATCTAAAAAGTGGACAAATGTAACAGAGACTTGTACGACCGTTAAACTCTAGTCAAAAGAAGCACTAAACTCCTGTGTAGGAGGAGTGGCCTCGGCACTCACGACTCATAATCCATCCATAATGAATGAGCTTAGCGCGTTTATAGATCGCGCTGGTCCCGTTACTGCTCGTCCAGCATCTGGATACCGCGCTCCACGACCGCTTCGGTTACGAAGAGGCTCGTCTCCCGCTGGAGTACTCGCATACGCGATGCCGCTTCGTCTCTGTCGAGCAATCCGCGGCCGTACCCGAGCGCAATGACGCCGATAGAACCGTGTACTTCGACATTCGCGTCCGATGCTGCCTCTCTGGCAGCGAGGTCGTCGGTCAGAAGAGAGACCCCCCGCTCTTTCGCGACCGTAATCGCGGCGCGTTCTCCGGCATCCAGTTCTTCGGCTTCAACTTGTCGTTCATCGGCTTCGACGAGTTTGTACGAGAGGTCGGATAACCCGTCCGGAACTCCACCGACCTCGACCTCCTCGTAAACCGTCTCTGGAACGAGGAGTGTGTCAAACATCGAGAGGAGTTCGAGCGAATCGATTTCGGCGAGGTGGATGAGCGGTCCTGCGTCCGAGACAGACGCAAGCGTCACGCGTTCAAGCCCCAGTCGACGTCTTCCTCGACGACCTCACGTTCTCGCTCTGCTCGCTCGACTTTCGTCCGACCGACACGTTCGATTGCTTCTTCGCGGTCGAGTTCGCCGTCGAGGTACCGCGCGAGAACGAGGTCCTTCCACAGGTCTTCGAGGCCGCGTTCGAGTGCACGCTCGAACACCTCGGACTCCGGAAGGCCGCGAGCCTCGGCGATTTCTCGAACCCGGTCGGAGATGTCGGCGGCCATATCGTGTGATTGCTCGGCAACGGTCTTAAATCCGTGTCTGCCCACTCGGCAGGGATCTGACCGGGGCCTATGTCTACCGTGGCCGCGACCAGATACTTATAGAGACACCGTCTACCCTCAAAAATAGCGGCCTCGGCACTCACGACTCACAATCTATCCACGTCTCAGTACGTCTCGACCTCGACTCCGAGTGCTGCAAAGTCCTCGACGTTGTCGGTGAGGACGGGTTCATCGTAGACGTCAGAGACTGCCGCAACCATCGGATCGACTTTGTCGATGCCGCTTTCACCGTCGGCATTCTGGTCGGCCCGCGCGAGGAGCTGTCCAGCGCGATGCGCAATCGTCTCGTTCTGTTCGACGACCGGATACATCCGGAGCGCGTTCCTGACGTTCCGCCGCTCGTCCTCGTTGCCGAATCCGGCACCGTACGACAGTTCCATGACGACCGGCGAGGGAACGCGCTGAACGGTCTTCGTCTCGGTAAGTTGGACGCCTTTCTCGAACGCACCCTCGCGACCGTCGAAGAGATCGATCAGGAACGACGTATCGAGGATCACTCGAACCGCTCCCGCAGTTTATTTTTCTCTTTGGCATCCGTTTCGCGCTTGGTTTCGAGACGGTCTCGCATTGCCGTCGCCGTTTCCGAGGAGAGTATTCCGGCGACATCCTCGGGATGCGGTCCGCCGATGAGCCGGCGGAGCGTCTCTTCCATCGTCTCGTTTTCGCGCTTGTGAGCCGTCACGAACTCGTGGAACTCCTCGGAGATGCGAACCGATTTGCTCATATGTCGTATACTCAGATATACGCATTTATTAATCTTCGGCTGCTGTTCGGAGTGGCCCTCTCCCCATAGACCAACGACCTCCAGTCAGACGCGGCGAGCGGAGACGAAGCTGACCGGGGCCTCTGTCTACCGTGGCCACACCCAGATGCCCGTAGAGACGCTTTCTACCGTCAAAAATAGGGGCCTCTGCACTCACGACTCACAATCTATCCATAGCGAATCTGTTTAGCGCGGCTATAGACGCCGCTCAATCCGTAAACCGTTCACCCTCTCTTGCTACTCTTCGAGCGGTGGGTCCTGCGAAGGAATGTAGACCCGCTTCAACGGCACTGTCGCCTGATACTCGGATTCGAGGTCGTCGTAGTGCTGAATCAGGAGGTCAATGAACTCGTCCCGGTCGATGAGCGTGACCCGCTGTTCGGCATTCCGTGCTGCATCCTGCGCTTCACTGGTATAGCCACCAGTCGACACGAACAGGCCCCGTTCGCCGTTCCCAAGAGTTCCGGTGAACGCTCGCATATCCGGCGAACCGACCTTTGACTGCTGGCGCTTGACCTGAGCTTTGATATACGGCTCTTCGAATCCCAACGAGTCCGGGTGAGCGACCACGTCAATACCTCGGTCTTGGCTGTCCCGTGTCTTCTTCGCGTGGTATCCCATCGCTCGTAGGACTGCGGCGACCAACTCCTCGAAGACGAACGGGTCCATGTTCGCCAGAATGTCGGAGATGAGTTCGTCTGCCTGGTTCTCCACCTCGTCGACGAATGGTACGGTGTCCTCCTCGTCCTCGCTCTCATCGGGTGTCTCCCCGCTTAGAACGCCCGTGATTTCATCAATGCAGTCGTCAAGCGAGAATACGGTCAACGTGCTTCCGAGCGTGTTCTTCGTCGAGGTCGTGAACTCGTCGCGGGAAACCGTGTCCTTCCATTCGACACGCCTAACGTGCGGGTATCCTGGTGGATGGTCGCTTGGTTTCCACTCGTATCCGCTCGTGACTTCACCAATGAGATACTCACGCTCCGTCTTGTCGTAGCTCAGAACCAGATGCCCCTCTTCCATCTCAAGCGCGAATCGATTCACCTGCCCCGCATTCTGAGCGAGACGGCGGCTGTTGTGCTCCGAATACTCGTCGGTCGAATTGAACCGGGCTTTCATTTCCTCGTAGGACTGGACATTAGAAACGTCGCCTAATTCCTCCCATCCGACTGCGACCAGCGAACGAGACTCGAATTCCTCGACTAACTCATTATCATTCCCGGCGCGAACCATGAACGCTCGCTCTGCCATGTTGCTCTATGTGTTCCAAACCTCGAAGTATCAAGGTTCGCACGTACCAATATATGACTCGTCAGGACGACCTCGACCAACTCTATGGCTTACTCGACCATCTTGAGGAACAAGTCGGCGGAACTCGGAAGCTAAAGAACTGCACCGGATACATGGACTGGCCCGACCGTGGTGTCTACTTCTTCCTTGAACCGGGCGAAACACGCACCTCAACTGGCCAGTTGCGCGTTACTCGCGTCGGGACACACGCGGTGTCTGAAGGGAGCAGCACGTCGCTCTGGGATAGGCTGAAGCAACACTACGGAACGGGAAGTGGGAGCTCCAACCATCCTCACGGGGGCGCACACCGTGGCTCCGTGTATCGCAAGCGCGTCGGCGAGGCGATTATCGAGAAACACGACCTCCACGCTGACTATCCCGACTGGGACAAACGGTGGTCGAGTATCGACCGTGAGCGGTCTGAGGTACGTGACGAGGAATACATCCTCGAACGACGAGTGAGTACGCACATCCGCGAACAGCCGCTCCTCTGGGTGAATCTCGACGACGAGCCGAGTGCCGACAGCGACCGAGCGTACCTCGAACATAATGTTATCGCCCTCCTCAGCAACTTCGACAAGCAACCGGTTGACCCACGAGGAGGCGGATGGCTCGGTCGGTACAGCCAGAGTCAGGCGATACGGGAATCCGGTCTTTGGAACGTGAATCACGTAGATAACCGATACGATAGTGGATTTTTATCTCTGTTCGAGAACGCTGTCAGTAACACCACCCCTATGTGAGGCTGACAGGCTGCCACAGCTGTAGCAAGATTGTAGGTGGGATTTTTGCTCGGTCGATATGTAGTTTGCAGGCAGTGAAAACGAATGGCAAGCGTAGAACCAATTAAGACGTCCACGATAAAACAGTTTGAGTGGTGTCCTGTTGAGGCGTTCATTGAGCATCTGAAAGAAATAGGTGACGAGCGCGTCACCGCCACCTCGAAGACTTCCGAGGCGCTCCGCGCTGGCGAGGAATTACATGAAGGAACGTTTGGTCTTCGGGTTGTCGTGCAAGAGGAAGATGCCGGTCGAGAGATTCTGGAGAAAATGAAGCGGGAGCGTGTTACTGCTATCAACCACGGACAGTATCAAATCCAAGGCGCACCAGATGATGTTATAGTGGATGGTGATTCCGTTCGGGTTACAGATATGAAGACAACCGGGTGGGATAGCAAGAGTGCGTATCGAGAACACCAACTACCTCCGGCGGCCTTCCAAGTCAGAATTTACAGTTGGATGTTGTCTCATGTTCCAAACATCACGGTCGAGAACCCGAAAGTGGTCATCAAGCAGCGTGAGAATGGAACTGCAGTAGATTGGTTCACTGAGGAAATCGAATACGACCGTAGCGAGACAGAGGAAAAGATAGAGCACGTCCTTTCGCTCTTCGAGACACCCAAGAGACTACCAGAGCTTCGTCCTGAGGAAGATTGGAAGTGCAACAATGATGACCACTGGGAGCAATTTGTTAATGATATCGCGCTCTCCGACCTCTGACTCGTAATTAGTTGGCCGAGGTAGTCAGTCTGAATCCTCTAATTCGGTCGTATACTCAGGACTCTTCCGGAGCTTCGAGAACGAGACGTAGCGATGCCCCTGGACAAATGCAACCGTTCGGTCAGAATCGCTCGCTGACTTGTCGTTCTTCACCGGATGGTCGAGTTCAATACCATCCCGTAGGAAGATGACCTTCTCCGTCTCACCGTGCCGTTCGGAACCCTCCTTGCGGAACTGCGTTACTGCATCAAGCAGTTGCTCACGCTGTGACTGCGAGAGGTCTCCATGGTTTCGTACTGTTTCCTCTGTGAGCTCGATACTCTCGATAGCATCTGTCATCGACGGGACTGCTGTTTTGATTTCGCCGTCCGTGTAGAACGCGAGGTGGTCGACGGCCTTGAACGACCGATTCGGCTGGCAGAAGTATAGCCCGTGTTCCTGATACTCGGGCCACGCTTTGCGAGCCGCGACGACCAGCACGCGGTCTTCCTTACCGCTCACGAGGTCTTCGTCGTAGAGGAAGCGACTGAGTTCCCGCAGCAGGAACGCTTCACGTTCTGTGGGGACGGACATGCTCGCCTCGGCATTCCCTACATCTCGCTCAAGCACCGTTTCGATGGTGTCAATGAGCGAGTCGAAGTTTGCCCACACAATACGCTCGTCATCGATTGCTGCTACCTCGTCGGGAAGTCGAGCATCAGGCGTCAGAACGATAAGACGCTGGAGTTCTGCTTCATCCTCGTCAAGTGCATGAAGATGGTTTTCGAGTTGCTCCTTGTCCACGGCATCCCGACTCGTCTTCGTCTCGAACCAGAGCGCAGTTGAACTCTTGATTGCAGCATCTGGCACTGAGTCAACGCCTGTCACTTGATTATCGAACGTGACGAGTGACAAGTCGGATTCGTCGGTCAGTGCTTCGAGGATATCTTCTGCTAACTGATTGTTAACGTGCTCAAGCACGGCGATGACCGTTGATGTAACCCGATTTTCGCCCTGCGTGTACGTCGAGAAGAGTGGATTCGGCATACACCGTGATTCAAACACCTGTCTCAAAAGTGCTCGGTCGAGAAGTTACAACGCCCACAGTCAACATATCCACTATTACTATCCACACACCTAGGTGCCTCCAGTCGTAATTATCTGTTGTGAGACACGAATGAGTGACGAAGAGCCACAGCAGACCGAATGGGAAAACGAGGTCGGGTTGTCCGAGGAAACGACCTACGTTGCGCTGTACCCGAGTCGTAAGCATGCCGAGGAGTGGATGGAGGAAGCAGAGGAGCAGGGGTACGGGAGTCGTTCGAAGTACCTCTATGAACTGATACAAGAGGCCCGCGCTGCTCGTCAGGAAGGATTCCTCGCATACAGTCAGAACGAATCGAAGGTCGAAGAACTGCAATTGCAGGTCGAGCAGTTGCAGGACGAACTCGAAGACGCTCGTAACTCCGAGCCGGGAGAAATCGATATCGCCCACGAGGAGTTCGTGACTGCGTTCCTCACCGAGAGTTACCAGCCAGTCGAAAAGGTGCTCCATCAGGTCACGGACAGCGGCGTTCTCACGGGTATCGTCAAGGATGCCGTCGAGGAGCAGTTGTTCGACCTCGCGGAAGAGAACAAGGTCGAATACAAGCAGGGATACGGCTGGCGACTCGCTCACGACGACGCTGACGCGGAGGTGGTCGAGGCATGACGGGGAAGACCCGCGAGAAGATTTACGAGAACGAGCACGACGCGGTCAACGACTTCATCGAACGCAAGCAGGCGATGGGTCGCAGTCGTCGGACACTCAACGCTTACTCGCGCACCCTGAAATCGTTCTTCCACGAGGAGTTCCCCGACCTCGCACCCGAAGACGTCGAAGTGCGTCACATCGAGGACTACGTCGGGAAGCTCGCTGCTCGTGACCTTTCACAGAACACGAAACGTAGATACCTCGAATCGTTGTCGTCGTTCTTCGGGTGGGCGATGAAGCGCCCGCGGTTCGAGAACATTACGGGGAACCCGGCGGCAGTCGTCCTCGAAGAGATTCCGCAGAAGTACCGCGAACGTCCCGACTGTGCGACGTGGGAGAACGCAAAGAAAATCGTCCACAACATCGCCGACACGCGGAACAAGGCGATTGCCGTCATCCTCGCAAAGACGGGTTGCCGCATCCGCGAGGCGCTCGAAATCGAACGGGACGACCTGATGCTCGACGATGGATTCATTCGCCTCCGTGAGCGCAAGGGTGGCAGTCAAACGGTCGTTCCCGTCGATGAAGAGGTGAAGCACGCCATCAAGCGGTATCGGCTCGTTCGTCCCGACAACGATTCCGAGTACCTCTTCCTGAGCGTGCGGGGGAATCGGGTGAATACGACGCAGGTGCAGCGGGCCGTTCGTGACGCTGCGGTCAGAGCAGGAGTGATGGACGAGGGCGAAACCCGTTTTCACAGGAAGTTCACCCCGCATACGTTTCGGACGGTTTTCACCACGCTGATGCGTAATCAGGGGATGAAGGACCACATCCTCCAGCACATCCGCGGAGACGCCAATAACCGAACAATGGATGTCTACACCCGCGTTGACCGATACGACGCTCGGCAGGAATATCTCGAGTGCATCAAATCTCTCGACCTCTAACTTCGCCTCGTAGAGCAATACGGAGAGACGAAGAGACTCGTTCGTGAAGCCGGTCGATGTGGCACGCGGGTATGTTCTATCGGAAGGCAACCGAACTGCGAGAGACTCGATTTGTCTTCGGTCTCAGGGGAGGGGAGCTTACGACACGACGAACCTTCCGCAAAATTCTGCGTGAAATCCTGCTCAATCAGGGTTCTGTCGTAATTCCACAGTCGTCGGTAGGCCTGGGTTCGAGTCTCCGACAAGAGGCGTCGGTCTCTCCCTGTTCATCCCACTGGCTCCTACGATGGGACAGATAGAACCTGTTCCCGAGAGACGACGAGTCTGCTGTCGTCTCTACGGTCGGGGTTATCCGGGTTTGAGGAACCCGAGCACGTTGTCGGTAACGTGCAGAAGTCCCCACAGCGGCAATCCGACCATGAGAACGCCCGCCCAGAAGGCGAACATAGCGATGGGCAGCGGGTGCGGGAGTGCAGTGATGGGCAGGCCCACCGCGTTGAGCCCGATAGCGAGCAGGAACGAGACGAATCCGAGAAGGTTCAAAGAGGCAACAGCGCGACGAGGTGACTGGAACGGGCCACGAGGAGAGAACCAGTCCCACGAGTCGTTCTCCGTCGAGGTCGCGTTGTCGGTCGTCTCGGCATCGTCTCCGGCTGCGGCTCCACACTCGGGACAGTACGAGGCATCGCCGTCAAGCCCTGCACCACACTGCTGACAGTAGCGGTCAGGCATACCATGGCGCTCGGAGAAGATGTTGGTAGGTGTGGTGGACCTGCTAATCCGAAATCCTGCAAATCGTCAATATAGAGATTCTCCTTCTTACTGCGGGAGGAGTGAGACGACTAGTCCGTGTATTTGACTTCGCTTCGCTCACCGGAGACGGCAACAGTTTGTGGAGTCTGCTGATTTTCGATGTACCCGCCTGTGTCTCATCAGTTGCATCTCCGTCCGCTTAGGCGACGGTTCTCTTTGAGTACGGGGGTTTAATCTACTTAGGAGTGCATGAGCTCACCCGGGCCGAGATTCTAATCGATGTACGTGTGCAATAATCCAGCAATATCTGCTTCTATCTCCCCAGGCTCTTTAAAACAGATTCCAACTGAAGAGTAACACCGGGTAGGCCCCGACTCTATCTCGTGGAGTTTCGATGGCTCAGTCGCATGACGGTCGTTCGCCGGAAGGCTCCACAGGAAGTGTTCAGAATGGATGAAATCCACTCCGACGACGGTAGTACAGTAGAGAAACTTGGCCGCGACCCTTGGCTCCACACCGACTGGCAGGACTTGTTTGAGCGGGTTGCTGGGTCGAGCGAACCACCCCTCCAGTCAGATACGCTGTCCCTGGCTGTCAGCAATCAATACGGCTGCGACCAGGAGTTCGGTGAGACGATAGTCAGGAAAGCCGCGGAGTGTGGCCCACTCCTGCGTATCAGCGTGAAGCTCGAAGACTTGAGATGGGAATATTACGCAGCTAAATCTGACGTAATTACCGAGCCGTGTAATTGGATTAGCATTACTGACAGTGACGTTCTGGCTGACGACGAATCACTGGCTCCGGAAGCCGTCTCCCGAGACGAACTCGTACAACGGATAGATTCCAGACCTCGACAGACCCCCATCAAGCAGGTACAATACATAGCTGACAGTATCGGGCACCTGGCCCCATTCTCATCCGTTCTAGTTTAGTGGCGGTCAAAGGGGAACTCACCCGATTCAACCTGTCTGCGTAACCGTTGCCTGTGTGGATTTGGATTTCGCGACGCCCACAGCAACAACTCATCCAAATCCGGCAGTTCGTAGCCCAACTCAACCATTAGATACAGCTGGATCAGATGAGCGTGGCGCTCGACGGCTAGCGAACAGCGACGGCGAGGGAGCCGCGACGCCGACTTGTCGGCGTCTGCGGCGGTGTCGGCCTCACGCTGTCTTGCCTCAAGCGACCGCAATTCATCCACGATTACACGACTCATCATCAACGAAATCGCCGCCATGATGATCAGCGCCTCGATGATGTAGGCGTCGGTCGTGTTGATTTCGTCCAAGCCGAACCGCGACTTCAACTCCTTGAACAGCAGTTCGACTTCCCAGCGCGCCCGATAGAGCTGCGCGATATCGGGCGCACTGTAGGCGTCTTTGCCGAGATTCGTCAGATAGAGATGGTACTCTTCGCTCTCCTCGTTGCGCAGGCCGACCAGTCGAAACGTTCGGGTCGCGCTGGCGCCCGACCCTCGTTTGCGCTCGAACGAGAGCGTGATGCGGACATCGATTTCCTGTCGCTGCAGGTCGTCGAGGACGGCCTGCAGCGACTCTCCTTCCAGCGGAATGCTGTTGCCCCGCCACGTCCGCAGTTCTTCGACGATCTCGAAG
>Ga0102942_1000850_pt1 | contig 11633 bp, 12 predicted proteins | sample SalPon2_C_H2O_MG_FD_78171 | JGI IMG/M metagenome (GOLD analysis project Ga0102942, IMG submission 78171) | Salt pond water microbial communities from South San Francisco under conditions of wetland restoration - Salt Pond MetaG R2_C_H2O_MG | ecosystem: Environmental > Aquatic > Non-marine Saline... | reverse complement strand
TGAGCCGGGATTCGACGTCTGCCTTCCGCACGTACTCCCTTTCCTCAATGTCGTACACATCGGATTCAGAGAGTGAGGTGACGTCCAAGGCGTCACCAAGTTTGCTCGTGTCAATTTTGAGTAGCGACTCTGCCACAAGGAGTTGCCTTTTTTCTGAACCACTGTAACAATGCGCATATGACATCCAATTCTATATTTTTGCTCCTGTATGTTTAAAATCTCGATCAAAATCCCAACATACAAATAGTGTCTACTCGATTAAAACTATGTGATGTATCAATCACACATCAAAACCTCCAGTAATGGGGGTGAAGAAGAGAATTGGAATAGAGACGGACAAATGGTTGACGATCTGGGCATGTTCCCAACAATTAGAGAGATGAATGACTCTGCTGTTGAGCCTAGCACTCTAGAATTCAACAATCCCTCCGAGTTTAAAACGAAGATTAGAGTGGGTTATGACGGCCACAAATTAGCGATTGCGTCCATTTTTCAAGAAATGAACGTAACACTCCAAACGTACCCAGAATACGCTGTCTTGAGTAATCAAGTCGACTCTCAAGAGGAACTTTGGAAACATCTTGATGAATCGGACAATCAAATAGTATCACTCGGCTATACGGCCAAAAACTGGTACGTTACGATAGAGACTGCTGATGATGGAGACGACATAACTGCTGTAATTACAACCAATATAACAGAAGCTCAAGCACTTCCTCATGAAGTAGTTGAGATTGTTGGCGGTAAGATGCAGCGGAGATTTGACGAGAGGATCACAAAGACCCACCTGATCGACGAATTTCTCTAATAGCTGTACGGACGGACTGATAACATGATCAGAATCGTGGAAGTGACAATTAGATTCTTGAGGTCGTGATTATTGCGCTAATTCTGCCACTTGGTAGCACGACAGACCCACCACAAGAGCGTTATTCTAATTTTCAGCCAAACTCCTACGGACTTACTGGACAGAATCATCATAAAACTATGTAGACTAGTGTCCATGTTCGGAAAACCACATTCTTCTGGTATAATGTGGACTGAAACAGTCGGCCACTGAACAGTGCGTATCGGTCACACGCCCTCGTCAACGGACAAGGAGAATGAATGCTTCAGACTACTCGTAGTAACTGACGCGATCGACAACTTCTGCCAAGGCAACATCCTCGCGTACATTCCAATCTCGATCGTCACACGCTCGCTTTGGTTAGTGTCGGGCACGATAACGACGAACCCGCGTTCGACACGCGTGATACCATCGCCTTGGTCGCCAATGTCTTCGATTTCGACGGTGCGTTGTTCTCCCTCTTCAACAGGGGGCGTCCGTGACACTTGCTCGGGCTCTGCGGTAGCGTCGGTACTGTTTGCCTCGTTGGTCGCTGGTGCCGACAGAACAGCCACACGGTACGTCTTGTCTGCCTGGAGCTCGCCAAGCTGGAGCTCTTGCTCTGGTACCTCAACCACATATGACCCATCACGCTCTTCCACCTTCCCCGAGAACAGACAGTAAACTTGCTCTGAAATATCCATTTGAAGACCTTACACTGTAGAAGCAACGAAAAACAGTTTAATCTGATGTCTGGACCACTCCGGGGCTACTACGTCTTCAAACGCCGGGCACTCGGTCCACACACCTTCGGTACCGTCGTTCTTCTCGTACTCAAGAAGGATCCAGCTTTCGAGATCTCTTCACCATATTCTGAACATGAGGCCCATCCCCGTCGGAATATGTTTGGAAAACTTCGAGGAGTATCGAGAGACGTCTCGGCGTGCTAGGTGGATTGCCTTCTCAATAAAGCGGAGAATCTGCGACTTCGGGAGTGGCTTCATATCGTGGAATTCCAGGTCGGACATGAAACTCTCAAAGGTTTTCAGCAAAGCCGAATCACACTAATTCACGACAATACCTCGGATTGATTTCTTATATACGAGACTACGCCTGCTGGAGTACCTTGTGGTATTTTCGGAGGAATTCATCGAATTCTGTGGGGGCGGGACCAGCATCACGCAGGCGTTTGTGACCACGCTCAGCATAGCAGTTGAGTAGCTGTTTGCCGTAGTCCGAGAGCTGTGTTGGGTCACTTGAATCAAGGATACTTAACATGAGCTCACGGATTTCGTCCTCTGCATCCTGGGGAATATTTTGACGGTCAATTTCGGCGGTAATGAGCGCAGCGTAGATCTCAAACTTCTGGTCCTGGTAGTCCTCAATGACAGTCTCGACGAATGGGTCGGCCGTTGGCTCATCGTCAGTGACCTCCCGGTCTCGAGCCTTGATTCCGACCATCGCTGCAAAGTAGTACTGGTCCCACTTACTGTCGAAATCACCTGTGGAACTCGTATCCTCAATATTATCAAAGTACTCGCGGGCGGTATCACTGAGTCGGAAAGCCATCGTTACTCACCCTTCCTAGCGGACTGCATCCGGCTGTCACCATCTTCCTCTTCTTCTTCAGATGTAAAATTCATAAAGTAGTCCTTGTCATCATGCATCCGCAGTTCACCGGGCGAGTCAGTCTTGTACACAGTGTAGTAGTTGATATCGTTATCGGTGGCTGGCTCGAGATTCTCAACGAAACCCTCCTTTTCTGTCGAGATGATGAACGCGATAACTTGATCGAACAACTGCGAAATGATTGGGGCGACTTCACTCCGAACCTTGTGGTCCAAGCTCACTGCGGGGCTGTCGATGACAAATGGCATGTCTACCGCTGATCCTTCGAACAGGGTTGAGAGGTAAGCGTAGGCGACAGCCAGGGATTGACCCTCTGAAGAGCCGCTCTTGTTTTTGAGATTTATCGAATCGTCGATCGAGTCAATCTGCACGCTAGAGCGCTTGAGAATCCGGCTGAGTCGCCTGTTCGTTTTGTTGATCTGGTCTCGCTTCACCTCCGCGACGGCTTGGCTGACGAAATCATTTAGGATCATGTCAAGCTTCTCTGCTTGTGCGCTAAACGTAACAGTGTCAGTCGCAGCCTCAACCTTCTCTTTGTACTTTGTGACCTCTCGCTTCGCCTCGGGAATATTCTTTTCCCAGTCAAGGTTATGACGCTGTCTGAGACCTTTGTCGTCGGTGCTGAGGAGCTCAACTTTTCGTTTTTTATTATCATGATCTGTCCTTTCAGACTCGATCTGCCTAGTCAGAGCCTGTTTTCTTTCTTCAAGATTTTCATCACTAAGGCCCAATTGATCGGACTGCGTCTGGTATTTTCTGAGCTCTTTGCGAGTCTCTCGCAGTTCTTCTAACTCATCGTCTAGCGCTACCGGCTCACTAATACTTCCTAATCGTTCCTTTAGCGCATTGAGGACGCCGACGTCTTCATCTGAGAGGAACCGCTCAGCGTTCTCTTGGATCTCATCTCGGTGTTTTTCATCAAGAACCCGCCCACAGACACAAGTATCCTGCTCAGCAAGCTCGGAGAAAAATTCTTTTGACGTAGATCTAGGCAGTCTGAGGACCCGCATATGTTCAAGAAGTATTGTCAAATCATCATGAAAGCTATCTGAGAGCTTACTGGGGACTCGCATATCATCAAGCAGAGTCTCCGAGTCGGTTCGCAAGGTTGTCTCAAAATCCTTGATTTTCTCTTGGTAATTCTGATATTTCTTGAGTGCCTGCTTATCTTTTGAGATGATCTCCTCACGCTCTTGTTCAAGGCTCTCGATTGTGGAGTTGTGCTCACTAATCTCGTCTTCAAGACGACTTCGAGTCTTTTTAAGACTAGCAAGTCGATCTTCTCGGGTTTCGAGCCGAGATTTGACCTGTTTCAGACCCTTCTCTGTCTTGGCTCCATCATCTTTCTGCTGTTCTTCTACAACCCTCTCGATAGCTGCTCGTTGTGCCTCAACCCGATCTAAACGGGTTACTATCTTCAGCGCATTCTCAGCTTTGTTCTCACCAGTTTCGATGAAGTCGTCCGTTAGTTCGCCGTTGAAAACGAAGAGGTCGACAAATTCCTCTGTGAGAATATTCTCTAATTCTAGCGGTAGAAAGTGGCCGCTGTTCATTCCACCATCTTCTCGCTGCGGGTACGAGTGGCGATACTCAACAGTCCCTAGGTCGTAATCAAGATCCATATGGATCCGAAACCGGTCATCACCGGCTGCAAAGCCGATAGTGAATTTACCTTCTGAAGCACCAGTCTCGGGCTCATATCCCATTACCGTCTCGTCATCGAGCTCAGAGCCAAGGATCAGATGCCGTATGAGCCCCATAGTCGTTGTTTTGCCGGTCCCGTTGGGCATCTGGACGAGCGAGATATGACGTGGCTCACTTGTCCCCGGCTTCGTGAATTCAAGATGGAGACTCCCGATATCACGAATATTTCGGTAGCGTATTTCCTCAATTCGTAGATTCATTAGCTGTGTCCCCCTCAGAAAGCGTCAAATTGTTAATTAGTCTGATTAGGTCGCCATCTTCTGCACTCCCTTGCATCGCGTTCTCGCAAAAGCCAACAAAGCGAGCTTTAAACGCGTTATCCTGATCGTAATATCTGAGAACTTCGGAGGCAGTGTCCTCAAAGGGAAAATCATCACTCATCAATTACTCTTGTTGTTTAACTTTGTTTAGCATTGTGAGCCACTCGTATCGCTCTCGGTCCGGTGGTTTTGTATCTTCATCTGCCCCATCGGTGTCGTTGTCATCGTCCATTGTCTCTTGTTTAATATCATCTTTAACTACAAAGTCAATCACATTAGCCCTTTTGCCTGGGTTGGATGGATCCTTTCGGAGCGCTCTGCCGATACGTTGGGTCGTTGTTCCCTTCGATCGGGGGGCCGAAAAAAGAATGATATTTTTGACTGACTGGATATCGATCCCTTCCGAGATGGCCTTGCTTGTGACAAGCGCCGACAACTCTCCTGTCGAGAATTCATTGAGCTTTGATTCGTCATCTTCGCCATAGTAGGTATGGAAATCATCGACGTAATCATAGATGATCTCTTGAACCTTTGCGCCATAATCCTTTGAGCCGACAAAGATGATTGCGTCTTCAAGCACTTCGGGGTTAAGCTCGAGATGACGCTGGAACTTCGGTAATTTCTCTTCAGATTCCTTGCGGACCCGTGAGAGCATGATGTACAGTTGGCTCTGAGGGACGGACGGGTTCTGACGTTTCAGACCAGCAAATTTCTTAAACTGCTTTTTTTGCCGGGCTTTGTCTTCCTCCGAGAGTTCGTAAGTAATCGGCGTGTAGTCGAACTCAGTCAGGATACCCCGTTTGATCGCTGACTCCAGTCCAAACTCGTACACTACTGGGCCAATCGCATTTCGGATGAACTCATTCCGGTCGGGATCATACGGATCAAAAGGAGTTGCGCTCAGGCCCAACCGATACGGAAAAGCATCGAGTTTCCCACCAAGCGCCTCCTGTTTACCTTGAGCACCGATATTATGAACCTCGTCACATATTAACAAACCGTTGGCGAGCTTGTCATCGATATCACCCTCAATTGCGTCCTCCAGGTTGGCATAGGAAGTGAGCAGGATATCTAACCGCTCGCCATCGCCTATGAGGTAACTCCCAAGCTGATTGTGACTGCTGTACTGCCGGTAGAGGAACATCTCCTCGGCAGAAAAGTGATTAAGTACTGTTTCATTCCACTGATTTAACAAGTCGTTTCCACGAGTAGCGATAACTAAGGTCTCGATCGCATCGTCTCGCAAGAGCCGGTCAATGATCTTCAGTGACGTACGAGTTTTACCGGTCCCAGTCGCCATATTGAGTAATCCTGTCTTCGCCTCCAGAAACGCCTCCACGGCCTCCTCCTGATGGCGCCAGCGATACGGACTAGTAAGCTTAGTTTTTTCACCAGGATCGTTATATGGTCGGTCAGAACTGCGAAGTTCGGCAATCCCGAGTGAAATGCTATCTGGAAGGCTGAACGACTGGACACCCGGCTTTGTATTAGCCCAAATGCTGTCGAATCGGTCTTCGTGTTGGGTGACTCGTTGCTGGTCAGTGGGCGCCCCCCAGGAAGTGAACACGGAATTCGCCTCGTAATTTGAGAGGCTCTTACGACTATCATTTTGCGAGCCGTGGAACGCGACCTTGTCTTCACCGTCAATGAAGATACCCCACTTATCGTGGAAGTCTCCACCGAGCACCTCGTCAGGTACGGCGATGCGGATACGAAGTAGCCCATCAGCGATGAGCCACGCAATCGTGTTCTGAGTGTCCTGTTGAAGATTAGATTCCAGATCGTAGACGAGCGTCTCCATTTGCTCGTACAGTGACGGATCTCGTTTGGCCGCGTTACCATGCTCAATAGCGGTCCAATCGTCTTCGGTGAGCTTGGGACTGATAATCCACTTTGCGGTACCACCATTGTCGGCAAACGCTGTAATGCCAGCAGCTGCCTCTTCGAACCAACTGCTGGTGAAGTAACCCACTGCTCGTTTGTATTCACTCGCAGCCTCTAAACTCGGTGTGTAGAAGTCAGCGATGAGATCTGCAGTCGCTGTCTCGTAGAGGAGCGAATACTCGATGTCTCGGAGTCTTCCTGAGCTTTGAGATGGCTGGTTGCCTTGCATCTATCTGGCATCACCGTCTTTAGATGTTTTATCATCTGAATGAGTACTTGAGGTACAATTACTACCTTCTGTCAAGAGGTCACGCTGTTCTTGATATCGATGCCTAATTGTCACCGTTGAGACGTCCGCGACTTTCGCAATATCCTCCTGTGTCGCATTACGGCCATGATCGAGCACTGCATTGTAGATCGCGGCGGCTGCACGGCCAGTTGGGCTCTTCCCCCCACCAATACCGGCGTTATCCGCTATATCAATCACTTCATGCGCGCTCTTTTTGATCTCTTCATTCAGCCCGAGATCATCACAGTACCGGTCAATATACCCATGTGGATCAAAGAACGCGCGAGGATCTAGTCCCAGGGTATGAGAGATTCTTTTGACCCGCCGCAATAAGATCACTCGTGTGAAGGCAGTCTGGGGTACCGCAGTAAAGTCATCCGGACTAAGAGGAATTTTCTCGACCTTGCACGCCGTATAGAGACAGGCAGCTGCGAGTACTTCAATCGCAAGCCCCTCGATTTCTTCCTCATTAGCAAACTGATCGAAAAGTGATCTTGCTGTCATCCGAGTGGATTCTTCGATCCCCAGCTCTTCTGAGAGGCGCGCAAGCTCAGAATCGACAATTTTCGAACGACGCTCTTCGTATACGAACTGCCCAGGTGTCAGAGTTCCAGTACCGCCATTCGACTCTTTATTTGCATCGACTAAATCGTCAAGGAGCATATCATCCAGCTGCTGACTGATGTCGTCTGTAGAGTCCATGATCAGCGAAATATATCGACTCGGACAGAGCAAGTAGTTGTTGGTTGCATGAGATTAAAGCCGGATTGCACATATTTAAAAATTTGGTTGTGAAATTGATATTACATGCATCAGGAGGCCCTACACACCGACGACGACCTGAAACACTTATTTCCAAGTTCTGTTCGGGCCTTTTGAATAATTTAAAATTGGTAGCTCTTTGTTTCACACCTCAAAAACGCTTACCTCTATGTGGTTCGAATTTAGGGTTGTGGTAGAGTTTGCGACAGGCTCGCTAGAATAAACCTACACCAGCAGCGACAACGGTTGCGCATCCACGTTGCCACCAAAGAAAATCGACCTTTGTCTGACGCGGTTGAAATACTGGGCCCACATGGTTATTTCTGGGAGCCTCAAAGATTTAGAAAATTCTCTTCGCTCAAAACGAACTGAACTTTCGCAGCCGGTTCACGTTCTGCTTGACAATATCCACTGCCTCATCGACTTCTTTTATAGTGTTTTCTTTTCCAAATCCAAATCTCACGGACGATTGAATCCGATCCTGGTCATCGAACATGGCTGTTAACACATGCGATTCTGTCGTTTCCATCGTTGAACAGGCAGAACCCGTTGCGGCGTAGATTCCATCTTCACTCAATCTGGCAACCAGACGCTGATCATTTGTCCCAAGAATACTCACGTTGAGATTATTTGGCAATCGCTGATCGGGATGGCCATTCACAAGCACATCATCAACCTCGTCGACGAGTCGTTCTTGAAAATGGTCTCGCAGTGATCCAACATCTTCCGTACGCGATGTACGCTCTTCAACTGCAAGTTCGATCGCTTTGCCCAGCCCTGTAATACCGGGCACATTAAGCGTTCCAGACCGCCATCCTCGTTCGTGGCCCCCACCATGGAATAGCGGTTCAAGATGAGCAGCGCCGTAACGGACATAGAGTGCACCTACTCCCTTGGGGCCATAGATTTTGTGCCCAGAGATAGAGATCATATCGAGATTCAGGCTATTGACGTCCAAATCGATATACCCGACAGCTTGGACAGCGTCTGTATGGAAGAGCACATCGTGCTCATCTGTGACCTGACCGATCTCTTCCATTGGAGCAATGGTACCAACCTCATTGTTTGCGGCCATGATTGAGACTAGCACGGTATTATTATCGATTGCGGCCTCAACGTCGTCTGGATCGACCAGTCCATGTTCATTTACGGGGAGGACTGTTACCTCGAATCCATCTTCTCTCAGGGACTCGCACGCTTCTAACACCGCTTCATGCTCGGTAGCAGCAGTAATAAGATGGTTCCCTTCATTCTGTTTCTGAGCCTCTCTCATCGCTCCCTTAATAGCGAGATTGTCCGACTCAGTCGCACCGCTGGTAAAGATAATTTCTTCTGAGCGGGTCGCCCCGAGCGCATCCATTATCTGACGACGCCCAGTGCTGACCAGCTCATGGGCGTCTTGGCCAGCTTTATGATTTGTCCGACTGGCAGGATTCCCGTATCCCGTGGTAAATGTAGATTCCATCACATCAACGACTTGTTGATCTGTGGGTGTCGTCGCATGATGATCAAGATAGACTCCTGTGTTATCTGCGCTCATATTGGCACTATATCATTCCTCTTGTTTCAGTTCATCGGGCATCAACCCTTGTAGATCATCAAGTCCACTGAGTCGCCCTGATAACGTCCCGACACCGCGATTCAGATGAGCCAAGAAATAGTCATAGAGATCTTGATCCGGATCACGCCCTTCGTTTAGCATTCGTTGACGAACCAGTGCCATGTACAAAGAGTCGTGCTCGCCAAGTAACGTGTACCGATTGATTGTTTGCCCATCCGTATCGTACTGGGCTGCGTTTGGGGCACGTGGTTCATTGAGCGAGTAGCACAACCCAATACGAGCGATAAAGTTGGGTGTCAGCTGTGTTACCTCCTGTATCCTCTTGAGCTTGTTCGTGACATCCGAATCGAGGCTGACCCGGTTGAATTTGTCAGTCATCTGTATACCCCTCGATGTCTATTTGACTTGGACTCTCTGATGACGAGACTCTATGTCGATTTTTATCCTGTGCGGCCTCATCTGAATCTATATTGAAGTAACCTGCAGAGATACTCGTCTCGCCGGTTTCTTGGCTATTCTCTAATTTGAACTCGGCGGCGATGTGCTGCTCCAATTCATCATGATACATATCGGTGATCTCTGTGTCGGTAGAAAACAGGAAGACCTGATGCGAGGCCTTCGGGAAGAAGTTCTCCACAAGGCGGGACCGATGCTCCTTGTCAAGCCGACCCAGTGGTGTATCAATGATGAACGGAAGTGGCCTTCCGGAGATGTCTGCAAGAGCCCACAGGAGGGCCGTTGCAAAGATCTGCCGTTCGCCAGCTGAGAGCTGGGATTGGTGTTTCGTATCTCCTGCCTCCGTCTTGATGTAGATAGTCGTATCTTCTGTGTCTACGACAACTTGTTCATAGAACCCAGATTTGTTTGACAATTCAAGATAACGATCAGTTAATACATCTTCAAGTCTATCTAACTTCTCATTAGTGAGTGTCTCACGGTAGTCCCTAATTGTCTCCTGAACTTTGCTCGACAATTCAGTGCGACGTGATATATCATCGAACTCATCCTGTCTATCGAGACGGTTTTCAAGACCAGAATTGAGCCGGCTCAGATTATTCTCAACCTGCTCAAGCCGTTCCCGATGGTTTTCAACTTCTGATTTGAGCTCACCTTGCTCTTTATTTAGTTCATTAATTTTCTTGAGTTGAGGGGCGATAACGCTTTGATCGGGAGCGTTCGAGATCTTTGCCTCTACATCACTCAACTCGTTCATCTTCTTTTCGAGATTGTTTGTTAATTCCTGAAGCTTGCCAGGGACTTTATTAAGTGCTCGGTTGACAGCGCTTCTCATCTCTTGTTGCTCACGTTGAGAAAACTCACTCGAAAGTTCGTATTCTGGAACATCCTCTGGAGTGAGTTGCTCCGATAAGGCATCTTGCAGACGCTCAACAACCTCTGTGGAGGCTGCTTCTGGGACGTTTATGTCTTCCCAGACAGCATCATCCTCAGCAACATCACTAAGTGCGTTAACTGCTTCCGAGCGAGCCGCTTGTTGCTGGGAAACCTTGCTCTCGTTTTTAAGCCGTTCAATCACATCTCTGCAGAGTCCCGGAGCAAGCGCGAACGGGTAGCTACCGGTTGCAATATCTCGTATATCCTCTTTTATTCTGGTGATCTCGGTGCGGAGCTCAGTGCGTCTCTCTTTGTATTCATCACGCTTCTCCGCGAAGGTCCCTCCCTCTTCTGCGAGTTGTTGTTCCGCCGACTCAATTTTCACCTCAATATTTTCGATCTGTTGGGTTTTTCGCTCAATTTTGTCTTTGAGTTGTGACTTTTCGGTCTCAGTCTCATCGATATTCTCTCGATATTCATCAATCTCGGCAGCAAGCTCCTCATGTCCGTCTTCATCAAGTTTGTGAGACCGATATACGGTCATGTCGTTCTCTAGTTGTTCAACTAAGTCTAGTCCCAGTAGAGACATCAGCGAGTCTGTGAAACTGCTGTCGTCTTCGATAGCCTTAGCAAGATTTTCGACCTTCTCGCCGTCAAAGAAAAACAGCTGTGATATCCCTGGTGGAATGAGCTCCTTGAGAAAATCTTCCCACTGCTCTTCTTCGAGCTCACTTAGTTCGCTTCCATCACGGCGAATTGAGACATTCTCTACGAGGCTCTTACCTCTATCACGAAACGAACGTTCTACAGTATACCGCTCTGTTTGACCGAAATCTGTATATTCAAACTCTAGGCGGACTGATGCCTTTTCGGCCTTTTGTCCGCCCGACTCATGGAGTAACGCCTCCATTTGTTCCTCATACTCGCGCCGACTCAGCGTCTGCTTAAATGCACTTCGCCCGTGAAGACAGATCTGTATTGCGTTAAACAGGGTTGTTTTTCCGGACCCATTTAGTCCACCGAAGAGAATAATTGGGCGATCTTTGGTCGTTTCAAGATTGATCTCGTTGTGGCCGCCATATGGGCCGTAATCTGTGAGTACAATTCGCTGGATCTGCATTATGTCAATTCCTCATACTGTATGTCGTATTCCCAGTCATCGGCATCCTCACTGTCGAAGTCCTCTACAACTTCTGCTGCCGTCCGCCAGTCTTCTTTGAATACAGCATCAATCTTATTATAGATCGACGCCCGACGTTTCATACCGTGGTGACGGAGCTCAACGTCGAGGAGCCGCTTTACCAATTTCGGCGGAATATTGTGCTACGAAGCCACTTCTTCCAGAATTTCGGCTTCCTCGGCACTGAACGATCCCAGATCGTCTTG
>Ga0102942_1000849_pt1 | contig 11651 bp, 12 predicted proteins | sample SalPon2_C_H2O_MG_FD_78171 | JGI IMG/M metagenome (GOLD analysis project Ga0102942, IMG submission 78171) | Salt pond water microbial communities from South San Francisco under conditions of wetland restoration - Salt Pond MetaG R2_C_H2O_MG | ecosystem: Environmental > Aquatic > Non-marine Saline... | reverse complement strand
GAGACACAAATAACCTTGTTACACGGTCTATACCCCGATATATAGCCGTCCGTCGTGATATGTACTCCGCGCCGTGACGGCGTCGACGGCCCGCTCGGCCGGCGTCGAGCCTCACCGATTCGCGGGACCTGCGGATTGAAGCCCATTGCCTGCCAAGTGAACTCATGGCAGGACCCGACCCCGCCGAACTGCGGCGGGTCGTCGACGCGTTCCCCGCGGCGGGCGACGACGCCGACCGCGTCGACGACCTCCTCGACGGCACGTACGACCGGTTACGACGCGAGTGGTACCCCGAACTCGGCGAGTTGACCGCGGCGTACGCCGCGGGCGACGTCCTCCGCGAGGACGTGCTCGAACACGTCGAGGCGGTGCCCTCCTTCCGGCTCTCGGACGGCGCCGCACCGCTCCCGGAGAAGCGGCGGGCGCTCGCGGCGGCCGACGACGCGGCCGACGCGGTGACCGAAATCGCCGGGTGGTACGACGCGCTGCGGTCGATGCTCGACGACGACCCGGACGACCTGACCCGGTTGGAGGGCCTGCTTCACGGATTCGGCTACGTCCTCGCGCACGGGCTCTTCCTCGGCGCGCGGTCGCCCGAGCGCGTCGCCCGCCGGCTCCGCCTGGCGTACCGGTCGGTCGGGGTCGACATCGACGAGACGGAGACCGAAGCCGGGGCCGAGCGGACGACGTTCACGTGCCCGTACCGCGGCGTCGGCGCGCGGTTCTACGGCGAGAAGTGGGTGTGTCACGAGAAGCTCGACCGCGTCGACGACGGCTACGTGACGTACCTCGGCGAGCGGGGCATAGATTACCAACGACCGCGCGACTGCGACGGCAGCGAGCGGTGTTACTCGACCGTCGCCCGCGACGGCCCCGAGCTGTGGTGGCCGAAGACCGCGCCCGCGGCGGTGCGTGCCTCGTCGTGACCCGGGACCGCCACCGGCCTCGTTCGACGAAAGTACCGGCCGAGTTAAAAGGCGAGTCGCCGACGCCCGACGACGAGCCCCTCGAACGCCGAATGCAGCGCGGCTACGGCGCGTGGGCCCGAGCGTACGACTGGTTCGCGCGAGCGACCGCCCCGGTCGGCGGGGTTCGCGCGGGGTGCGTCCGGGCGCTCGACCTCGACCCGGGCGACACCGTCGTCGAGTTCGGCTGCGGCCCCGGCGTCAACGTCCCGGCGCTTCGCGAGGCCGTCGGCCCGACCGGTCGCATCGTCGGCGTCGACATCACCGGCGAGATGCTCGGCCGAGCGCGGCGCCTGACCGAGCGCCGCGGGTGGGAGAACGTCGAGTTCGTACGGGGCGACGCCGCGGACCCGCCGATACGCTCCGCCGACGCCGTGCTCGCGACGTTCGTCACGTCGCTGTTCCCGGACCCCTACGCCGTCGTGCGCGGCTGGGGCGACCTGGCCGACACCGTCGTCGTCGCCGCGTTCGCGCCGCGGGGGAGTCGCCCGGCGAACGCCGCGCTCTCGGCGTTCGCCCGACTGAACGGGCGGCTGTTCGACGTCGACGGGAGCGACCCGCTCGGCCAGCTCGACGAGCGGACGGCGGCCGCGAGGCGAGCGCTGGACGAGGGCGCGGCGACGGTGACGGCGGAGCGGTACCTGTTCGGCACGATCACGGCGTACGCCGGGCACGGGTTCGCGGCGGGCCGGGACGAACCCCGCCCCGACCGAGACGGGTGAGCCGCGGGGCGGAACGCAACGTTTAGCGCGCCCCCGGACGCAGTGGCGGGCATGAGCTTCTTCGAGACGCTGGCGGCCCGGATCGAGTCGACGGACAGCGTCGTCTCGGTCGGGCTCGATCCCGACCCGAGCCGGCTCCCCGACTCCGTCGCCGACGCCGACCTGCCTCGCTGGGCGTTCAACCGACGGATCATCGACGCGACCCACGAGCACGCCGCCTGCTACAAGCCGAACGCCGCGTTCTACGAGGACGCCGACGGCTGGCGCGCGCTCCGGGAGACGATCGCCTACGCCCACGGCAAGGACGTGCCGGTCCTGCTCGACGCCAAGCGCGCCGACATCGGCAACACGACCCGGCGGTACGCCGCGGCGCTCGACCACGCCGACGCCATCACCGTGAACCCGTACCTCGGCCGCGACTCCCTCCAACCGTTCCTCGACCGCGCCGACAAGGGCGTCTTCGTCCTCTGCCGGACCTCGAATCCGGGCGGGAGCGACCTCCAGGACCTCGAGCTCGCCGGAGGCGAGCCCCTCTACGAGCGCGTCGCGGCGCTCGCCGACGTGTGGAACGCCAACGACAACGTCGGGCTCGTGGTCGGCGCGACCGCGCCCGAGGAGCTGGCCGAGGTCCGCGACATCGTCCCTCAGATCCCCTTCCTCGTCCCCGGCGTGGGCGCGCAGGGCGGCGACGCGGAGGCCGCGGTCGAACACGGGCTGGCCGCCCGCCCCGACGCCGCGGTCGACGTCGGACTCGTCAACTCCTCTCGCGGCATCATCTTCGCGGGAGAGGAGTCGAGCCGTCCCGACGACGAGGCGACCTACTTCGGCGCCGCCGGCGACGCGGCCAAGCGCCTGAAGAAGCGGCTGAACCGACACCGGTAACGCGGCCGCGGCGGGTCGCTGTCAGCGTCCCCGCTACTGCTGAGGACCCTGCACGCAGGCCGAACAGGCCCCCGCGGCGTCGTTCCAGTGGTCGTCGCAGACGGCGCGCCCGCACCGCGGGCAGGCGTGTCGGGCCTGTGCCGCCTCGCACACCTGACAGAGTCCGGCGACGCTCATACCCTCCGTTCCGGTCGCGTCCCTTATCAGGACCCGGGTCGACCCGAGCGTATGCGCCAGTTCGTCGTCGTCGGTCACGAGGCGCCCGCCGATCCGGACGAGATCTCGCTGTCGGACCTGCCCGGCGCGGGACGGCTCGACCTGCTCTGTCGGTGCGTCGCGACCGGCGTCTTCCTCTCGCACGGGATCCGCGAGGCCGTGCGAGTGCACCTGGTCGTCGACGACGGGCTCACGGTCACCTTCGACTCGGACAGCCTCCGCCACCGCCACCCGGACGAGCGCAACGTCGCCGCCCGGGTGCGCGACGCGCTCGAAGCCAAGGCTGACGCCATCGGCCACATGCCGGCCGACGTCTCGCCGGGCGTCGAACTCCGCCGGATGGGGCTCGAAGCGACGCTGGACCGACTGCTCGACGGCGCCGGGTCGGGCGCGGCCGCCGAGCCGACGCTCGTGCAGCTCCACGAGGACGGCGACCCCCTCGTCGACGCCGCGCCGCCCGCGGACCCCGTCTTCGTCCTCTCGGACCACCGCGACTTCACCGACCGCGAGGAGTCGCTGTTGGCTTCTCGCGCGGAGCGCCGCGTCCGCGTCGGCCCCGAACTGCTCCACGCCGACCACACCGTCTCCGTCGCCCACAACTGGCTCGACACCGATGGGTACGAGTCCTACTGAGCGGCGCACCACGACCGCGCCCGCGACCGACGACCGCTTCGCGGTCCCCCTGCGCGGGGTCGCCGTCGACCCGGAGACGCGCTGTGCGCACTGGGACGCCTCCGTCGACGTGGTCGCGCTCCGGTTCGGCTGTTGCGAGACGTACTACCCCTGCGACGCCTGCCACGACGCCGCGACCGACCACGAGGCCGAGCCGTGGCCCCGCGATCGCTTCGACGAACCGGCCGTCCTCTGCGGCGCCTGCGGCGCGACGCTCTCCGCCCGCGAGTACCTGGACGGCGACGACGACGCCTGCCCGCGCTGTGACGCCGCGTTCAACCCCGGCTGTCGCGACCACCGCGACCGGTACTTCGAGGCGTGAGGCGGTCGTTCGACGGGGGGCGCGCGGCCGTCGGGACGGCCCCCGTTCCCGGCTTTCGGAAAGGTTAAAAGAACGAACGGCCTTCTGTCGAGTGCGGGCCGGTGGGGTAGCTTGGTATCCTTCGGCCTTCGGGTGGCCGTAACCACGATTCAAATTCGTGCCGGCCCACTTCCCGCATTTCTACGCTCCTGAGCGACTGCCCTCGGGTGGCCGTAACCACGCTCCCGCGAGCGAAGCGAGTGGGGGCCAGCGAGACGAACGGAGTGAGCCTCGTGTGATTCAGACGTCACTCGCCGCCCCGACCGCCCGAATCCCCACTTTGGCAAGCTTCAAGTCCACCGCTGGCCGGGTGATATACGAATGAAGCTCTTCGCCTCGGCATCGGATCGGCGGCGAGGGATCGCCGCCGCCGTCGCCGTCGCGATCGCGTTCGTCGGGCTCTACCTCTTCGTCCGGGAGTACGCGGCGTTCATCACGGACGCCGAGGCCCTGCGGCTGTGGCTCGAACAGTTCGGCGTCCTCGCGCCCCTCGTGTTCGTCGCCATCCAAGCGCTCCAGGTCATAGTCGCGCCGATTCCGGGACAGGTCGTCGCCCTCGTCGCGGGCTACCTCTTCGGGCCGTTCTGGGGCACCGTCTACAGCCTCACGGGCGTGCTCATCGGCAGCGCGATCGCCTTCTCGCTCGCGAAGCGATACGGCCGGTCGTTCGTCGAGGACGTCCTCCACGAGGACGTGGTCGCCCGCTTCGACGAGTTCGTCGACACCGTCGGCGTTCCGGGGCTGTTCGCGTTCGTCATCATCCCCGGCCTCCCCGACGACGCCATCTGCTTTTTAAGTGGACTCACGAAGTGGAAGCTCCCCACGTTCATCGCCGTGATCAGCGTGGGCCGCCTCCCCGCGTACGTGTTCACGGTGTACGCCGGCGGCGAACTCGCGAGCGGTCGATTCCTCTCCGGAATCGTGCTCATCCTGGCCGTCGTCCTCGCCTCCGTAGTGGGCTACTACAAACAGGAGGCGATCCGCGACATCGTCGCGCGGGTCGAACCGCGGCTACCCTTTTAAATAGTCGTTCGGGCGAAGCGGGTTATCCCCACGTCCACCGCCGGTCGAGCACGAACCGGTACAGCCCGCTGAGGAAGATGGCGACCGCGTTCGCGACGAGGTACATGACCTCCCCCCACTCGACGAGCGCGTAGAGCACGCCCAACTGGATCGGGATCGCGGTCCCGCGGACGAGGTTCGTCTTCACGAGGCCCTCGAGATACTCGCGCCGGCCCGTGTTCTGGCTCGCTTGGAACGTCCACGCGTTGTTGAACACGTACGACAGGATGATCGTGATCTCGATGGCGACCGTGGCGCCGACGAGGTAGTTGATCCCGGCGGCGTCGACGAACAGCCAGAGCAGAAGCATCTGGATGCCGGCCGTGAGGGCGCCGACGACGACGAACCGACGGAGTTGCACGGCGATCGGTCCGCTCGCGAAGTCGCGGAGTATCGCCCGGATCATCACCGATAGCCGAGCGCGTCGAGTCGAGCCTCGAGGTCCTCTCCGACCTCCTCGTCCCCGTCAGCGTCCCCGCCGACGTCGGCCTGCCGGTCGCGGAGCTCCGCGACGTGCTCGGCGGCGACGGGCGCGAACCGCTCGACCACGGCCAGTTCCTCGTCGGTCGGGTCCGCCGACAGGTCGTCCTGCTGGGTCGGGTCCGACGGCCGGTGATACAGCTCCGTCTCCCCCGTGTCGGCGTTCTCGATGTAGGTCCACTCCGCGTCGCGGACGCTCACGAGGAGGTCGCCGTCGTCCATCGACCGCGGGATCGGCTGTTCGGTCACCTCCTCGCCGCGGACGGTCACGGAGACGACGGGGTCCTGGTCGGGGTCGGCGTCGCCCCGGACCGCGGGCGCGACCGACTCTCCGCCCCACTCCGACGGCGACTCGACGCCGAGCAGGTCGGCCACCGTCGGCGGAATCGCGTCGAGGCCGACGTGCTCGGAGACGCGGCCGCCGTCCTCGCCCGGCACGTTCACGATGAACGGCACGTGGATCAGCTCGTCGTACAGCTTCGGGTAGTGCGCGAGGTGGCCGTGCTCTTGGAACTCCTCGCCGTGGTCGCCGGCGACCACGATCGCGGTCTCGTCGGCGACGCCGGCCGCCTCCAGCGATTCGAGGACCCGCCCGACGCTCGCGTCGACCTGCCGCACGGTCGCCTGGTACAGCGTTCGGAGGTCGTTGAGGGTCCGCTCGCCGACCTCCAGCCCGAGGCTCGTTCGGGTGTGCGCGTGGAGCATCCGGTGGGTGCCGACGATCCCGTCCGACACCTCGCGGATGTACCGCGGTGCCGGGACGTACGGCGTGTGCGTGTCCATGTAGTGGGTCCACAGGAAGAAGGGACCGTCCGTCTCGTCGATGAAGTCGGTGGCGGCGTCCTCGACGTCGAACATCCGCGACGCGTCGAGGAACGGGCGCTCGTCGCTCCGGCCGCGGAGCCTGGATCCGAGGCGCCGGAACGGCGAGGCGATCAGCTGGATCCACGCCTCGACCGTCGGGTGCGCGGCGAGGTAGCGGCTGTACACGCTGGAGCCGACGCTGGTGACGAACGGTTCGAACTCGTCGAACCCCTCGGGGTACCCCCAGTGAGAGGTGAGGAAGCCGTTGGCGGCGTTGAAGCCGCCGGTCGCGATCCCCGCCTCGGAGAGCACCGAGGCCAGCGTCCGCGCGCCGGCCACGCCGATGTCGCCGTTCCGGGCGAAGACGGGCTCCGACGCGAGGATCGAGGGGAACGAGAACGGGGTCCAGTTCCCGGTCGCGAACGCCCGGTCGAAGGTCGTTCCGTCGGCGGCGAGGTCGTCGAGCACCGGCGAGATCCGGTCGTCGTCGTACGGACCGATCGCGTCCGCCCGCAGCGAGTCGATCGTGACGAGGACGACGTTCGAGACCGTTCGCTCCGCGTCAGTCGACCGCGATTCCTCCGGCGTGGACGAGTTTTCGGCCGACTCGCCCGGCTGTGACGTGTCCGATTCCATGTTATGCGAGGGGTGTCTCCGACGCCGCGACGCCGCGAAACGACCCGACCGATCGGGGCGTGCGCCCGCTGCCGTCCAGACGGGACGCAGTCGCCCGTCGAGAGAGAGGGCCCGCGTGAGCCCTTCGCCTCGTCGAGCCGCGCGTCAGAAGCACGAGTGTGCCCTGAATGCGGCTTGCCACCGGCTTGAGGATTTCGATCTCGGAGACGGCGCCGAGCGTAGCTATTTGCCTGCCGCGCTCGAACGGACGCGTATGAACGAAACGGCGACCGAAGCCGTTCGCGGGCTCGACGCGCTCGGCGAAGATGTCCCGGACGACGAGATCCCCGAGTCGGTGCCGGCCGAGTCGCGGGCGGTGGAGACCAACGGCGTCCGGCTTCACGTCGTCGAGGCGGGGCCGGCCGACGGGAAACTGCTCGTGTTGCTCCACGGGTTCCCCGAGTTCTGGTACGGTTGGCACGAGACGATCGCGCCGCTCGCCGACGCGGGGTACCGGGTCGTCGTCCCGGACCAGCGCGGGTACAACCTCTCCGAGAAGCCGCCGGCCGTGCGAGACTATCGGATCGACGAGCTCGCGCGAGACGTCGTCGGCATCGTCGACGCCTACGGGCGGGAGACGGCCGCCGTCGCCGGCCACGACTGGGGCGCGGCGGTCGGCTGGTGGCTCGCGCTCCACCACGCCGACCGCGTCTCCGAGTTCGTCGCGGTCAACGTCCCGCACCCGACCGTCTTCGAGGAGGCGCTCCGGACCTCGTGGGACCAGCGGCTCAAGAGCTGGTACATGCTCGCGTTCCAACTGCCGAAGCTCCCGGAGGCAATCGCCAGCGCGGGCGACTGGCGGCTGGCCGTCCGCGGGCTCCGCGACTCCAGTTCCCCCGGCACGTTCGGCGACGAGGACATCCGGCGCTACCGTCGCGCGTGGAACCGCGAGGGCGCCTTCGAGGCGATGGTGAACTGGTACCGAGCGATCGTCCGCGACCGCCCGACGCCGGAACGCACCCGCGTCGACGTGCCGACGCTGGTGATCTGGGGCGCGAGAGACCGCTTCCTCACGAAGCGAATGGCCGGCCGGAGCGTCGACCACTGCGCCGAGGGGCGCCTGCTGACGCTCGACACCGCGACCCACTGGGTCGTCCACGAAGAGCCCCACCGCGTCGCGTCGGCCGTCGCCGACCACGCCGACCCCCTTCCGCCGGGCGCTCGGGAGTGAGCGCCCCCTCGTCGGCGCGCGACCGTCGGATCCGTTTAGTACCGACGGGCACCAGGGTGTGGTATGACGCTCGACACGTACGCGGCCGCCGTCGACGACCTCGATCCCGGTAAGGGCGAGGTCGAGACGGCCGAACTCGTCGTCACCGACGACGTGCTCGTCAAGGCGTTCGTCCTCGGCCCGAACGCCGCGGTCGACCCGCACGAGCACGCCGACGCGACCAACGTCTTCCACGTCCTCGAGGGCGAACCGACCGTCGTGAGAGACGACGCCGAGGAGGTCCTCCCGGCGCCCGCGGTGGTGCTGAACGAGCGCGGCGCGGTCCACGGCGCTCGAAACGACACCGACGAGCGAGCCGTGCTCACGGCGAGCCTCTGCCCGCTCCCCTGATGGACGGCGAGATCGACCCGGACGAGCTGGCGGCGCTCGTCGACGACGCGGCCGACGAGTCGCTCCGGATCGTCGACATCCGGGACAAACGGGCGTTCGACCGCGGCCATCTGCCCGAGAGCGAATGCGTGCCGTTCCCGGAGCTGACGACCCGAGTGACGGAGCTGGAGGGCGCCTCGCGCATCGTCACCGTCTGTCCACACGGGGTCGCCAGTCAACAGGCCGCCAAGCTGATCGGGAGCTACGCCGGCACCGAGGACGCGCGCGTCGAGAGCCTGCGCGGGGGCGTCGAGGCGTGGGAGCGCGACGTCGGCGAACTGGTGGCGACGGCGCCGGACGACGCGCCCGACGGCGAGGCCGACGAGGGGCCCGAGGCGCCGTTCTGATCAGCGGCCTCGGGAGCGACCGCCGAGCGCTCCGGCCGCCGCGAGCAGCGCGAGCGCCGCGGCGGCCACCCCGAATCCGGGGGCGCTGTCGTCGGTGCCGCCGTCGCCGCCATCGCTGCCGAGCGGGCCGTCGCCCGTCACGGTGACCGTCGTCGAGGCCTCGTCGGCCGGCCCGACGGCGCTCACGGTGACCGTCCGATCGCCGCCGTCGAGCCACTCCGACCCGCCCGCCCGGCCGAGCGTGACGGTCCGCGACACCGTCGATTCGGCGCCGGCGTCGAGCCTGACGGGGGCCGTCGCGACCGTCTCGCCGTCGACCCGGAACGCCACGTCGCCGCCGGCCGGGAGCCCGCCGTCGTTGGCGACGGCGGCGGTGACGAGAACCGACTCGCCGGCGGCCACGCGGTCCGCGTCGGTCGAGACGCCGCGGACCGTCGGCGGTGCGGGTTCGGAGACGACGACTCGCAGGCGCTCGCCCCCGATCCCGACCGCGTACTCGCCGGGAACCGAGAACGCGTGCCCGACGCGCACCGTCGTCTCCGCGCCCGCCTCGATCGAGCCGTTCCGCGTCGCGACGGACTCCCCGTCGACGGTCAGCGAGAGGGCGTACTCGCCCGCGACGCCGCCCGTGTTGGCGACGTCGACGGCCAGTTCGAGCGTCTCGTTCGTCACGAGCTCGACCGGGTCGCGCTCGACCGGTCGGTCGCGGTACTCGCCGGTCGCCCGGACGCCGTCGGCGGCGAGGTCGTAGCCGACCTGCGCCGGCGTCTCGCCGAACGCCTCGCCGTGAGCCGAGCGGTCCCACATCTCGGGCGCCTCGCGCGTGGTCGTCAGGCGTTCGGCCTCGTCGCGGACTGCGGCCGCGGTCTCGTCGTCCGCCCCCTCGGCCGCGGCCGCCGCCACCGCGTCGAGGACGTCCTCGTTCGATACCGGTCCCGTCGCCGCGTTCAGCTCGCGGAGGACCGTCGCGAGCGAGGCGCCGCCGTCGGTCGCGACCCGGAGGCGACGGTCGATCTCGCCGGCGACGAGCGCCCCCTTCGTGTAGTCGGCGTTGCCCTCCCACGTGCCGGGGTCGGCGAGCACGGCCGCGGCGGCGGGGTCGCGCTCGCCGCGCGCTAACGTTCGCTCGAACTCCTCGAAGTCGGCGGCGCCGCGGTCGAGCGCGAACAGCGCGGCGTAGTAGGTCGCGCTCGCCTCGGTGAACCAGGCGCCGCTCGCCTCCGCGCGGTAGGCCTGTCGCGTGTGGACGTACTCGTGCGTCCAGACGTCGGCGGCCGTCCCCGCCGGCTCGACGTCCCGAACCCACAGGTCGGCGTCGCCGATCTGCAGCCCGCGGACGCCCCACTGCTCGTCCGCCGTGGGCGCGGCGACGGCGAAGACCGTCTCGTCGCGCGCGCCGACCTGTAACGCGGTCGACGCCGACTCGAAGACGGCGAACACCTCTCCCGGAGTCGCCTCCATGTCGGCCGCCTCGGGGACGATCAACCGGTAGCGCTGGCCGCCGGCCTCCCGGACGCGCTCCTCGTACGGACCGAGGAACGCGACGGCCTGCGAGGCGACCCCCTCGCCGTCGACGGCGTTCTCACGCGTCAGGCGCACTTGGCCGTCGTACTGGCCGGTGTACGACCAGCTCGCGCTCGTTCTGGGCGTTCTGACCAGCGCCCAGTCGCCGGCGTCGACGAACCGATAGGCGCCGCTGGCGCCGAGCGGTCCGGCCTCCGTGACGGTGTCGTTGGCCTCCATCGCGTAGGTGAGCGACGGCTTCGCCGTCTCTCCGTCCCACTCACACGCCGACGCGTCGGGGCCGGCGTCGTCGGCCGGCTCGAACCCGTCGGCCTCGACCGCGGCGTCGTTCGCGCTGAGGAGGACCACCCGGAGCTCCGTGACCCGGTCCGGGATCGACGCCCGCGTCGTGACGCCGACCGTCCCGGGCTCGTCGACGTCGAACAGTTCGTGTCGCAGGCGGATCGTGTCGTCGTCGACCCGGCTCGGGCCGCCGCCGACGGCCCCGGCGTCTCCCGGGCCCGCCGACCCGCGGTAGGAGGTCCCTTCGAGCGTCGCGTCCCCGGCGACCGCCGCGTCCCCGGCGACCCCCGGCGCGGCGACCCCCAGCGATGCGAGGAGCAGCAGCGAGACGACGAGCGCCGCGACGGATCGACCCCTGATATCCCCGCCCGACCGTGTCATGCACCAACAGCCGTTCGACGCGGGTATAGGCCTGTTCCTCGCGTCGGCCGTCACCGAGGCCGAGCGTCGCCTATCGGTGTGCCGGAGAGCGTTCAAAAAAGGATCGACGAGAGGGGGGGGAGAGGGAGTGTGCGACGTCCCTCCACGCTCATGTTCACGGTTCGGTGGCATAGTTATAGACCGCATAGAGCCGGTGTTTCGCGGCGTTCGTCCCTGCGCGGCCGCCCGGTCAGATGGCGTGGACCCGCGCGGTCCAGAAGTCGCGGAAGGCGTCCTCGATGGCGGCCTTCGGCTTCCCCGTCGCGTCGGAGACGTCGGTGACGTCGGCGTGGTCGCGGACCTCGCCGAGCACGCTCCGCTCGCCGACGACGACCACGCGGTCGACGTCGTCCGCGTCGGCGACGGCGGCCAGTTCGCGGTTCGCCTTCTTGAGGTGGTCGTCGATCTGTCCCTCCCGGCGGCGCTCGAAGCGTCCCTGCGAGAAGCCGCCCTTCGAGTGCGCCTCCTTCACGTCGGAGGTGAACCCCTCGAAGGCGACGCGCTCGGTGCCTTCGTAGGTCCCGAGCGCGAACGTGTCCGAGCGCACCACCGCGAAGGCGAACCGCCCGGTCGGACGGAACCACGCGTCCGCCAGTCGGAAGGCGTCGTCCCACCCGTCGAACGGTTCGGGCTCGATCG
>Ga0102942_1000848_pt1 | contig 11661 bp, 10 predicted proteins | sample SalPon2_C_H2O_MG_FD_78171 | JGI IMG/M metagenome (GOLD analysis project Ga0102942, IMG submission 78171) | Salt pond water microbial communities from South San Francisco under conditions of wetland restoration - Salt Pond MetaG R2_C_H2O_MG | ecosystem: Environmental > Aquatic > Non-marine Saline... | reverse complement strand
GGAGCAGTGTTGCCTGCCGCATCTAGGCTATCGGATCCAGCGTGTCGTTCGCTGGTGCGCCGTCGTTCCCCCGTGCAACGTTGCTCCCACGATCAAGGTAGTCTACACTTCGCGCGATTCCCGCACCCACTTTCATATTCGATGATGGACAGTAGGTGACATGCGTGCCGGTCTCTGCGAGAAGTTCGCGTTCGTGCTCACTAGTCAGAATTACGTGGGCGAGAACCACGTCTTCTCCAGTGAGTCCAACCTCGTGGAGCCATTCGATATCGCCCATCCCACGCTCGGACGTGACATCATCGATGACTGACTGGTGTTCGCTAGCGTGTGTGTGAATTCGGACACCCTCGTAGTCGTCTGCGAGATCGCGTGCGCCGCGGAGACAGGCTTCCGAACAGGTCGGGGTGAACCGCGGAGTCACTGCATACCGGATCCGGTCGTCATACGAGCCGTGGTACCGCTCGATGAGCGACCGCGTCGTAGATAGCCCAGTAGCCGTCTCTTCGTGGAGCCCCGCTGGCGCGTTGCGATCCATCAGCACTTTCCCGAGAACGCCACGGATCCCGATGTCACCGGCTGCCTCGAAGGCGCGTTCGGCGTAGTCGACGGTCAAATGGTCGATACAGCATGTGGTTCCGTGTGCAAGCAGTTCGACGTAACTCAGTGTCGAGGCGAGTTCGAGTTCCTCGGCAGTCAGTTCGGCCTCGATAGGGAGAATATGATCTTCAAGCCACCCGAAGAGATCCGTGTCGTCTGCGAGACCACGTCCAGGACTCTGAACCGAGTGGACGTGCGTCTGCACGAATCCGGGACTGACAATATCGAACGCCCGACGTTGGTGGTCTGGATACTGCTCTACGAGTTCCGACATGAGCCCGACTGCTTCGATCTCGTCGTCGACAACGACGATCGCACCATCGTCGATTACGGTCGTCTCATCCACGACAACGGTTCCGGAGAGAAGCATCGGTCTACAGCGGCCCCTCAACCGGTGTGTCTTCGGGGCCGAACGGAGTCTTGAACCAGACGGAGAACATGTATGTATCCTCGACAGCCGCAAGCTCTCGGAGGGACTGTACACCAAGTGTGATTGTCGCCCCCCGGCCCGGTGCCGTTATCATCAGCGCGTCTCCCGCTGACGTCGTGACATCACCGACAAGCACGTGCGAATATTCGCTTGAAATCGAGATCGGAGCCTCTGTCTCAGCGGCCGTCTCGATGTCCTGAACCTTCTTAGTCGTAGCGGTGGGGTCAGATGCGATTGCGGTCTCCCCCTCCAGTAGTTCGTCGACAGCCGCTCGATCTGGTTGCCACGAAAGGCCTTCGAGCAAGAGCGCATCTAGTTTTACCCTAGTGTCGCCGCTGTCGATCTCTAGCCGTTCGCCTTTCGAAACACGTTTGACGATCGTGACTGCCTGTTCGCCGTCAGTGAGTTGTCGACGCTCGGTTTCCCGCGTCTCGCCGGCAGTATGGTCGTTCGTCATTGCTAGAGCAGTGGGAGGGTCAGATTCTTTGTGTTCAGGATCGAGTGATCAAGATAGACGGTTCGCTGACCGATAGAGAACCCATCGCCATCCTCGTCAGGCCGCCGGAGAACCGTGTGGCGTTGTGCGGACAGGAGGTCGTGGTCGGCCGTGTCACCGTAGCTTCGGAACACGTGCTGATTGTTGGCAACAGTTAGCTCCGAGTCGGTCGACTCAGTGACTCTTACGTTTCCGATGACGTGTCTGATCCGCGAGCGGGGGTTCTCAGACCACGCATACTCCTTTTCCAGTCGGCCGACTCGTTCGCGAATCATCTCGTAGTCCTCTCTAAGATAGTTCGTCGTTTCGCTGAAATTGGGGCGTTTAGATCCGGGGTGACGATCAACTCGGATCGGCACTTCGAGCAGGATATCCTTATCGAGCAGTGTGAGCCACTCTTCGAGTGCAAAGCTATCGAGCAGGTCGGCTTCCCGGTAGAGGAACTGCTCGACGCTGTGTTGGGTCTCCACGTCGACGGCCGTCTCACCTTCGGAGACTGGGAACGAACTCATGATTCGATCTCCATCTCCGGGTCATTGTCGTTTTTCTGATCATCGCTCATCATCTCGTACCACGATTGCAGGATGGTTCGGGAGTTGCGCTCGTCGAAGTACAGCCCCTTCGAGGTGACTTCCGCAGGTCCGTGGAGTGGGTCGTCAATGGTGTCGACTTCGTCGGTCATTGCTCCCATGCCTTGCTGCATGTTTCCCTGTGTGTTGCGAAGTTCGTGTGTCACTGCTCCACTGCTATTGGAGATTCCCTCCCAGATCGTGAGATCATCAGATTCGAACGCACCGCCCGGGCTGAGGCTCTCCCAGCCGCGGTGAGACTCAGAGAGAAACGACTCATCGTCAGTGAACTCTTTGGGGACAAGCCACCAGCTGGTCGTCTCGGTAGTCCCCGGGCCGCGGGGATTCCACTTCCGAATGCAAGCCCACGGCCCACCCCAGCCGCCTGACTGGATGCCGTGGATGAGCGACATATTCGGAAAAATGGTTCCGAAATGAAATACCGACCGGCCAAACAGTTCCCGCTGTTCCGCCGAGAGTGTCGGATTCAGATAATCGGTTATCGCTTCGGGGTAGCCCATGAACGTCTCCCTGTCCTCAGAGAGGTAGTACCCCATTGAGTGGCGATCCGTGCAGGCGAGATACGACGCCGCCGGGAAATCGTTGAGTTCTTCCCACGGGCCTTTCGATAGTGTCTCGGTTTCGAGGCCTGCCTGATGTGTCGTGAGGACGTGATACGAATCTCCAGAGAAGTTGTCGGCAGATGTCTTCCAGTCGTGGCTGGACTCCCACCGATGTGGTTCGCCTACGACTCTCATTCCTGCTTCGGTAGCCCCAAATAGCACGTCGAGATACCACGTGAAGTCACCGAGATACTCCGCGAGTGGGGGACCCTCTTCTGCGATCCGACCGAATATGAGTCCTTGGTACGTTTCTAAACAAGCTTCTTCGAGAGTGATCTCCTCCTCGTCAAGATCCTGATAGGCCTCAGTCATGTGTGGCATTCCCTGAAGCGTGCCATCGTTCTTGTATGTCCAGCCGTGGTACGGACACCGGAAGTGTGAGGTGTTCCCGTTTTCCGCGGTGCAGAACTGTGCACCACGATGCATACAACTGTCCAAGAACGCGTGCAACTCTCCGTTTTCATCCCGGGTTAGAATGAATGGATCTTCCCCGATGTATCGGCGAGCGTAGTCTCCCGGCTCCTCAAACTCCGAGACATGCCCCAAGTAGATCCACGCTTGACCGAAGATACGCCGTAGTTCGAGTCGGTACAACTCCGGATTGTTCATAATATCCAGTGGGTATCTCCCGTTTTTGATATCTTCGCCAGTTTGTTCAATAATATCGGTTAAACTGCCATGATTATTTGCCTTATCTGTATCACTCATCAACAACAACTACATCACTGGCCGATAATAATTCCTTGTGTCCAAAACAGCACAACGATAGCAAGCCAGAGACATACTTATATATATCAATCGGATGCTCCGAGACACTCGCCTTGCTCATCTGTAGACATTATCAGAGTATTAGCTATCTCTGGTGGGTATACTGTCGACGCGAACCGTGTAAGGTACACAGACTACTCATATGCGGCGACTGCTTCGATTTCGATATCGGATCCATCGGCGAGACGCTGAACCTCGAATGCCGTCCGTGCTGGCGGCGCTGAATCGAAAAACGAGCGGTATATCTCGTTCATCTCGTCGAAGTCATCAATATCCGTCATGTATACGGTCGTTTTGAGGATGTGATCCATTGTTAGACCCTCTGAGGCGAGAATCCGCTTGATGTTCGCGAGTGCCTGTTCAGTCTGGACGCTAATTGGTTGGCCGCCGAGAACTTCTCCGTCTGGTGTGATCGAAATTTGGCCGGCAGTAAACAGTACATCTCCGTTCGTCGTGCCGTGGCTGTATGGGCCGAGCACGTCCGCGTTCTCCGAACTGTCGACAACTCGTTTCATACGGATGCCAACACGGAGAGCAAAATAAAGCCTCGCTGCGACAACCGGGATGTGTTGTAAGATAGCGATTCTAGCTGTTGGCACACCATTCCGGTCGGCAGCACTACGAACTGGGTACGCTTCCGTTGATGCCTTCGACGTAGCTTCCCATCTCAGCGAAGAGGAACGAGTCGGACTCGTCGGCGAAAGGTGTGTCCTGCCAGACCGTCCGGTCGCCATTGACGAGTTCGTCCTGTTTCGTTTCGACTTCACTTACGACGCTGTCGGGTACCTGTGGTCCCCAGTCGCCGAGGCCGACAACGCCGGCATCGAGCCCTTGCCAGTAAGCGTCCGACTCCCAGTTACCGTCTTGGATTGCCTGAAGCGTCGGCGCGTAGAACTCTTCCCAGTTGAATACGGCCGAATTGCCGTAGTAATCACCGCCGGCTTCAGCCATCGAGGTCGTATACGTGAAAGCCCAAGCTTCGTTATCGGCGGCGGTCTGGGTGGCTGCGGTAGTCGTCTGATGATTGTTAATCACGTCGGCCCCACCGTCGGTCAAAGCGTTGACCGCCTGAGTTACCGCCGGTGGGTCGACCCAAGCGTTAGTCCACCTGACATCAGCTGTCACATCCGGATTGACAGTCCGTGCACCCTGTACGAACGCGTTGATCTGGCGGATCAGTTCGGGGATCGGAAACGCCGCGACGTATCCAATCTGGTTCGTCTCGGTTAGGAGCCCCGCAGCGACGCCACACAGGTACCGGGCTTGGTAGAGTCGCCCGTAGTACCGACCCATATTATCTCTGGTTTTGGTTCCCGAACAGTGTTCGAAGGTCGTCTCCGGGTAGTCCGGTGCCATGCTGTGCAGCGGATCCATGTAGCCGAACGTCGTCCCGAAGATAGCGTCCATCCCGCTGGACACATACTGTTCGGCCACTCGCTGGACATCGCCCGGCGCAACTGCCTCGGAGAACTCCGTTTCGAGCCAATCAAAACGTTCTGTGACTGCCTGCCGGGCATCCTCGTGTGCGCGATCCCAGCCGACGTCGCCTACTTCAGCCTGGTAGATGAACGCGGCGTTGACGCTATCACCGCCTGACGACCCCGAACTGTCCGAACACCCCGCTATTCCGACAAGTCCGGCTGTCCCTGCAGCTGTTTTCAGTGCATCTCGACGTGATATGTTCATTTTCATCATCGTGTATCTCCTATTTATTATTGCAGTATCTCGACTGATGTCCACTTTTTCTTCGATTATAGTGTGACATACCGACATTGAGCCACTTAGTGATAAAGTTTGGTAATAAAACTGTATTTGCGTCGACTACATAACTAATTTACCGCTTTTTCCAACTCTTAACCGTTCAGGCTCAACGATCAGTCCCAATCTGGGGAGTGTGCCACATCTGCAATACATATGTGGCTCGCTCAGTCGGCTTCACGGGTGTACGACTGCACCAGTGCCGACGGTTGTGCGAGTTTGCTGTTTTCGGCTCGAACAACAGTGATTACCAATACGAGTAGCGTCACAACGTACGGGTACGTCGACATGATCGTCGGATTCATGACGAACTCGAGGATCGGGTTGAGTACGCCAGCGAGGGGACTTCCGGGAGAGAGAACGAGGTTGAGATCTTGTGAGTACAACTGGAGGGCGTTAAACAGGCCGAACAGGTAGGCACCCAAGAGAATACGTCCGGGACGCCAGCGAGCGAAGATGACGAGTGCCACCGCGATCCATCCGCGGCCGGCGGTCATCGACGTCGACCAGATCTCGTTGAACGATAGCGAGAGGTGTGCGCCCGCAGCACCGGCCAGTGCACCGCCGATCACGACGGCGAGATAGCGCATCTTGTAGACATCGACGCCCATCGTGTCAGCTGTCTCTGGATCCTCGCCGACCGAAATCAGTTCCAGCCCGATGTTCGTCCGGTAGAGAAACAGCCAGACCAGCGGCACGAGCAGTAGTGCCATGTAGTCGGTGGCAGTGCTCTGAAAGACTGCCGGTCCGATGATCGGGATTTCGACGAGGAAGTCACCGATGATCGGGATCGTCCGTTCGGGGAACCCCGAAATCGAGTTACCGGTGTAATTGTTCCCAAAGTATGTCGTCAGCCCCGTCCCGAGAAGTGTTAGCATGATCCCGCTGACTGCCTGATCAGAGTTAAGCGAGATACAGAGGAAGCCGTGAACTAAAGACATGAGACCACCGGCGAAAACAGCAACTCCGAGACCAAGCCAGTAGCTCCCGCTGATTACAGTCGTTACGAACCCCGACAATGCACCAACGAGCATCATCCCCTCGACGCCCAGATTGAGCACACCGGCCCGTTCGCTGATGAGTTCGCCGAGACCGGCGAGGATAAGCACCGTGCTGGCGTTGACCGTCGCGTTCGCCAGTCCTGCGACCAGACCAGCCATCAGATCTCACCTTCCGGCTGTGTGACGCCACGTGAGTCCTGTTCTCGATTCAGCGAGAGATCTACGCTGTACTGCTTGAAGAACTCCGCAGTAAGCAAAAACAGGATAATCAGTGCCTGAATGATATCGACGATCGCGGCTGGCACACTTAGTAACGTCTCGATGCTCGATCCACCGACGAAAATTACTGCAAAAAACAGCGCAGCAAGCATAACCTGGAACGCACCGTTTCGACCGAGCAACGCGATGGGGATCGCTGTGAATCCGTACCCAGGAGCAAAGAATGCACGCAGGCGGGACTGGACGCCGGATATCTCGCTGATCCCGGCGAATCCAGCGAAGGCACCGCCAGCCATGAGGACGAACAGGTAGATTTTGTACTTGCTCATCCCGGCTTGTTCGGCCGCCCGATCGTTCGCACCAATAAACGTGATCTCGAAGCCCAACCGTGTGTGGTTCACGAGCACGTATGTCAATGCGACGACCACGATCGCCAGAAGGATCCCTGCCGGGAACCCGAGCCCGGGAATCTCCGGTAGTCGGGCCGCCACTGGGAGCTGTGCGGTCTGTGGGAAGTTCGTGCCGGGAGTCTGCATCGGGCCACGGACGACGTAGTTTTTGAGATCCGCAGCAATGAAGGTAAACAGCAGGGTGGTGATGATCTCGTTGATCCCCCACTTGGCACGGAGCACGGCGGGGATTGCTACCCAGAGCGCACCCGCGATGCCCGCTCCGATAAACATCAGCGGGAGGAGCGCGACCATCGGCAGCGACACGTTTAGACCGATCCACGTGCCAGCGATTGCACCGATGAACAGTTGTCCTTCCGCGCCGATGTTCCAGAGCTGGGCTTTCAACGGTATGTAGACGGCAAGTCCAGCGAATATCAACGGTACGGCCTTGGCCACCGTCTCGGTGAGTCCGAACTCCGATGTGAGCGTCTGGAGGAACATGACTTCGTATGCGGCGATCGGATTCACACCCAACGCGAGTAACGCGACGCCGCTTACTGCCAGTGCCGCCAAAATGGTGAACACCGGCGTCCCGTACTCCATCCACTGCGGCACGTCCTCGCGGGCATCCAACTCAACGTTGAACTCCATCAGGACTCACTCCGACCGCCATCGGCGGCAGCGACTGGCTGTGGCTGCTGGCCGACATCGCCGCCGTTCATTTCGAGTCCGACCCGACGCCGGTCGGCGGCTTCGGGTGTCGTTTCGTAGACAAACTCCCCCTCGTAGATGACGAGGATCCGATCACTGAGATCGAATATCTCGTCGAGATCCTCAGAGAGCAACAGTATCCCGGTGCCACTGTCGCGCTGTTCGAGGAGTCGCTGTCGGATGAATTCGATTGCACCGACGTCGACGCCCCGGGTCGGCTGGTTTGCGACGAGGAGGTTCGGATCGCGGTCGAGCTCTCGGGCGAGGATGAGTTTCTGGAGGTTCCCACCCGACAGTTCCCCAGCGGTGATCTCCGAGACGTCCGTAATGCCGCGGATATCGAACTCCTCGACAAGCGACCCGGTGTAGGAAGCCGTCGACTCGTAGTCGAGCCGCAGCCCCTCGCCGAACTCGTTGTTCGTATACCTCTTCATGATCGCGTTGTGCATGACTGAAAGGGACTCCGCACAGCCGTCGCGATGGCGATCCTCGGGTACGAACGACACGCCGTTGTTGATAAACGAACGGGGCGGCTCATGGGTGAGTTCCTCACCGTTGATGGACACCGATCCATCGGTGGCCTCACGAACACCGACCAGTGTTTCAGCCAGTTCCATCTGTCCGTTTCCGCTCACGCCCGCGATCCCAACTATCTCGCCCTCGTGGAGCGTCAGGTCGATCCCGGAGAGTGCCTCGATCCCTCGTTCGTCGTCCGCACGCAGGTTCGAGGCTTCGAGTACCGGAGTGCCGATCGAAACAGGCTCTTTTTCGATTTCGAACAGCACGTCACGACCGACCATCATCTTCGCCAGTTCCTTCCGACTCACGTCGGCCGTTTTCACCGTTCCGATGTCTTTGCCGTCCCGCAGGACGGTTACGCGGTCTGTGATCGACTGGATCTCTTTGAGCTTATGGGTGATTATGATGATCGACAGACCACCTTCGCTGAGTTTTCGTAGAGTCTCAAAGAGCCGGTCGGCCTCCGTCGGCGAGAGAACCGCCGTCGGCTCGTCGAGAATCAGTAGGTCGACATCTCGGTACAAAGCCTTGAGGATCTCGACACGCTGGCGTTCGCCGACATCGAGCTCCCAGACAGGTGCCGAAACGTCTATATCGAACCCGTAATCGTCCGCCAGCGACTGGATTTTTTTCTCGGGTTCGTCAAGGCCCAGCGTGAATCTAGCTGCGAACCACTGTATAATGTCGTTGGAGGCCAGCGACGAGAGTCGACCGCTGTCGGCCGCCTCGCTGCGGTTGTGGAACGCAGCTACCGGTTCACGTCTTCCGAGGACAATGTTCTCTGCGACCGACAGCCGCGGAATAAGTTTGAAATGCTGATGAACCATCCCGATACCAGCATCAATAGCGTCCTGTGGCGACGACAACTTGAGTCGCTCTCCGTTTAGATAGATATCGCCGCTGTCTGCCGAATAGAGACCGTATAATATCTTCATTAGCGTGCTCTTTCCAGCACCATTCTCTCCTAAGAGGCCGTGTATCTCCCCTTCACGGACGGTCATCGAGACATCGTCGTTCGCAATGACGCCGGGAAACGTTTTGGTGATACTTTCCATCCGCACGAAAGGATCTCCGGTCATATTCTTTGATCGTCAGAGACACACCTTCCAACAGTATATAAAACCTACTTCCTCGATGATTTTGTTGTGAAATTTTGGTCTAAAACCGGTTAAATTACAATATTTGTAACCTATTAGGTCGTGCCGAACAGGATTGGATTGATATGCCGGGACAGTCGGCAGCGTAGCCGGAGTTGCCACACGAGCGAGCCAATACGAATCGTTAAGTACCGGTTCGAAGATGTCAAAATCAATGACTGCAGCAGATGACTACCCGAGCCATCGTTCGATCCGATTGACCGAGTCGACTACGCTGCCCTGCATGGTAGAGTAACTCAATGACTGAATTGCTCGTAACAAACGGACGTGTTATTACCCAAGACGCCGACAGGACGGTGATCGAAAGCGGTGCCGTCGCTATCGAGGACGACGAGATCACTGCTGTCGGGAGTACTGACGACCTCGGTACTCACACCGCCGATCGTGTGATCGACGCCGAGGGTGGAGCTGTCATCCCGGGGTTAGTCAACCCGCATACCCACGTTTCGGATATATTGCTTCGCGGCTCGTTTGCTGAGGATCGCGGTCTGCTGGACTGGCTCTACAACGTCAAACGACCGGGGACTCTCGCAATGGATGCCGACGAGCACGCACTTGCTGCGACGCTGTACTGCATCGAGGCCATCCAATCGGGCGTGACCACTTTTGTCGAAAATGATACAGAAGTCCTCTGGGATGACTGGTCGACTATCGAAGCGAAACTCGATATTTACGACAAAGCAGGCATACGCAATGTCTATGGCGCGGGCATGGTCGACCGTGGTGCCGACGCGGTGTTTCAGGATCTTGTCACTGATATTCAGGCCCGCGAAGACGGTGTCGACCACCCGCCGCTGGACACGTTCGTCGAGGAGACCGACGCCGTCGTCGCCGAAGTCGACTCGCTGATCAAAACCTACGACGGGACTGCCGAGGGTCGGCAGTCAATCTGGCCGGCACCGGTCGTCGTCGAAACTACGACGAACCGCTGTTTCCAGGAAGCCTACGCACTCGCCGAGAAACATGACGTGATGACGACGGCCCACGTCGCCGAGGCCGAGGCGCAAGAGCAACGCGATATCTCCAGTATCGAGTATCTCCGCAACGTCGGCTACCTCGGCGAGCGGACGCTACTGGGCCACTGCGTCCAAATCGATGAGGGCGACATCCGAACCCTTGCGGAGACCGATACATCGGTCGCACACAACTTCATGGCAAATATGCGTCTTGCGACTGGGTTCGCACCAGTCGTGAAAATGCTCGATACCGGTGTGGCTGTCGGTCTTGGAACCGATAACTCGATTTTGAGCGACACAGTCAACCCCCTCAGCGACGTTCGCGCCATGGCTGGCGGACACAAGGGATATCATCGCGATGCCGGTGTTGTAGATGCACAAACGGCCTTCGACATGATCACGATAGACGCCGCAGCCGCTATCGGTCGCGCTGACAGCCTCGGCTCGCTCGAAACAGGAACACAGGCTGATCTCGCCATCATTGATCTTGATCATCCACACCTGACCCCCAGTCGGGATCCCGTGTTCACACTCGTCCACGCCGCGCAGGGCTTCGAGGTCGACACAGTGGTCTGCGCTGGCGACATAGTGATGGAAAACCGCGAGCTACAGACGTTCGACGAACCCCTTGATAGTATCCTCTCGCGTGCCTCACGGGCGGCGGCCGATATCGCCAACCGAACCGGCTACGAGTAAACTGCCTTGGGGTCAAGCCCCGTGGCATCCGCCTTGTTACTCTGTGAACCACGGGCACGCAGTTGGTCGACAGTGAGGACGTAAATGGCGTTCACAACCGATTCAGCCTGTCAAGATAGCGAGCTCAGGGTTTCTGCCCGTGTGCTTCGGTTCGTTCCGTTTCGAGATCCATCCCGAGGCCGATTTCGCTGCCACGGCGACGGATTTCGTCGGCGTCGACAACTGTCACCTCTCCATCTTCCATGAGGACATTTCCGTCGACCATAGTGAACTGCACGTCGTCGCCGTGGGCAGCAAAAACGAGATGTGAGAACACGTCGTGCATCGGAACCGAACGGGTTTGGTTTGTGTTGAGACCGATGATGTCGGCGCACCACCCTTCTTGGAGTTTGCCGAGGTTGTCGAACCCGGCGGCTTTCGCTCCGTTTCGCGTCGCCATCTCGAAGATCGTCCGTGCCGGGGTTGCAGTCGGGTTCAGTCGGTCAACTTTTTGTAGGAGGCGCGCCTGTCGCATCTCGGTCAGCGGATCGAGCGTGTTATTACACGGCGCGCCGTCGTTGCCCAGCGCGACATTGATCCCACGGTCGAGGTAGTCTTCAATGGGTGCGATACCGCTTGCGAGTTTCATATTCGACGACGGACAGTGGGTAACGTGGGTGTTGGTCTCCGAGAGAACCTCACGCTCGCTCTCGTCGGTCCACACGCAGTGTGCCAGCACCACGTCCTCGCCGGTGAGACCGACCTCGTCGAGCCAGTGGATGTTGCGCAT
>Ga0102942_1000847_pt1 | contig 11663 bp, 13 predicted proteins | sample SalPon2_C_H2O_MG_FD_78171 | JGI IMG/M metagenome (GOLD analysis project Ga0102942, IMG submission 78171) | Salt pond water microbial communities from South San Francisco under conditions of wetland restoration - Salt Pond MetaG R2_C_H2O_MG | ecosystem: Environmental > Aquatic > Non-marine Saline... | reverse complement strand
TCGAATACAGGGTAGTCCCAGCCCTCACTGACCTGATCCAAGTTGAAGATATGTCCGACAGCCGGTGCAATAATAATACGTCTCTCATCTGTTTCACTTATGTAGTTCTTCACACCCCGGTTCTCCTTTTTACTGTAGTCTCCAAGGGCGTTCGCAATCTTACTGGTAACCTTCGGTTTTTCACCGACCATGACTGTGGTCTCCATGACTAACCAAGAAATAGACGCAATAACTTAAAACGATGATAGCAACTCAGTTCGTGAAAACCGTTAAATCAAGAAAAGAAAATAGAAATTAAAGAAACTCTATCTTTAGTCTTCTTTAACTTCAATGTACTCCTGACCGCCCATGTAATCCTGCAAGACTTCAGGCACCTTGATACCTTTCTCAGTCTGATTGTTCTCAATGATAATAGTCATAATTCTCTGAGTTGCAACCAGTGTCGAGTTCAAGGTATGGACAGGCTCATTTCCATCAGAGTACCTGATTCTAGCCTTTAACTTGGTTCCCTGGTACTCTGTACAGTTACTACATGAAACAACCTCGCCATACTCGTCCAATGGTGGTCTCCAAGCCTCTATATCATACTTTTTAGCTGGAGTATCTCCCAAGTCTCCGGTGCATACATTTACTACACGGTAAGGCAGGTTCAGGTCTTGCATCATTTCTTCAGCATTTTCTCTCAACTCTTCGTGAAGATCCCATGTCTCTTCTGGTTCGCAGAAAATGAATTGCTCAATCTTCTCAAACTGGTGAAGCCTCCAAATACCACGGGTTTCTTGTCCGTGCTTGCCGGCTTCACGTCTAAAGTTGGTTGAGTAACCTCCGTACTTCTTAGGAAGATTCTGAGGCTGCAAAATATCATCAAAGTGGTAAGCAGCCAAAGTCTGCTCCGAGGTAGCAATCAAGTATCTTTCATGTCTATCCAGTTTGTAAAGCTGCTCATGGAAGTCCTCAAGCTCTGCAGCACCTTCCATAGCCTCCCGATTCAATACATAAGGAGTCTGCATAGGAGTAAACCCTTTCTCCTGCAACTTATCTAAACCATAATTAATCAGGGCTTGGTTCAATTTAACTAAACCATTCTTCAGGTAGTAAGCACGTTCACCTGAAATCTCAGCAGCTTTCTCGGTCTCAAGAAGATTAGAGTCTTCCAAGAGATCAGCTGCCAACTCTCCATCACTATTTTTGCCTTTTTCTGGTTCCCAGTGCTTAATAGGAACATTATCATCCTCATCTTCGCCCTGAGGAACAGAATCATGGACAATATTACCAATCTTCAAACGTAACTCGTCTCTCTCATTCTTTAACTCCTCTACTTCATCTTCCAATTCGCTTATTGTTTCTTTTACTTCCTGCATCTTCTCAATATGCTCAGAAGCATCTTCACCATTCTTCTTCATCTCTGCAATTTTATCTCCAACGTCATTTCTTTTCTCCTGAAGCTCCTGAAGTCTCTGCAAAGACTCTCTCCAAGCCTTATCCAGTTCAATTACCTTATCAACTCTTTCAGGGTCTTTACCTCTGAATTCTTCAGAATCCTTTATCTCATCAGGGTTCTCACGGAAACGTTCAATACGTAGCATGAAAACCACTTATGCAGAAAATTTTATCTAGAACAGGTTTTGAATAGAGGCGACTCTCATCAAACCTCGGTCGGTTGCAAAACGTACCGGTGAGAAAAACATCCACCTTTCATTGTAACCTAAGCTTAACAGCTGAGAATTAAAAAATCTATCCTTTAATGCTCTGAGGAATAAAAAATAGAGAATAAGAATAGTTTAATTCAAGTAATCTGGCTTTTCGTGCCCTATTTCTTCCAAAGGATCTAGCAGTTCAGGGTTTTCTTTGAAGTGTTCTCTTACTGGTTCGAATCTTTGGATTACTTGGTCTGCTACTGCTTCTTTGAGGTCTAGTGGGTGGAGTTCTCCGGATTTGAAGTCTTCTGTCATTTCTTCGAATGTTTCGTAGTGTAGGTCTCCTCCGTATTCGTCTTTTCTTTCGACGTGGAGTTCTCTGTCTGCTCCGAAGATGAAGAACTTGGCTATGTCGATTATTGGGTTGTCTTCTACTTGTCCTTGTGGACAGTAAGCATCTTCTAGGATTTCTTTGATATGGCTTGGGTCTGCGTGGAGCGGGAACATTGTGTTCTTTTTGGATGAAGACATTTTGTCTCCGCTTCCGGCCAGTGAAGTCAGTATAGGCCAGTGGACGCATGTAGGTTTCTCATATCCAAGTTTCGGAAGGTTTTCACGTGCGAGCATATGTACTTTTCTCTGGTCGATCCCTGCCACGGCTAGGTCAAGATCTAGATGTACTATGTCTAGTGCCTGCATGAGTGGGTAGACTACGTGTGACACGTACGTGCTTTCTCCAGACTGTATTTCTGCCATTGATCTCTTACCACGGTTTAAAGTAGTTTCTTTGGCTAGTTCGAGGACGTCGTGGAAGTATTCTGTTTTTTCCTGAAAACTTCTTCCATGTGTGTACTCTGCTTCAAGGCCTAGTGCCTCGAATGTTGCCTGCCAGTAATCCGTCATATCTTCGATCCAGTCCTCTTCTCCCTTCTTATTCAAGTATGTGTGAAGGTCTGCCCAGAGGATTACCGGCTGGAATCCTGCTTTCTGGATGTCCAGCATCTTACGCACTGAGATCCAGTGTCCTAAGTGTACAGGTCCTGATGTTTCATAGCCGACGTATGCTCTTGGCTCATCTTTATTATTTAGTATTTCTTCTAGTTCTTCTTCCTGCACGATTTCTTCACTATTACGTAGAACCAACTGTTTCCTTTCTTCCAAATCCATAGCAATTGATTCTCTGGTAAAGTTAAATTAGTTTTTGAGTTAGCTTTTGAACCGATTTTCCTTTTGGGTTGGCGAAGTTAGTAAATATTTTCATGAATAAAAAGTCATCTGTGGAAAGGAATCATTCGCTTGAACAACTATTTTGGGATAAAATCACCCGTGAAAGAATGAGTGAGGTGGGTGAAGATGCTCCTTTTGATTTCATGTATCGTGGAGAGTTTATTCCTGAAAGTAATATTGTTAGAGGAGTTAAATTAGGCGATAAGGGTTCTATTGTAGAGGTCGACATGGTTAATGTAGATTTAGAGGATTTTTATGTCAGGATTTATGATGTGAAGCTGGAGAGAAGTGAGCATCCTTTGAGCCCTGATTTTATGGATCAATATGGTTCTGAAATCAGTATGATGCTTGAAGGAACGAATAATGATTGGGGATACGAGTTAGTCAGAAATGTGTTTGATTCAGGAAGGGATTACGAGGAAACTGGAGATGAATTAGTTAAGGGTTCTGTTTATTGGCCTGGATCAATGGAAAAATGTTCTGAAGATGTTTACACAGATTTGGAAACAATTTTTGGCCAAGATTTTATTTCGCAGCTGTGACTAGATGATAGATTTTTAATATCGCTCTCTTAATTTTGTTTTAGATGAGCAGTCTCGAAGGAGATCAAGCTTATAGAAATTTCAACATCCCGGAATCTGCTCATACAACTGTTCTTCGACAAGCTAGCAATGGTAGGCCATGGACTCCAGAAGTAGCTGATAATCCTGGTGTGGAGATAGATGAAGAGGTCTATGCAGAAGGTGTTTTAGAGGCTGATCCTCGTCATAAGCAAGATATACATGATCTTCTTTTGCACGGTAGGCTTGACCGTTTCAGAAAAAAAGTTGAAGAGGGAAAGAACAAATGGGATTTAGCTCTCGTAGAACAGGATTTCTACGAACATCCTAGTGAATTCAATGAAAGAGATGAGATTTCACACAACCGAGATCCTGAGAAACAGTTGAGAAAGGGCGATGCAGATCTCTTATTCATTGATTTAGATAGATACGATGTCCACATGGTTGAAGTCAAGCCACACGACGGTTATGCAAAGGATAGCCATAGAAAAACGATGCAGGACTCAAGAGTAGATCAATGGGAAGAGCAGATGCAAGATGATCTCATTAGAAGTAAATCTGATGATAGAGAATTAAATGAATTCCAGATTTATGATTTTGCCTCAGAAACTTATCCTGAGGTCTCATACCACGAAGCAGAAGAGGTTTTGAATGATTTTTACGACGAGCTTGGAGGGAATGTTCTTTTCTCTGTTTTAACAGCTATGTCTGGTTCTGAATGGGTTAATGCGCAAGATGAAGTTCAGAGAGTGGCTGAAAACGAAAATACTCCGGCAGAGTATCAAACATTTTCTCCTGGTTTCCAGAGACAAAGAACACAGAATGAATCCTCAGAACAGGAAGGTCTCAGTAGGTTAGAAAAGAAGACTAAGAACTTGAGCGAGGCCTGGGAAACTGTAGTGGGAGAACTGGAAAACGATTGGACGATATACCATCCAGAATTTGTATTTGGTTCAAGTGTTCTTGACACTGTGGAACTCTCAGAAAACCCGGAATATGCTTTGCCTGATATTTACGACCAGGAAACAGGATATGTATTTGGATCTGACTCTGGATTCGATAAGGCTGAAAGTTCAAGTGATCTTGAAATACTGAATCAGACATTTTTCAGAGAAGAAATAGCAGAACTCTTAGAAGGTGAAACGCCTGAAATAAGAAGAAAACCGGCATTATAGGTTTAATTCCAGCAATTTTTTATCTTGAAACATCTACAGGCTCTGCAGCTGAAATTTCTTTAAGATCTTCAGGTCTTAAGTTAACTCCTACTACTCTTGAACCTGCTGCAGGCTTAACTCGATCCATTTCAAGAATATCCTCCTCCATATAGATAGGTATGTCTAAGTCAAATGGTGACACACCTCCAATAACGTATCCTGTCTCTTTTTCCACTTCTTTAGGATCAGCCATTCTAACACTTGTTCCAAGAATGTCCTCAAGTTTTTCAGTTTCAACAGAAGTATCTCCAGGACATAAAACTGCCACAGGATCTTCTCCAATGAAAATCAAGGTCTTTATAATCTGTTTTTCGTCCACTCCAGTATTTTCTATGTGTTGGTCTACGGTTTCGGCCTTTGGATGAACTATGAATCTTGCATCACTAATATTTTCCTCTTTTACTGTATTTTTCACTCTCTTGATGTTCTCAAGGTCTTCGCCAATGAACTCAAGGAATTTTTCTACTTCTTCTGGAGATTGCTCGAAGTAACTCATAACATTTTTCTGAGAGTGAAGTTGTTAAATTTGCTATGTAGGATTCTCTTTTCTTTGACACCATAAGCCTGGCATATCTTCTTTGAATTCAAATGCTTCTCTAGGTATTTCTCCTTTCCTGAACCTATCTTGAACAGCTAAGTAGGCACCTTCCCAACTGTTTTCTTTCGGTACTTTCACGTCAAACATTTCGGGTTCTTCACCGCTTTTATCGAACAATTGATGTTCAAATATCTCATCCTCCAACGCATCGAAGTGCATTGTATGAATCTTATCTTCCTCGAAGCTTGCCAACTGTATGCTTGCCTCAGGAAGCTTTTCGGAAGGCTGATGATTGTTTCTACATCCTCCAAGACCAGAGACCACAGATTCTCCGACCAACCGGTTATAAGGCATATGCATGTGATCATAGGCCGCATAGTCTACTCCTTCAAGGCTTGGAGGGCTCTCAACTATTTCATCTTCACATAGCTCATCACTGCCTTCTGTTGACGCACTCGGCACTGCTTCAAGGTCTTTGTTATCTCCACCTTCATAAACAACAGTTTCTGCTGTTTTCTGATTTGTATGCTTTTCAACAGAAAACAGGCTGTCTATACGGTTGTCTGGTCTTTTATCTGGACTGTTTAGACAGTCTTCTCGTTTAGTATTGGTTGGGTGGTGTGCTGCTTGTACTGTGTGTCCTTTTATCTCTGTTTCAAATCCTTCATCAAATATTTCATACTCAACTTCTACATCGAATGGTTCCAAGCTGTCTATCTGTGTATAGAATCCTGTAAATTCGTCACCAGTTCCTTGATCTGGGTTTGCATCTTTTTTGTCTTCATCTCCTGCTATAAGCTTGACTTCCGCCACCGGATCGAGTTCGTCCAAGAGGTTGTAAACATCGTTGAACGTCCCTGTATCCCCTAGTATGTGAATTTCATCAACATCATAGGTTTCTACGTATTCATTTATTTGCCGGCCTATTTCACGGCAATACTCTGCACTTTCATGAGCGTTGAACTCCTCGAACGCATGTATCTCAGAAATTTGAAGAACATTGTAGTTATCAGGGATATCGAACTCTTCAGGGAGATAATCTGGACCCGAATGATTGTTAGGGCTGGAAGCAGCGCTCAATCAAAGCACCCTGAAAAACAAGTCAGATTTTCACAACCACAACTTGCTTGCATCTTACCAAGTGTTGAGAGGCTTGAAAAATATATACTTACTCAAGTTATTGAGAAGAATTATACAAGTTAATAGGCAAAGATGGATTTATGATTGAAATTAACGGTGATAAGGGTGGAGGCCAAATGTTGCGAACCGCTCTCACTCTTTCAGTAGTGACTGGAAAAAACTTCAGAATTCATAATATAAGAGGTAATAGAAACAATCCAGGATTGAAAAAACAGCATCTTGAAGCCGTTAAATCCGCCAAAAAAGTCTCTGACGCTTACACAGAAGGTGTGGAACTTGGTTCCAAAGAAATAGTGTTCAAGCCTGGTAAATACAGGAATGAATCCTTTACTGCTAATATAGGTACTGCTGGTAGCACAACATTACTACTCGACACAATACTGCCGGTAACCACTCAGTTTGACGAAGAATTTAGGATAAATGTTAAGGGAGGTACAGACGTGAAATGGTCGCCTACCTCACTCTACTACAAACATGTCAAACTCCCACTGTTGAAAGAATTAGGTCTGAAAGCAGAGCTGGATGTTGAAAAGACAGGTTTTTATCCTAAAGGCGGCGGAGAGCTAAAACTTACAACAAGGAGTTCTTCAATGAAGAGTCTACAGCTCTTGAAACGGGGAGAACTACAGAAAATAGAGGTTTACTCAAAAGCCTCACGTGATTTGATGAGTCAAAAAGTAGCGGAGAGACAATCTGATGAAGCGGAAAAGCTTTTGAAAAATGAATTTATGTCCAAAGAAGTGCAGAAGAGCTTTGAATATGTTGAGTCGGCTTCAACTGGATCTGTACTTCTAATTAAGGCCGCCTACAAGAACTCTTTGGCAGGTTTTGACGTAGTGGGTGAGAAAGGTAAGAGGTCTGAGGAAGTGGCTGAAGAAGCCTTTCAAGATTTTATGGGGTTCCACGGGTCTGATGCAGTTGTTGATGAATATATGGCGGATCAGTTGATGGTTTTCTCTGCCATCATAGGAGGAGAATATTGCGTTTCTGAGATAACACCTCATATAAAATCTAATCTTAATGTAATACATTGTTTCAACATTGAAATGGAGTTTGGGCGAGGAGATTCCAAAGCTGTGATATCAAATAGAGATCAAGATTGATAATAGATAATAAGTTCAGAATAAAGAAGTGAATGGGAGGCTAAATTAGGGAATTCATTCTATTTCGATGTTTCTTCCTTCTTCCTCTTCTTTTTCTGCCTTGATTGTCAGTACACCGTCTTCGTAGCTTGCTTCGATGCTTTCTGCGTCTACTTCTGATGGGAAGGATACGCGGCGGTTGAACTCTCTCTTCGATCTCTCCTTTCTGTAGTACTTTTCGTTTTCTTCTTCGATTTCGTGGCTAGATTCTGCAGAGATTTCCACTCCCTTGTTGTCTGCTTTGATGTTGATTTCTTCTTTTTCCACGCCGGGCATGTCTGCCGTTACCACGTAGTGGCCGTCTTCTTCCACTATGTCTATTGGGAAGTTGGGGTTGAGTTCGGAGGCGAAGTTCATTCCTTTTTCTTGGAACTGGTTGAACATGTTTTCCATTTGTTTGACAACGTCTTCGATGTCATCTTTTCTTTTGAGTCTTCTCATGGCTATCACGGTTTTGTATATGTCTTTAAAAATTTTTAACTCTTTCCATTCACTCTTCATCTTCCATTCTCTCAACTTGCTCCCTCAAAAAATCAACTTGTTCGTGTATCTCGCCAAGTATCTGTTCAGCCTTCTCCTGCTTCTCAGCAAGCTCTCCCGAAGCCTCTTCAGTCTTGACAGTCTCAAAATCACTTTCCACATCCTTAATCTGATCCTGTATATCTTTCATCGCCTTTTTGTAGTCTTTATCCTCTATCTCCTTTTCAGCATTATCAAGTCCCATACACCTGTTTTAACTTGTTTGAGGTTTATATCTTGTCGTGTGAGTCGAAAGCAAAAAGTCTTGGAAAAATGTGAGGAGATAATGGAAGAGGGCAGAAAACCATCTGTTGGAGCTTTGCAAGAAGAACTTTCTTGGATGGAACAAGACATACACAGACTACTCAACGCACTGGAAAAAAATGGACAAATAGAAACATACAGTAGAAATATTTTAGGAGAAAAGAAAAGATTAGTAAGTGTTTACAGATGAAATAAGAGGAGTTGAGGAAGTAAACCTCAGTTTTGTTGTACTTGTGGTGTCGGAATCGGTGGAAGCATACTCAAAGTGTCGGCAATCCCCGTGGCTTCTGAAAGTAGTTTCCTGTACAAATCATTCATCAATGGAGCTCTGATATCTTCTGGCAGGTTGCTGTTTTCCTCCCAGTTATCAACTACACTGTCTGTATCCCCGTTCCATAGAACATTTCCTTCCATCTCGATGTGTGCAACACTCTTATCTCCTGCATTGTACTCCACCAGGAAAGTGAACTCGATCTTTGCAACTTCATCTTCGAAAGCTGAAACATTTACTGATGATACGTTTTCAATTGTTGGAACGTAGTTGATTTGAAGATTTCCTCCGATGTTATCTGCTTTATCAGCTTCGATGCTGTTCACGTTAAATCCTACTATCATACTCGGAGGTTTGAAAGTAAACCCTTTATTATTTCCTGCACCAGTTTAAGTTAGAGATGGGACTCAAAAAGAAAATAGCTCAGTACGGTAATCTAATGGTTGCACTTTTGATAACTGTAGGATTCGGAGCAACATTCCTCGTCTACGGGGGTGGAGGACAATCCGGACCGTCACAAGGAAACCAAGACACAGAACAGAGAAACTTCACAGCTCCCTCACAGAACTACATTGAAGGAAGCTTTGACAGATCATTCACAGAACAAGTCGTGATAGCAGCAAGAGACAACGTCGTATTCGTGAATGCGTACTACGACAATGAATCTCAGATAGAAGACTTGAGAAAACTTAGACAAGTACAAGAAAGCTTTGGAGACAAGGTTTACGTCCAGATAGCAAGTTCTGTGGAAGGATCAGAAATAACATCTCGAAATGGTGTAACAGAGTTCCCGTCCGTGGTCGTGCAAGGAGCAGTAAACACTCAGAGAGGTCCAGCACCGCAGCAAGAAGTTGTAGAAAACATAACTGTTGGAAACGTAGAGGTAGCTGTGTGTCAAACACTTTCAGATCTTGGAAGTGTCGCAGCTAAGTGTCAACAAATAGGGGCATTGTAATTCCCTGAAACTCTTTCTCCTTATGCTGTAAGAGTTTGATTTAAGAAGTATTGCTATGAATCTTCAATTATATGCAGGAAGGAATGCCTCTTAATTCGAGAGGGGAAACAGGTGATTCTGTACAAGACTTCGCCATCAGTGATCCTGAAGCTGATGGAGACTGGATGAATTTTGGGTATGCAGGTGCCGGTGAGTGGCCAAGAAAGGTAGATGATTACTCTGGAGGAGATGCCTACCCGCTCAAGGCTTTTGATCTTAAATCAAAAGATGATGTAGAGCTTGAAGCAGTTATGCACGAAGAAATCGATGACAAACTTCCTTCAGAAAACTTTTACGACGGTCTGGATGTTTTTGTGATAGCTAATCGTGTAAGCAATCACGAGTTACAATTATACCATGCTGTGGAGAACATGTCTGAAAACAGTTTGGTGGTTTATGAGAAGGCATTAAGCCCTCGTTACAGATCCCACCAGAACATGCTGGATAATGATGTTATTGCAAGTGAGGATAAGCCAAACGTCCTTCCCAACCTGCACTACTATAAGAAACCTGCAGTTCAAAAAGCAGGAGAGATAGTTGAAGAATACGATCTTGAAGGTATTTCAAGAGTTGAAGTTGTTACAATTGAAGAAAGATTGGATAGAGAATGGATACTAACAGAGCAAGAGGGAGGTATAGTCACAGATTTCGGATCGCATGCACCAGAGCTTCCAATAGTTGTATTAAACGGAGAGTTCGCTGATTATCCTTTAAGAGAAGCTGAGAACTGGGATATGAATCCTAAAACAGATAATCCTATGCTTGACGGTAGAAGTGAAGCTTTTGAAGCCAGATGGGCTTTACAAGGAAATAGGTTTGATGAAGAAGCTTATCTAGATGCACTCGTTGGAAAGTCCTTCGAACAAGATATGAAACAATTCATGATAGAGGGAGATGATCCAAGTGAAGGAGAATGGAGTATGCATGGATACTATGGTACTGAGGAAAACCCTCCGCTCTTGGAAGTCGATATAAACGGTCAAAGCCAGGTATTTGATTTAGAAGGTTACCCTTCTGCAAAAAAGGCAGTGGTAGATGAAATGGTCCAAGTAGCAAAAGAAGGCAGAGAACCTGAATTTACGCCGAGAGATCATGCAGAAATAATGAGAGGTATAGAGAAAGTAAATTTGAGGAAAGGATTCTTCGACGATAATTTACAAATGAAAGAATGGACGGGGAATCCCGATCTAGACTTTGAGATTCTATAAGTCAAACGCTTTTGCAAAACTTTCATCGCCCTGAACATTCTCAGAGCCAAGCTCCTCCAATTTTTCCTTAGCGCTTTCTTCTGTTTCTGAAGCGGAGACGGCTCCTTCCTCTCCAACCAAAGTTATACATGCTTGATGTTTATTGGAAAGCTTCTGAGCAACCTGGATTAAGAGACCAACATTCTGGGTAGGTACGTCAGCTAGGACCTCTTCCAAATCATTTTCCGTTATTTCATTCTCAATAAACTCCTCAATTTGTGATTCAAGATCTTCAACCTTCTTTTCTCTTTTTTTACGTATTCTGTATAGATCTCTTGCTCTCTCAGTAAAGTCATTTTTGTTTGGTTCCTCTATTTCAGTTTCTCGATTTAAGTAATCTGAGAGTTTAATTATTTCCCGTTTCAGCTCTTCACTTTCTTCTTCAAATCTTCCAATAGTTTTAGGGAGACTGTCTCTATCGGTATCATATAGATCAGTTAACTCTTCTATATCTTCTTTATCCATTATATCTTGTAGTTGGATTATTGGAGTTTCAAACTCTCCTAGAGCATCTCCTAAGCTATCTATTTTTTCTATAGTCTCTTCTAGCTGTCTCACGGGCTCTAAAGCCTCCTCAAAAGCCTGACTCATTTTGTTTATTTTCTCTAGACTTTCTGACCAACTATTAAGGACTTCAAATGGGTCTCTAATTTCTTCTTTTCTTCTATGTTTTCTTGCAGCTTCTCCTGCTTTGTATTCTAGTCTTATGACGCCGTCTTGGATTCTTTTGCAGCCTGTGATTACGAATTCTTCTGCGTGACTGGTTTGAGTTAGGTGTGTTCCTCCACAGGCTTCTATGTCGACGTCTTCTATATCTATCAGTCTTATTGTGTTGCCTGGTGGGGCGCCTCCTTGGTATATTCTGAACCCGTACTCTTGTTCTGCCTTACTCTTCTCCATTTCTAGAACT
>Ga0102942_1000845_pt1 | contig 11678 bp, 14 predicted proteins | sample SalPon2_C_H2O_MG_FD_78171 | JGI IMG/M metagenome (GOLD analysis project Ga0102942, IMG submission 78171) | Salt pond water microbial communities from South San Francisco under conditions of wetland restoration - Salt Pond MetaG R2_C_H2O_MG | ecosystem: Environmental > Aquatic > Non-marine Saline... | reverse complement strand
TTAGAATTTTCTGTATTTATCATATAAATACACGTTGCCCAACATTTTCATCACTGTTCGTCACTAAGCATTACTGAGTGTAACACCGCTCAGTGGGTTTCGGTGTCCCACTGAGCCGGATAAACAATGGCAATCGATATCAACGAGTTCGAGGAGGCTCCTGGGGAAGCATTGGACTTGCAGGAGGGCACCCAGCCCTACAAGATTCTGATGTTCCTTCTTGAGAATCCCAACCACGCGTTCACTACAGAGGAAATCGCATCCGAAGCGAAAATCGCGATGGACACCTGCCGGACCGTTCTCCATCGTCTCCTTGACCGTGATCTCGTCAGGCACCGGGGGCGCTACTGGGCGCTCGGGGAAGATGATCGGCTCGCCAGCTACGCCGCGCAGACGGCAGCCAGCAGCGCCTCGACAACGGACGATTACTACGGCTAACAGACCGTCAACTACCCCACCCTACTTCGCTCACCCTGACGGGTTCGCTCGTTGAGGGTGGGGCTTGTCGGTGGACTCTGCCTCTGACTCCATAACAGAGTACGAGACGAACCCTCGGTTCGGCGTCACAGTCCCCGACTTTAGGGCAGGTTGACTGTCGCCCGTCCGCCGTGAGTCATGTAGCCCGGGGCGGACAAACCGCCATCCAATGTTCTTCGCTGCATTATATCCCGCATTCGCCGTTGCACCACACTTCTCACACTCGAAGAAATCCCGTTCTGTGCGGTTGCCATCGCTCGTATGTCCGCACTCGCAACACCGCTTCGACGTGTTCTCAGGGTCAACGTACACGACTTCGATGCCGGGTGATTCAGCCTTGTACTCGACGTACTTGACGAGTTGGGCGTGCGCCCACTGGTGGAATTTGCGCTTGCTCGGCATCGAATCTCGAATATGCGTCAAATCCTCGAATGCGATGTGCGTGCAGTCGTAGGCGATGGCCTCCGCGAGCAACCGATTCGATACTCGGTGCAGGTAGTCACGGTTGTACCGTTCTTCGCGGTCGTCGCGTTGGACGAGTGTGCGATGCGCGGATTCTGTTCCTGTTTCTTGGAGGCCGCCGCGAACGCGCTCAAACTCACGGTGTTCGTGCAAGAGTTCTTGTCCTGACTCGAAGTGAGCGGTGCCGGTGACAGCGAGGTTTTCGATGCCGAGGTCAACCCCGAGAACTGTCCTGTCCTCGGCGGGCGACTCGTCGGCATCGAGTTTCGGCTTTCGGAAGCCGAGATGTAGATAGTAGTTGCCATCACGCTCTGTCAGTGTCGATTCCGTCACCTCCCACTCGTCGCTGTTGAGGTATTGGTACTGGTAGCCGTTTTCGTCGTCTGGTAGTACCAACTCACACCGTACTCGGCTGTCAATGGTGGCGAGTGAGACGGTGTTGTTATCGAACAGGGTCATCGTGTTGGCGTCGTATTTTACCGTGGGTGCGTTGAATGGATCATCACCGTAGACGACGTCGCCCCGCTCGAAGATCGGTGTCTCTTCGTCGGTCACTGTTCGTTCTCGACGCTTGGGTGGGATTGCTGCGGTGCATGCTCACGCCAGGATTCCTTGTCCTCCGCACCCAGTTGGTCGTTGAACAGAGCCGTTGCTCGTTCGTACCCACTGTATCCGTCGAGGCGCTCAGCGTCGTCAGTCACCGCCCAGTACGTCGCCTTATGGTCGACCAAACCACGGTCCTTTAACCGAGAGAGCGCGGTGCTGACTGCACCCTCGTCGACGCCGATCTGAGAGGCGATTTCTCGAGCCTTGAACGCATGATTATAGTTAGCGGCGAGAAATCCGAGGACCTGATCGGGTACAGAGAGTTCTTCGAGCTCGTCCTCGCTCGCGTTCTCGAAGGTGTCTCGGTCGATAGACATCGTTGAATGGATCTACATCATCCACTGTAAAGAGTGTTAGGAGTGAAAGCTGCGAAAACGCCGAAGGAGAAATCACTGTTGACGATGAAGCGGTTCGAGAACCGTATGCATTGAGACGGCCAGTCGCAACTTCTGGGTGCGCTAACAGATGTAAAAATACTGGAGGAGCCACCAGAAGTGCTGTTAGCAGCAGTCGCTTCCGGCGCCGCAGACGTCTCCGTACTCGAGACCGATCTCGTCGCTGATCGCTTCATTACACTCGACCAGCAGCGACTCGAACTCAGCCGCCGTTGCCTCCGACTGTGCTGCATCGAGGTCAGTACCGAGCGCTTCAGCGGCGGCCAGAACTTCGTCGTCAGAGGCGCTCAACAGCACCCACCTCCGAGAGACTGTGCGAATTCCTGCCCGATTCGTTCGCTGATGACGTCGTTCGTCTGCTCGAGGAGGGCGACGAGTTCCTCCTGTGCTGCCCGGTGCCGTTGGATGGTGTCGTTGGTCGAGACCTCGGTCTGTAGCTCCTGTAATTCGCTCATGATCGACGAGTCGAACTCGTCCGCTTGCAACTCCTGTTGTTTTTGCTGGTAGGCTTCGAGCAGGGACTGTGCCTCCTGATCGGCCTCGAGTCGTTCGCTCGCGTCCACGAACTGCTGATAGGTCGCTGAGTCGCGGAGCGCCTCGATGAACGCCTGAAGCGATTCCTCGACGGCCGGCTCTTTCGAGACGGCTTCGCTCACGACGCCGTCACCTCGGGTTCCGTCTCCTCGGTGATGTCGTCCAGCCCGGTGATCTCCTCACCGAATGCGCGCAGTTCCTCTAGTCCGACCGGCTCGTCCCGCCGCAGCGGGGCGAGCATCATCGGCACGTCGAAGCGATCGCTGATCTCGCCGAGGTACTCCTGCTGCTGGGCGCGGCGATTCTCGAAGAAGGCATTGTCGCCGTATTCCGCGGGGAGCAGGTAGTTCGCGACCACCAGCGAGGTTTCGATCCCGACCTGCTCTTCGAGATCGGCGGCGGCCCGGTAGGCCTCCATCATCGGGGTATACTCGGGGTACATCACGAATGCGAAGGTGCTCCGGTCGGGATCTTTCATCGTCTCGATGACCGCGTCGTACTGGTCGCCTTTCGCGGGTGCGGCGCCCTTCGTCAGCGAACCGAGGTCCATGAACCCTTTCCAGTCGGAGGGGAGTTCGAGCAGTCGGAGCGTGTGCCCCGTGGGGGCGGTGTCGAAGACGACGACATCGTAGCCGTCCTCGTCGAAGTAACTCACGAACTTCTCGAGGGCGGCCATCTCTTCGGCACACGGCGATTCCAGTTCCTCTTCGACGTTCGCGATCGCCGCGTCCACGTCGATCTGGGTGTCCTCTTTGTCCTCGTACATCTCGGTGACGTGATCGAGGACCTGCGTGCGGTACTCTTCGAGCGCTTTCTCCTGGTCGATCCGCGCCGCGTCGAGGTTCGCCTGGCCGACCGAGGTCGGCTCGTGGCCAACCGGTTCGCCGAAGATGTCCTCGAGATGAGCGGCCGGGTCAGTTGTGACGACGAGCGTTTCGTGACCCGCTTCGGCGAGCTTCGTCGCCGCCGTCGACGCGATCGTACTCTTGCCGACGCCGCCCTTGCCGGTGAAGAAGAGATACTGCGTCTCGTCGCCCGGTCGAAGCTGGTCGGCGACTGCCTCGGCGTCGGCCATCGAACCGAAGTCGGCCGCGGTTTCGGCGTCTACGTCCGTCGCCGTCCCGACGTCGACGGTCGCCTCGTTGCCGTCGTACAGGACGCCACCGACATCCGCGAGTAGGTCGAGTCCGGCGATCTCGCCGGGCTGGAGTGGATACGTCGCCATCGCATCGGCGTCGAACTCCGACCGTGCGCGCTCAATGACGGCCTGTTCGTCTTCACGCTTCCCCTCGAAGAACGGATCCTCACACACTGAATCCGGGAGGTAGCCGTTGACGATCAGCAGTTGGGACTCGATCCCGAGGTCACCGAGATCGCTCGCGCTGCGTTCGATCTCGTCGATCGACGAGTCCTCGGGCTTGCCAACGAACCCAAAGGAGGTGCGCTCGTCGTCCTGGAGCGTGTCGATGGCGCGCTCGTAGTCCTGTTTGCGCTCGTCCATCGAGGCTGCCGGCCCGATACAGGTCGAGCCGCCCTTCTCCAGTTCAGCGTTCCAGTCGGATGGGAGCTCCATCAACCGGATCGTGTGACCGGTCGGCGCCGTATCGAAGACGACCACATCGTACTCGGGACTGTCCATGAAGTCGACGAAATTGTCGAAGGCAGCGATCTCTTCGACACACGGGCTGTTGAGTTGCTCTTCGACTGTTTCGAGTTGCTCGTCGTCGAGCAACTGTCGCATCGGCTCGATCGTCTCCTGCCGGTACTCCTCGGCGGCGGTGTCCGGATCGATCTCGATGGCCGAGAGGTTCTCGATGTCGTCGATAGCGGTGACTTCGTGACCGATATCCTGCCCAAAGATGTCCGAGAGATTCGGCGCAGGGTCAGTCGTCACCAGCAGCGTCTCGTAGTCGTTGTCTGCGAGCCAGGTCGCCGTCGCGCAGCTCACGGTACTCTTACCGACGCCGCCTTTGCCGCTGAAAAAGACGAATTCGGTCTCTTCGCTCGTCGGCTCTATGACCGCTCGTGCGTCGGTGGGCGTTGTGCGCATGGGTTAGGCCTCCTGGGTCGAGGTGGTCGTTTCGAGTGCTGCCGCAAGCTCGTCGTAGGAGAGGTACTCGGACTTGGCGACGACTTCGTCGTCGACGACAGTGATCGGCAAAATCGATGGGCCGTGTTCCTCGACCAGATCGGAGATGGGCTGCGTCTCGAGGAACTGGTCGATGTTGTGCTGCATATTCGCCCGGGAGACGTCGACGTCCTCGAATTCCGCTTCGAGTTGGTCAAGCGCGGCGCTGACTTCGACGAGCTCGTCGTCGGGATCGGGACCACAAACGCCAGTGGAACAACACATCGCTTCTTCGTACAGGGTGAGTTCAGTCATTGATCGGAAAAGAGGATTCGCTCAATTGTCTGGCCGACAGTTCGGCGGTCACCGGTCACACGAAAGGCGTAGTTCCATCGCATTCAGTTGAAGGATTATTCAAATAAAGCCATAAGCTCTTCGACTCACAGAGACGTGGTTCAACGCTCTGATTGGAAGGAATACACCGCAATGAACGTTCCAGTACCTCGAATCGGCGCGTTGTTGTCGATAGAGCGCTCCCAAGAATATCTTACAGTATCCTAAAGTGACAGGGACGCCCCTGAGTTACCCTGTGCGCTGGCCGCTCCATAATACTTAATCCAGTACCTGCTCAATCGACGTGTATGTCATCGACCGAGCGGCTACAGCGGTATCTCGCCGACGAACGCGGTGGGTGTGGCGACGAGGAGGTCTGTCAGCGTCTGGCGGAACTCGAAGAGATCGACGCGGCCGCAGGCGGGCCTGCGCTGGACGAGGACGTGGGATTGCTCTCGGCGCTCGCGAACGAGACCCGGTACAAGATCGTTCGTATCCTCCACGTCGCTGGCGAGGAACTCTGCGTCTGTGAATTTGCGCCGCTGCTTGATGTCAGCGACAGCGCAATCAGCCATGCACTGTCCCAGCTCACCGACGCTGGGCTCATCACTCGCCGAAAAGAGGGGAAGTGGCGGAAGTATCGAGCAACGGCACGCGCCAACGCCGTCCTTGTCGCCCTCGATGGATCGCGAGCGCTATGAGTACGAACGGAAGCGATCGACACGGCCCGTTGACGAACGAACTCCCACCGCTCAGTCGGATTTTATCGTCGGGTTAGCGTCGGTGGTCGGTGGTGGCACAGCGTTCGAGATGACTGCTACTGAAATGTATATAGAACGGGGTAATACTCATAGAAGTGCTTAACACGGTATAAAAATCCGGATTGTCTATGGAGACAGCATCGTCGAAGAAGGTTGGATTCGTGTGTGTCCAGAATGCGGGGCGGAGCCAGATGTCAGCTGCGTTCGCTGAGCGGGAACGCGACCGGCGAGAAGTAGGGGACGATATCGAGATCCTGACCGGCGGTACACACCCGGCTGAAAGCGTTCACGAGGAAGTGATCACGGTCATGCGAGAGCGAGACATCGATCTCTCGGACCGGACACCACGGGAAGTCGCGACTGACGAGCTCGAATCGTGCGATGTCGTCGCCACGATGGGCTGTTCGACGCTGGAACTGGACGCGGAGAACGTCGACGTTCGAGACTGGGCGTTAGACGATCCACACGGGCAAGACCTCGACACTGTCCGCGCGATTCGTGATGACATAGAGCGACGCGTCGAGATGCTGTTCGACGAGTTCTATGCGGACGACCCGTAGCGTAGGCGTAATCGGAGGGTTCGTTCGGCTCTCCGATCGCACAGTTCCCCACCGGCAAGGCTGCCAGTTTTTCGGTCAGTTAGGGCTCTTGTGGCGGCTTCCGGGCCTCGATGGTGGCCGAGACGAGGTAGTCACCGAGGTCGCGATCGGCGTCCCAATCACTGATGAACTCGGTGCTCTCGTCCTTGGGCGCGATCTCGATTGCCTCGAAGCCGGCACTGTCGAGCATCGCTTCGAGATCCGCAACGGTCGACGCACCGGCGACGCAGCCAGTTAGCGAGTCCGGGTCCATCGCGACGTCGTCGGGGAACGGCGCGGTCTGGACGACATCCGAGATGGCGACGCGTCCCCCGGGCTTGAGGACACGGTAGGCATCGTCGAACACGAGTTGTTTTTCGGGGGCGAGGTTGACGACGCAGTTCGAGATAACGACGTCGACGGTCGCGTCGGCAACGGGGAGGTGGCTGATCTCGCCGAGGCGGAACTCGACGTTGTCGGCGTCGTTCTTGGCGACGTTCTCCCTCGCTTTCGAGATCATTTCTGGTGTCATGTCGACACCGATGACGGCCCCGTCCGGTCCGATCTCCTGTGCGGCGAGGAAGCAGTCGAAGCCCGCACCTGAGCCGAGGTCGAGCACTGTCTCGCCGGGCGCCATCTCGGCGAACGCCTTCGGGTTTCCACACCCGAGGCCGAGGTCTGCACCGTCGGCGACCGACGCGATATCGTCCGTGTCGTACCCGAGGCGTTCGCTCCCGGTCGCGTCCGCGCTGCCGTCACAGCACCCACCGTCGTCGGAGACATCGATACCGACGTCGCCACAGCAGTCCTGACCGCCCGTAGCGATGGTCCCGTAGCGTTCGCGGACCATCGCCCGTGTCTCTTCGGGGTCACGGTCACCGGCCATCGTATCAGTATCGTTACTCATGGGCACCTCGCAGGTCGTCGAGTGTCTCGAGGAGAGCCGCAGTCGTCTCGGTCGGTTCGTAGTATCGCCAGGACCCCTCCTTACGGCGCGTGACCAGTCCTGCGGTGTACAGCCGAGAAAGCGCTTGGCTGACGGCGCTCTGGCTGACCCCGACCGCGGCTTCGAGATCGCAGACACAGACGCCATCGTCGGCGTTCGCGATGCGGCGAAGCAGTTCGTATCGCGTGTCGTTCCCCATCGCAGTCAGCAGTTGAAGATCCGCCGTCATCGCGTCTGCGTCGATGGCTCCGGGCGGTGCACAGCAGGTGTCGGCCCCTTCTGTGGTTTCGTCAGCGATTGCACCCTCTTTCATATCAGCAGTAGCTTATACAAGCAAATACTAATATGTTTTCCCCTGCGGGACTACCTGCAACGTTGGGATCACGCTGAAGTCTCGTTGCAGTCTCAATACCACCGATTTAACCCCGAATCAGAACGCTAAGAAGAGGGGCAGACCGGCAGAACTCTCTGAAGTGAAGGCCGCGTTCGAGGACGTGTGAGCCGATCGCGTACGCATTGGGCGTGCCAGTCTCAACTCCTGGTCGGTCGAGGATATCGCGTTCAACGGTTTATTGGTGAGTAAACCCTCCACCGTCCACGCTCTTGACTTCTTCCCCGGAGTAACGCGCGGGACGTTCTCTTGGACGCTCCACGATACCGACTCCGGAGGGCCATGCATCGGGCGGGGAGCCAGTCACCGTGATCATCGACCGCTACAGATCTCCGGCCGAACTCTTCGTTTGCCTTCGGCCTCCGGCTGCCATAGATCCGGAGATCTACGCCCGTGATCGAGCGATTTCTGTACGACGGTGGGAGTCAGCGGCCGCATCCACTAGCGGTATTCACTCATCGTGTTCATCACCGATGTTCAGTGACTATGTTCATTAGTTGTGTTCATGAATGAAGTTCAAGAAGAGTATTCAAAGAGTGTATTCAAACATACAGCGAACTAACTCATACGATGAATGTGTCTGACGAACATTCATAACGAATGGCTCCGTCGGACGACACATGTTGGCGTACTCGACGTACAGTGAAGCCGGTGGGGTCGGGAAAACGACCCTCGCGGCGAATCTCGCGGTGGCACACGCCAGGGCAGGATTGGATCCACTCGTCGTCCCGCTGGACCCACAGGACGGAGACCTCTCCCGGCTGTTCGGCGTCGACGGCGACCGAACCGAATCCGTCGACACCCTCGTTCGACACATGATTCGACGGGGCACCGGGGATTTCGGCGACCTCGTGCGGACTGTCGAAGGCGTCGATATCGTGCCCGAACACAACATGCTCTCCGATCTGGCCGAGTACCTCCAGCGAGAGCGAGACCAGGCGGAAGCGATGGGCGAGGCCTTCGGCAAGCACTCCCAGCTCCTCCGCGTGCTCCGAGAGGCCGGGGTGCCGGACGACTACGACGTCCTGATCTGTGATCCCCCCGCGACGGAGGGCCCACACCTCTACAACGCGATCCACGCGACCCGCTCGCTCGTGATCCCCGTCGAGCCGAGCGCGAAAGGACGGGCGGCCGTGCGTGGGCTCGAGTCGCTCGTCGCCGGACTGGAAGCGCAACTGGACGTCGAGGTCGGCGTCCTCGCCGCCGTGCCGGTCGGGTTCAAGAACACGCGCGACCAGCGGACCATCCTCGAGGAGATCGAGTATCCCGTCCCGGAGATCATCGGTGAGCGAAGTTCGCTGATGGAGGGTTGCTGGATGAAGCAGTGTTCGGCGTTCAGGTACGTCCGGGACCACCGGGACCGAAAGCGAGACTATGAGATCGAAACGCTCGCACAGCTGGATCGACTGGCGAGACACCTCGAAGCGGAGGCCGGGATCGACGCACCGAATCCGCCGGAGCCGGGGAACCTGGACCACGAGGTGGTGTCGGCATGACTGGCATGAAAGAAGGGGCCGGCGAGGATCCGTTCGCGGAGGATACCGGATCGGCTGCGGAGAGGAGTGAGCAGCGCGACGAAAGCGGTGGCCAGCACGACGAGCGGACCGAATCTGCGGTGTCGAGTGACGGCGAGACTCGGTCAGCATCGGCTGGCGATGGACCGCAGTCGATGCAGATCCCGTACAAATTCCGACGTGACGGCGTGCAGGACGGCCGAAATCGGGTCCCGTTGTTCCTGCAGGAGGAGACAAAGCGGGCGGAACGCGACGCGCTCCGCGAACTCGAAGACCGGTTCGACGACGACGTGTCGCTAACGGATCTACGCGAAGCACTCGTGAAAGTCGGGATGGAGCACATAGACGAGGTCGAGGCAAACCTCGAAGCGTGGGGCTACGGACTGACGTTCGAGGAGTGACGCGGTGACCGGGCAGCCGGCAGTACGTTAGCGCAGCATGCTAACCGGCGTTCGGCCGAGGGTCGCTGTCGACGAGGACCCGCCTGAACTGAGGCACCGAGCTTGCGCGATTCACGCCCGCCGTGAACGGCAGGATTCTCTCGCTGAATCAAGATAGCGTGGCTGCGCGGGCCGGAGCCAAAATCGAAAGGGGCAGGGGTCAGGAATGGGGGGGGTCGATCTGGAAGCGTGTACCACCCGGAACGCCCTCGTGTCCGAGGACGAGACCGTATCCACCACCATCAGGGTTCCCAGTGAGGGAACCGTGCGGGAGTTCGTCGCCCGGACTGGTAAGTGTATTTTTGAGCAACGTTCCGAGAGAAGTCGAATACTTCTCGCTGCCCTGCCTGTTTGTTACTAGCACCCGTTCGTTGCTACCAACTCACACTCGTCCCTATGTTGGTACAGGATGGGGTCACCGGCGAGAGACACACCGGGTTTCCGGTGAATCAGGGTGATCGGAGGCTCACTGCTCGATCGTGTCCTGGAGTACTTCCATCACCACGTCGGGATTCTCGAGGAGTTGGTGTTCGGTGTAACTCCCTTCGGCGCTGCCCCCGCTGTGGCGTGACTGCTCGATGACGTCGAGGAAGGCGTGTTCTTTGAGGAGGTCGCGAACCCGGCGCAGCGAGAGGGGATCGGAGCTCTCCTGGCGGCAGATCTGTTTGTAGGTATCGAAAATTCGGGTCGTTCTGAACCCCGTCTTCGACTGTGAGTCGAGGGACAGAACGGTCAGTGCCTGGAGGACGTATCGCGAATGCGGTGTCGAGCCACGGATGAGTTCGCGGAACCGGTCGGTCTCGGCGCGTTTCCGGGCTTCGGTCACGAACTCCTCTTTGACGGTCTTGGCGTTTTTCGACTGGGCGATCTCGCCGGCGTACCGGAGCATGTCGATGGCTTTGCGCGCGTCTCCGTGCTCGCGAGCGGCGAGGGCAGCCACGCGTGGGATGACGCCGTCGTCGAGGACGCCGTCCTTGAACGAGTCATCGCGTGCGCGCATGATCGCTTTCAGCTGATTGGCGTTGTACGGCGGGAAGACGAACTCGCGTTCACAGAGGCTGCTCTTGACCCGCTCGTCCATCCGCTCTTTGTACTTGATCTTGTTACTGATGCCGATCACGCCGATCTTGCAGGACTCGATTTTCCCGGCTTCGCCGGCACGGGAGAGTTGCATCAGAATGTCGTCGTCGTTGAGTTTGTCGATCTCGTCGAGAATGATCAGCGTGACGTCGTACAGGGAATCGAGGATGTCCCACAGTCGCTTGTAGTAGTTCGAGGTGCTGATTCCCTTGTCCGGGATGTTGATCGACGTCGCCTCACGGTTCAGTTCGGAGGCGATCGTCTGCACGGCCTGGGTCTCGGTCGAATCCTGTGCACAGTCGACGTAGGCGAACGTGGCGTCGACGTCCTCCTCACTGGCCGTCTGGATCAGTCGCTTCGAGACGTGTTTCGCACAGAGGGACTTCCCGGTTCCCGTCTTCCCGAAGATGAGGACGTTACTCGGGCTCTGATTGAAGATCGCGGGATTGACGGCGTTCGCCAGGTTCGAGATCTCCTCGTCGCGGCCGACGATCCGACCCTTCTCGGGCAGGTGGTTGATCTCGAGGAGTTCCTTGTTCGCAAAGATCGCGTCCTCCCTGATGAAGAGGTCGTCCCCGTCGGCCATCGTACGGACACTACGTTTCCGGTGAAATGACTTGGCTCTTTCGGGCGACACACACACACCACGTTTCCGGTGAAACGGGCTGCGAAGGGGGCTGGGGTGGAGATGAAACGGGGGTTCGGGTTCATCGGAAGGACGGTAATAGAAGTGATATATCGTCCAGACTATCGGATTACAGGCCCCTCGAAAACACGGGGAACATCCGGAAATTCGGCATCTCAAATCCGCTACACACGTTTTACGGGTGCAGCAGGCAGAAGAGAAGCACACCGTCGACGGTCCCAGTACGACGTGATCGGTCGTATACGACCACAGACAGCATATACACGGGAAGAAACGGCGCGGTAGGACGGTCAGGACTCAAGAGCGCTCCACCAGGCGATCGGGAAGAACTAGCCCATGGCCGGCGAATGGACGGTATGGACAGCAGGTAGAGAGACGAGATAAGCCGAGTAGAGAGCCCAACCAAGACGAGGACGGAAGGCGGCTGTGGAGTGTGGTACCCTTCTC
>Ga0102942_1000843_pt1 | contig 11685 bp, 16 predicted proteins | sample SalPon2_C_H2O_MG_FD_78171 | JGI IMG/M metagenome (GOLD analysis project Ga0102942, IMG submission 78171) | Salt pond water microbial communities from South San Francisco under conditions of wetland restoration - Salt Pond MetaG R2_C_H2O_MG | ecosystem: Environmental > Aquatic > Non-marine Saline... | reverse complement strand
GATGGGTCGACGTTCCGCTTCGAGTAGCCACGAGCCGAGCATTCAGTTCGAGTAGTCGGCAGCTACCAGTCGACAAACAACGTATTATCAGTCTCCCTGAATCGTCTGTGCGTTTTACCCGTACAGTACTCTTTTATTGACAGTCTCGGAACAACCGTCAATGTCGAGTGACGACGATGAGAGTTCGAACACCGGTATGTGGAAACGAGTTACAAACGGTGTGGGAATGGTCGTAGAGGGAGTACAGACTGTCGGATTCGTCTTAAAAGCGATTGGTAACGTGTTCGACTGATTTCTGACTAAAATGGTGGTCGACGGAATCACATCGTGAACAGTTCGGTGTCCTCCGGAATCGAGAACAGCCCCATCCGAACCCCCGCATCCAGCCAGCCGTAGCCGTAGGAAAACGAGGCCAAGGCGTTGACGGGATCGTCCTCGTCGCGGAAGTGTCGACCGTCCTCTAAATACGAGGCGGCCATCACCCGGCAGTCGGTCGCGGCCTCGGCCAGCGGCGTCTCGGCGGGCGGAACCTCCTCGGCGGCCTCAAGGGCGTCGGCGAGCATCTGCTCGTAGCGGTCGGTCTTCTCGATGAGATCCGCGGGCATACCCGAGAATACTCGCTCGTGGGCAAAGCCGTGTCGGGTCGACGGCGGATCGGCGCAGGTGATGGCAGGTCGACGCAGGTGATGGCAGGTCGACGCAGGTGATGGCAGGTCGACGCGGATGCGTGTGCGGCCGTGACAGTAGTCGGTCCCTACAGTACTGTAAACAGGACGTAAGTGATGACTAACATGATCGCCGAGTGTATCACGCCGTCTTTGATCGAGCCTTGGCCGAGCTGTCCGGCGACCAGCCCCGAGCAGGTCGCCTGAACGAGGGTGACGTGGAAGAAGATCGTCTCGTAGCCCGAAATGTTGATTTCTCCAGGACTCCCCGCCAGTCCAAGGCCCGCGCCGGGAGTCACGCCGCCCGAGCCCGAGGTGTTTTCGGCCATCTGGGCCATCACGTCCTCAATGGCCGGGATAAACGAGATCATGAGCGCGGCCATGATGCCGAGAAACACCAGGAAGGCGACGTAGATGACCACGAGATAGGTCAACATCGTCTGTTTGCGCTGCCTGTTCAGGACGTGTGTCGACCGTGCCTCGTCGGCGGCGATTTCGAGGACGGGCGCGATGTCGTCGCTGGTCTGCATCGCGTTGGTCGAAAGCGTCACCGCGCGCGTGACGACCGGCGAGTCGATCCGCCTGTCCATCCGTTTGAGCGCGGTTTCGACATCCGACCCCCACTGGATATCCCGCCACGTCCGTTCGAGTTCGGGTGTGAGTCCGCCGAGATCGCTGTTTTTGACCCGCTCAAAGCTCTCGATAATCGTCATCCCGGCGTCGTTGACACTGGCGAACCGATCGAGGAAGTCGGGGATCGCCTGCTCGATGCTCCGGGCCTGTCGCTTCCGGAGCTCGTAGACGACTGCGTAGGTACCGAGGGCGACGATCCCGGCCTCAGTCACCGGCGGGACAACGGCTTCGAGGAAACTGAAGAACTCGACCTCGAACTCGCCGATCGTCAGGCCCACCCACAGCAGGCCGAGCGGGACCGTGATCCCGAAGGTCAACGTCGGCCGACGGAGAATGATCTCGCCGGGCTGTGTAAGCCACCTCAGCACGCGATCGAGTTTGTCGTAGGTGTCGAGGATTTCCCGCTGTCGCAGCCAGCGACCCTCAGCCACGCCGCCGTCGGCGACCGTCTGGGCCTGTTGAGCCGCCGGGCTGTCATCGATCTCGTCCCGATCGGCGTCTCCCAGCATCCCGACCGACTGGGTAACACTGTCGACGTAGATGATAAACGCCAACGTCGCCAGCGGAATCCCAACGTAGGTGATAACCCGCATCACCGGCAGCGTATCCTGCAATACGAGTCCGATGACCGCCAGCGTCGTGATAATAAACAGCGGTCCGGCGACCAACACGGTGACATAGGCCTCGGCCAGCGTCGACAGCAGTTCGAGGTACTGCTCCTGTTGGGCTTCGGCCTCCTCCCTGTAGCGTTCGTACTGCGAGCGGAGATACGTCGAGAGGCTCCGACCGCTGCCGAGGACGCTGCCGAGGTTCTCACTGAGTTCGGCCATGTTGTCGGAGGGCGTTCGCTCACCCATGTCCTCGATGGCAGTCTGGAGGTCGACGCCGAACAGATCCATCTGTCGGACGGTTGCATTGACCTCGGCGGCGGCCTCGCCGTACACCCGTCGGTTGTCGGCCAGCGTCCGAAGCACCTGGGTAAACGCCATTCCACTCCGTGAGAGGGCGTACATGAACGCCACTGTTCGGGGGAGCGTCGCGTCGATCTGCGAGCCCCGGGAGTAGGCCTGTTGGCCGATGATGAACCAGCGAAGCCAGTTGGCGGCGAAGCCGACGATGACGGCCGCAGCCACACTACCGAACAGCGTCACCGCGAACCGCGGCCAGAACTCCAAGACGCCGAGGCTGTCGATCCGGGCGATTACTTCGACAGAGCCGACCAGTCCATTGAGAAACGAAAACAGCAGCCACAGCACCGAGAGACTCATCAACCCGGCCGCGATGGCCGCAAACGCCGAGTACAGCACGGTCTGGGTGCTGAACGATCGGTGTGATCTGGGGACGTGCGCGGCCTCCATCTCCGGCAGCTGCTCGCGACGCCGTGACTCCGTGCTTACGGTCTCTCCCAGTAACGCTTGGCCGACGCCGTCCATCACGGTCTCCGCGCGGTCGCTGACCTGCGGCAACAGCAGCACCGAAAACAGCCCGAGGCCGAGCAGCAGGGGAATGTACGCGAACATTAGCTGTCGACCGGTTGTCCGACAGGCACCTCGTCGACTGCGTCGTCGTCTTCGATACGGTCGAGGACGCGCTGTTTGTGGGCGTAGTACTCGTTGATTAGTGCTGTAAACTGTCGGTAGTCGCTGATCCCCTTCTGCTGGAGGAACGACAACACCTGCCTGCGGTTGCGCATCTCCCTGAGCAACTGATTTCGGCTCCAGCCCCGCTCGTCTTGGATCTCTTCTAAGAGTTCGCTGTCGTTGCTGACGAAGGTGTCGTTGTTGGCGTTCCAGTTGAATGCCGAGGCGTAGTCCAGTTCTCCAGTACGCTGGTCGATGCCGCGGATTTCGCCGATCACGCGGGCCCGCCGGACGCGCTGTTCGTCGATGCGAGCCTGAGTCTGGATCGACAGCATATCCAGCGACTGGACCATCGCCCGCGGGACGTTGATGGGCTCGTTTTCCAGCCGGTTGATGACGGTCTCGATCGAGTCAGCGTGCATCGTCGAGAACGTCGTGTGACCGGTATTCATCGCCTGGAACAGCGTGACTGCTTCCTTCCCACGGACCTCGCCGACGATGATGTATTCCGGCCTGTGGCGGAGCGCCGACCGCAGCAGGTCGTACATATCGATGTCCGATCCCTCGCTGAGCTGTTCGCGGGTCACCGACGACAGCCAGTTGTCGTGGTACAGCGACAGCTCGCGGGTGTCCTCGATGGTCAGCACTTTCGACCGCGGCGGGATGAACATCGAGACCGCGTTCATCGAAGTCGTCTTTCCTGATGCCGTCCCCCCGGCGAAAATCAGGCTCTTGTTGTTCTCGATACAGAGCCAGAAGTAGGCCATCTGCTCGATACTAAAGGTGTTGTAGTTGATGAGGTCGATCGGCGTCAGAGGATCGTCGGCGTACTGCCGGATCGTAAAAGCCGACCCCCGCGGGGTGACTTCGCGGCCCAGCGACATCTCGGCGCGGGAGCCGTCTTCGAGGGTCGCCTCCACCATCGGATCGCCGACGCTGATGTGTTGGCCCGACTGCTGGGCCAGTCGAATGACGAAGTTATCGAGTTCCTTCTGGCCGAACGAGATGTTGGTCTCGATGTCGGTGTAGTCGTCGTGGTAGACGAAGATCGGTAGCTCGTAGCCGTCACATGAGATGTCCTCGATGTGTTCGTCGTTCAACAGTGGGTCGAGCTTCCCGAAGTCCCGGAAATCACGCTTGAGATAGTAGAACAGCGCATAAAACGTCCGCATCCCGACCTCGATCCCGTAGGTTTCCAGCAGTCGACTGAGTTCGGAAACCAGCGCCTCCTCGGTGCTAGATTCGTCGGCGGACTGGTACATGAGGGGTGCCCTGATATCGGTTTTAAGTCTCGCCAACAGGTTCTGCTCGAAGCTGTCGAGATACGGCTCGACGGCGTTGTAGTAGCGTTCGCTCGCCTCGTCGTCGTAGGTGATGACGACGTAGGCGAACGGGGCGTTGACCCAGTAGCGGTCGACTTCCTCCTCGCCGTCGGGGACCTCGAACGTCGACAGATGGCCGTCGGCGTCAGGACGGTACGGACGAACGGAGACCGGCGAGCCGCGAATAATCTTGCCCACCAGATCGAGTCGGTGTCGAAGCTCCTCGAACCGGCTCGCCGCAGTCTGGAAAAACCCATCGCTGTCGGCAGTCCCCTGATGCTGTTGGCCGGAGAGACTGGTGTGTTCCCGATCCCAATCGTCCCCTGGGATCTCCCGCGTAGACTCGGAGTCAGACATACTAATGGCTCAGGTACCTGCTGTATCTGTTCGGATCACTTAATAATCAATCGGATAAATATATGCGACATATAAAATTTACGTGACATTTTGTCGGGCAGAGGCGGCTGCTGGGGCGGTATCAGTACGGAGACGGGTGCGGATACGACGACAGGAAGGGTCGATTAGTCGGAACTTATAAACGCTGCAGCCGGGGGCTGCTGTTGGGTGTCGGTGTAAGCCGACAGTGCCTCGTAGCCTTCGGCGGTGATCGAGACTGTTTGTGTCGGCTGGTCGTAGACGATCAGGCCATAGTCGGCGAGTTTTGGGAGCTGGTGGTGGTGGAGCTGAATCCGTTGCTGTCGTCGCTGTTCGGCGGTGATGTCGGCGGCTGGCCGGTCAAGAAACCGGATCGCGAGTTCGACCGCGAGGTCCCGCTCGGAGACGGGTGGGTCGGGGCTACTGAGTATCGAGCAGATACGTCGGCGTGTAGGGTCCGACAGTAGCTCGACACAGTCCGTATTCGTGTGGTGTGGGGGGGTGGGCATGGGAGAGGGGGGGGACCGTCTGGGAGGGTCGCAGTTGATTACAAGTACCGTTACCGAATAAGAACGGGGCCTAACATATTGGGCTCTCTCGGAGATTGGGCTCGGAGTATTTAAAGTTCGATCCGTTCGACCAGCATATCGTCGGCTTTCGTGTTGACCGCGACGATCCGGACCTGGTCTTCAAGCAACGAGCCGCCGAGTTTGGCCTTCAGCAGATTGTCGACCTGATAGACGCCCGCGGCGTTGGTCATCTCGATCTCGACCAACACCGGTGTCTCGTCGCCGGGCATGAGCCGGACGTTCCCGATGGCCTGACTCGATAGGGTGTTGATCCCGCGACCACCGCTCTCGTAGGGGATCCGTGACCGACCACGCTCCATGTCGAGCCCGTCGGCGATGCGAATGACTCCGGCCTCCGTGGTGAGTGGCGTCTCATCGGTATGATGGCAGAGGATCGCATGGAGGACTTCGGCTTTGAGCCGAACGGCGGTTTCAGTGCCGTAGAGATCCGGCAGCAGTCGATCGAGGACATCTGCTGCCAGTGGAATCGAGTAATACGAGTGACTGTCGCGGTGGACGACGTGGCCGATGTCGTGGAGCGTCGCCGCCAGCGCGAGGATCACCGGCTCGAAGGACTCCTCGAGTCCCTGCTCGGTCGCACCGTTGAACTCGATGCCGCCACGTTTGAGCAGTTCGTACAGCCGTAAGGCGCGGTTCCGAACGATTTCGATGTGTTTTGGGCCGTGGTCGCTGTACTGTTTCCGGGTGACAGCGTTGACGTTCTGGGCTTCGAGGTAGGTGACGATCTCGGGATCGGAGGTGACGACTGGCAGAATTTCGTTCAGCCGCTCGTCGGGATAGGGATGGTCGGCGTCGGGGTCATACTCGAAGGTCGACTGCTCGGAGTCGCTCATTCGGCCACTGTTTCGCCCCGCCCGGCAAAAACACTCGGCCCGAACTGTCAGTCTACCACCGATTCGACCGTCTCGACGACCGCCTCGTAGTCGGGCTCTTGGCCGGGATTGTCGGCGATCCACGTGTACTGGATCGTCCCCTCGCTGTCGACCACGACCACCGAGCGGGTGGCGACCCCTTTCATTCCTTTGCCGGCAAAGGATTCGTCGTCGACGATGTCGTAGGCCTCGATGATCGAACCGTCATTGTCGCTGATGAGGTCGAAAGTGAGCCCCTCCTCCTTCCGGAACCGTTCGAGCGCATACGAGGTGTCGGTGCTGATACCGAAGACGGTGGCTCCGAAGTCGTTGAACCGTTGGAGATCGTCACGGAACGTACAGAGTTCGGCCGTACACGTCGACGAGAACGCCGCCGGAAAGAAGGCCAACACGACCGGCCCGGAGCCGAGATGGTCGGAGAAGGTGGTGGCGACGGTGTCGTCGTCGCTCACAAGCGGTGCGGTAAAATCGGGTGCCTGATCGCCGGCAAATACCATATGGTAGCCACTCACTACCGCGGATTGAACGTTGTGGTCGACACGGTAGACGGTGGCTACCGGTCGAAAATCGCTCCCCATGCAAGCGGCAAAACGAAACCCACAGGGTGGCCCGTCGAGTCGACCCCGGCATGCAAGAGACACACGAGGTCGTCGTCGTCCGGTACGGCCACCGCCCCGGCCGCGACGATCGGATGACGACCCACGTCGGGCTCACCGCCCGCGCGCTCGGTGCCGACCGGGTGATCGTTCCCGACAACGCAGGCCAGTCGGTCGAGACCGTTCGGGATATCACCGACCGCTTCGGGGGCCCCTTCGAGATCGAGCAAAGCGACAGCCTCCGGGCGCTCGTCGACAACTGGGCGGGGAGGGTCGTCCATCTCACGATGTACGGCCTCCCGGTTCAAGCAGTCGAAGGTGAGGTGCGAACCGCGCTCGAAGGCGAGCCGCTAATGGTCGTCGTCGGTGGCGAGAAAGTTCCCTTCGAGATCTACGAGTACGCCGACTGGAACGTCGGCGTCACCAACCAACCCCACTCCGAGGTCGCCGGATTGGCCGTCTTTTTGGACCGGCTCTTCGAGGGCCAGGAACTCGATCAAGAGTGGGTTGAAGCGGAGAACCAAGTGATTCCGCAGTCGACCGGTAAAAAGGTCGTGGCCGGTGACGCTGCGGTCGACGACGGTGCGGACGCCGAAGCCAACCGGAATCCGGACGCCTAGCGGGACCACAGGGTCCATTCGGTGCTTTTAACCGAGTTCACCGCCGAATACCGGTAATGGCTTTTGAGGATCTGCTGAACGACCCGGTTATCCAGAAGTACCTCCACGAGCTGGTCGGTCCGGAGGGGATGCCCGTCGCCGCGGCCCCGCCGGACGGCGAAGTGACTGACGAAGAGCTCGCAGAGCAGTTGGATCTCGAACTGAACACGGTCCGGCGTGCGCTGTTCATTCTCTACGAGAACGATCTGGCTTCCTACCGTCGGCTCCGCGACGAGGACTCCGGCTGGCTGACCTACCTGTGGACGTTCCACTACGACAACATTCCCGAAAACCTCGAAGAGGAAATGCACCGCCTCCTGGAGGCGATCGAGGAGCGAGAGGAGTACGAGCGGATGCACGAGTTCTATCTCTGTGAGGTGTGTTCGATCCGCTTCGAGTTCGGCGAGGCGATGGACTTCGGCTTCGAGTGTCCGGAGTGTGCCTCCCCGCTCGAATCGATGGACAACGATCGGCTCGTCGACGCCTTAGAGAACCGAGTCGACGCCCTTCGTGACGAACTCAACGTCGACATTCACGCCTAATGGTCGTTTTAGCCACCAAATGCTACGTCGAAGGCGAGGCCCGCGAGCGCACGCTCAAGAGCCTCGGATCACTGATCGAAAACGACATCCACCAACTCAGCGTCGAGGCCGAACTCGGCGTTCGCCGGGACGACTTCGTTACGGTCACCCTAACCGGCGACGACGCGACGGCCGCCCGGAACGTCCTCGGCGAGCGGTGGGGAGAGATCACCGACCACTTCTCTGAGGGCGAGACCTACGTCGGCACGCTTGAATCGTGGGACGACGAAGGAATCACCCTCGATGCGGGCGAGAAGATACGGATTCCAGCCAACGAACTCGGTCTCGGACAGGGAACGCCCTCGCAGATTCGTGAACGGTTCGGCCTCGTCCAGCACCTCCCGATGACGTTCGTCTACGGCGAGCCATCGCGATTGGCCGACCAAGAGGTCGACCGGCTCTACGACTGGAGCCGTGGCCGCGGCCGGGTCAACGTCAACAGCGCCACCCGCGGCGAGGTGCGGGCGACGGTCAACCGCGCGGGCCACGCCCAAGACATCGTCACCGTCGAGCGGCTCGGCCTGCTCGAACAGTCGATTATCACTGGGGAGGGCACCGATCCACCGGGACTCCTCGCGGCGATTGGCGAGTACCTCCCGGCCGAACTCCGGTGTGTGATCGGGGCCGAGGATGACTGATATCCACCCCAACCAGCGGGTCGCTGTCCTCGCGGATTCCCAGAACCTCTATCACACGGCGCAGAGCCTCTACTCCCGAAACATCGACTACTCGTCGCTCCTCGAGGAGGCGGTTTCGGACCGCGAACTGACGCGGGCGATCGCCTACGTCATTCGGGCCGATTCCCCCGAGGAGGAGAAGTTCTTCGAGGCCCTGATTGACATCGGCTTCGAGACCAAGATCAAGGAGATCAAAACCTTCGGCGACGGCACCAAGAAGGCCGACTGGGATGTCGGCATGAGCCTCGATGCGGTGACGCTGGCCAACCACGTCGACACGGTCGTCCTCTGTACGGGCGACGGCGACTTCTCGCGGCTCTGCTCGCATCTCCGCCACGAGGGCGTCAAAGTCGAAGTGATGGCCTTCGGCTCCTCGACGGCCGAGGAGCTGATCGAGGCGACCGACGAGTTCACCGACCTCTCCGACGACGAGAACCGCTATTTGTTATAAATGGTCGACCCGAAGCAGATCGAATCGGCGGCAGTTCCACTCATCGTCGGCGGTGCGGTCGGGATGGCCTTCGGCCGGGCCGTCCTCGGGAGCACGCTCGCGGGGGTCGCCATCGGTCTCGTCCTGTTCGGCCTGCTGTGGTGGCTGCGCAACTGGCTCGTCGACGCCGTCTGAAATCCACCCGCTTTTATATACACGCTGGGATCTCACGGTATGAGCGACGACTCAGCGTCGACTGCGGTCCCGGATGCCGACGCCGACAGCACCGCCGCCACCGGTGTCGGTGGCGGCGGCAGCAGTCCGGCCCGTGACATCGACGCACTGCGGACGGTCGCCGACTACCAGTTCGGCGCGGGAGCGGGGACGACGTTGTTCCCAACCGACGAGGCCTTCGAGATCCGGCGGTCGACCGGCGGGCGACCCCGACAGGTCCACACGATCGACACACGACTGGTCTCCTACGGCGTCGACGGCCGCTTTACGCTCGGGGTCGCTGGCGGCCGACGGCTCCTCGAACTCCCCGTCCCGGCGAACCGCGTGGTTGTCGGCGACGAGTCCGAGCCGTTCGTCCGTGAGGGCAAGAACGTGTTTGCGAAGTTCGTCGACGAGGTCGACCCCGAAATTCGGCCCGGCGACGAGGTGCTGGTCGTCCACGAGCAGGGCGAACTGCTGGCTGTCGGCCGGGCAGAGCTGTCGGCCGACGGGATGGTCGATTTCGACAGCGGAATGGCCGTGAAGGTGCGTGAGGGCGTCGACGACTAATGACAGAACGCTGACCAGCGACTGATCGGTAGTCGGTGACTACTTTTATACTATCCCGGTCAGCCCGACCGTTTCGAGCACGGAGATACCGGCCAGCAGCGAACCCAGTATGTAGCCAGCGATTGCGCCGCCGTTGAGCAGCGGGAGTCCGGCGTGGGCGCGGCCCTTCATCACCATTCGCATGAGGACGAGCAGGCCACCGAGCGTGCCGACCAATGCGAGCAGCGCCGGGAGATTGAGTTGGATGATCGGCACCGCGAACTGCGGGGCCGGCGAGAAGAAGGCGGCGCTGGCGACCAACACGCCCGGAATCACCGCATCGCCGAGGCCGATGAAAAACACGTCGCGCTTGTCATCGTCGTCGTCAGCCGTTGCGTCGACGGAGTCGTCGGTCCCATCGGCGTTTTCGGCATCATCGGCGTCTTCGGCCGACGCCGCGCTATCGCTCATCCCGGCCTCCTCGTCGAGCAGCGAGTAGGAAAGCGAAAGCGGAATCACGAGGATCGCAGGAATACGGAGATCCATCACCCCGTCGGCGAGGTCGAGCATATGTTCGGTTTTGTAGACGCTGATCGCGTCGTACACCGCCAGTACCGACAGCAATACCAGTGCCGGGAGGATGCCGAAGGTGATTCCGAACAGTCCGGCCGCCCCTGCGCCCATCAACACCCCGGCGGTGTCGACGACGTACCACTCCGGGTAGACCCACAGCGCGATAGCAACGGCCGAACCGAGGCCGACCGCCACGACCATCGGGAACAGTGCGCTGAAGACGTACCACGCCAGCAGGCCGCTGGTGGCGACGATGACCACGCGAACGATCCAGTCGAGATCGTACTTGAATGCAGCCAGAAAGCCGAGGGTTGCAAGCAAGATTGCACCGATATACAGGAGACTGTTCGTGGGATCGTCGGGGTTCTCGACGGCCTGATACCCCTGCTCGAAGAAGGTCTGAACCAAGGCAAGCGAGCCGAGCTGAATCAGCAGAAACAGCAACACGGCACCCGCGACGCCGCGGTACTCCCGGGGAAACATATCATCGGATTGGGCCGAGGGGGGTTTGGGCGTTGTGTTCCGACCCCGTTAGCGGGCGTACAGTTTCGTGCCGACGAGCTCGGTCAGCGGAGTCGAGTCTGTCGGCGTGATCGCCACGTAGGGGCCATCTACGGGGCCAAAGACGTCGACGATCCGGCCCACGGTCGACAGCGATTCGTTGATAACCATGAGCCCGATGTCGGGGCAGTCATCGCCCTCAACGCTGACGATGGCCAGTCCCTGTGCCGTTCGGTCGACGGTGCCAATGCGCCGCATTACTCGCGGAGGAGTTCGACGTAGGCCCCGATCGCCTGGACGAGGTCGTTCTTGGTGTCGTCGGCCCCCTTGACGAGGACGCGACCGCGGGGGTCGAACTCGCGAGAGTAGGTTTTGTCGCGTTCGATCACCGCGTCGTAGCCGACCTGCTGGACGGCGTCGGCGACCTCGTCGACCGTCGGCTCGTCGACTGCGAGATCCATCGGGACGCGTCGACCCTCCGACCGCGTCAGCCCGGCATCGAAGTAGGCGGGCCACAGCACGTTCTCTACCATACCTGTGTGACGGTGGTGCTGTGGTAATACGGTTACGACTGTCGACGGCCCGCGCCCCAGTTAGGCTCCCGAGCGGCGGCGCGCCAACAGGCTCCCGCCGAGCAGCGAGACCGCGGCAACGGCGACACCGAAGCCGGGGGCCGAGACGCCGGTCTCGCCGTCATCTGTTGGGTCTGTCGTCGTCCCGGTCTCGTTTAGTTCGGTTTCGGTATCGGGCTGTTCGGCGGCCGCCTCGCTGCGGCTGACGAAATCCGACTCGTTGTACAGTTCGGGGTGGAGCTGGGCGGTCAGGTTCCGCGTCGAATAGACGAGGCTCCGAGGGGCTGGCTGATTGAT
>Ga0102942_1000839_pt1 | contig 11713 bp, 9 predicted proteins | sample SalPon2_C_H2O_MG_FD_78171 | JGI IMG/M metagenome (GOLD analysis project Ga0102942, IMG submission 78171) | Salt pond water microbial communities from South San Francisco under conditions of wetland restoration - Salt Pond MetaG R2_C_H2O_MG | ecosystem: Environmental > Aquatic > Non-marine Saline... | reverse complement strand
TTGAGCCTCCATCGAAAGTCCAGAAGTCAGCATGACCAAATCGGGTATGGCGTATTTCTCTCGACTGTGCGAGCTGGTCTTCTTCGATGTTCAGTGCCGTAGTAGCTTCCGCAGTCGGTATTGAACCGTATCGGGAAACAAACTGGGCGGGAGTGGGCGGAAATCCTGACGAGGCGACATCGTTGTCGATGAGTACCCCGAAGGCAAGACCATATTCAAGATTCCCCGACCAGAATATATCTTCTTCACCGACAGAGCCATTCATCACTGGCGTCTGTGCGATGGTTTCGGTCTCTCGGTCAGCTGTCTCTCTCATCACTTTTTCACACTCCTCGCGTTCAAATCCGACTTTTCCCGCGATATCGACCAGGGTGCTCGTCTCTTCGATAGATCGTTTTTCCACCAGAGCAGCTATGCGGAGGCGACGGAGGTAATCACGAAACAAATCCGGATTATGATCCTTAGCAACGCGAAGGGCTTTGCTTGAAGCGACTGTATCGTCCGGTAACGCTTCGACATCGGCAAACGGCATGTCGTAACGTTTTATCGCCGAGACATACTGCTCGCGGTCAATCTCTCTCGGTGGTAGCACCTCGTAAGAGAGGTCGAAATTGTCCCCGAAGTCAACATCTAATCGCTTTAGTGTGGGTTCAATTCCCCATCCAGTTGCGTCCCAAGCGTCTGTATAGACAACGAGCTCCGCTTGGTTCTCTTCCTCACTTTCGTCGTCGCCTTCATCCTCGTCCTCTTCGCTCTCCTCGCGTTCCTCATGCTCGTCCGACTCGTTGGAATCCTGTTCATTCCTCTCGTCGTCCGGTTCATCTGAGGATTCCTCGTTCGATTTGTCTGCATCATTTGATGCGTTATCGTCAGCCGAGTCTCCATCCTCTTTGTCAGATCCGGTGGAATCGTCAGTATTGGCTTCTGCACCGCCGACTGTTGCACCCGCAGCACCGGTCGCTGTACCTCCGGCACCTGCTACGGTTCCCGCCACAACACCAGAGGTACCTACTGCTGTCTCTTCTTTGGAGTCGTCTGATTCGTTTTCGCCTTCTGAGTCGTCAACAATCGTTTCTTGCTCAGGAGGGATACCGTCATCCTCCTCGTCTTCATCACGATCTCCTCTGTCGCCGCTACCGCCTAATCCCATCATTGTTGAATCACCGTTGGTTTGTCGAAGAGTGTTACTTGAAGATCATCCCGCCAATTAACGAAGCTATCCTCGCTGAACTGACCGTCTACTTTGCAGTTCGTGACAAACTGGTAGAGGCCACACGCGGCTTGAACTTGCGGAGGGAGCCGTTTTAGGTAGTTTTTGCTAAGCAGTGCAATTACGAAAATTCTCTCGGCGTCCATCACGTCAATGAGATTCTGAATGTGGTTCTCCAGTTGTCGGATTCTGTTCCCTCGATCTTCGCCAAAGTACTGCTTGCAATAGAAAGCGTAGTTCGAAAACCCATGCCGCTCGTAACAGTTGCAGAGCTTTTCGTAGTGCCACCTCTCCATGCCTTTTGCGAGTGGAAGAACTACGACCCTCCAATCGTTTTCTTCGATCTCATTCATAACCCAGTCAAGCCGCCTGATGAAGAAACGGATTCCATTTTCTTGAGACTCCGGCTTGTCCCAGTAAACCGTTCCAGCGTCAGGGATATAGATCGCGGGTTGAATGTTCTCTAAGAGATCTCGTACATCGTCCCGCTGTCGGTTGTAAATATCTGTGTCGGGGTCAGTTGCGGTGACGATTGGGATTTGCCAGTCTTCAAGAATTGCGTGTACAGAACCGTAATCTCGGATCAGCTTCATCGCGTCCGTCACGTTGAACACAACATATTTGACGTGGCTATTTCCGATGAGAAACTCTCTAAAGATCTCTGTTGCCTCATATCGGAGAATGATGCCACTTGGAAAGGAGCGCAACCGTTCAGAAATGGTGACATCATACAGTGTTTGCTGAGTGCTATGCGGCGTCGCGGATGTGGAGAGCGAGCTCATGTGTCGACCTCTTTGTTCCCTGTTTGTTCTTCTCAAGGGGAACACCTCAAATATCGGTCTTTTTCATTATAAAGGTGCCGAACGTAAGTATCGAAACTCCACAGACACACCTCCTAACGCAAAGATCTTAATTACTATTTCGCCGGTACCAAAAGCGAGTGTTATACAGAAATCTGGTGGCTCAAAATGTGATCCACCTGTAAGGTGATCGGTAGATAGAGGTAGAATAGTCGAACAAAGGCTTGAACCGTAACGGTCAGCGAGTCAGCCTATCGAAAGATCTGCTAATAAAACGGTTTGAGATCGGCGAGTATGTTCGCATTGACATCACCGATACTGACGATCCCGATTTCGACCGCTATCATCGACGGACGGGTGAGGTGGTTGAGGTGATCGAAGACGACGCTGGAGAGCATACGAGTGATGAACGCGACTCCTATTTGTTCGCAATTAACTTTGAGAACGGCGACCGTGAACACTTCCGGTGGCGAGATCTACGGCCAGCGTCGGATCGGTAAATTTGGAACCCAGTTATAGACTCCCAATCGCTGAAGTGCCACCAAAAACGCCGGAGAACGCTTCTATCGCATTCCTTCGAGAATCTGCAGGTATCGAAACCCGGTCTCGCTGTAGTCTTTCGTAGACGAGCCCGCCGCCTCACGAAGTTCGGTCATGCGCTCCGTGTACGCGTCATTGAGCACGAGTCTCACCGTAATCTCATGATCAGCTTCGATCCGCTTGGCAACCTCAGCCAGCCCCTCCGTCTGATAGCCCTCACTGACGTAGGGGGCCCACAGTTGAATCTCAGCCAGCTCAAGATCGTCGAATACTACTTGTAGGTACGCAACAATCCGCTCGAATTTCTCCGTGATTCGCTCTAAGCTGTACTGGTAAGTGTCGTTTCCGTAGTCGACCCAGTTGTCCGTGTCCGGAGATCCCGAGTAGAGCTGGCCGTCGAGATGGGTGATCACCTCACAAGCGAAGATCCGCTGACCCTCCGGTGTCGCCTTGACTCCGAGAACGTCGAGTTCCATCTGGTCGCCCTGCTCCATCGACCGTTGGTTGTAGGTCACGAGATCGCACTGCTCGATCACACGGAGGTACGCACCAACAAGCTGCTCTCCGGGCTGCGCCTGTGTCATAAACAAAGATACTCTCCTAATCGAATAAATCCCCACAGCCACTGCTCAGAGAGCGGAGACGTGGGTCAAAATCTACAAAATGAGCTTGGAGTAAAGCAGAGTGCTGATTCAAAGATAGAAATTTAGGAAACGAATACTTCGAGTGGCTGCTGGAAGTTGGAGAACGCTTTCACAACGTATTCGCTTACCGGCTTCGTACATAACGCAGCGGGTGCTCGTCAGTGACGAGATCTCATTCGTCTTGACGGATTTACCAACCCAGTACGATTACGAAGCGAGAAACGCGGTTTCAATATACACTGTTTTCTGCATATCCGGGATACTCTGTGTAGACATTATCAATGACTTCTGGGAGAGATAGCTCTTCATTGAACCTTTGCTTGATATCTCGACTCTTTCGGGCGATATCTTGAACTCCAGCCCCCCCTAATTCTTGTTCGACCAACTCCTGACCAGCAGGCTGGAGTTCGTAGAGATATTTGACATTTCCGTCGTGATCATACTGGACTTCGTCTTCATCGATCAGCCCTTCCTCAATCATCTGGTCGATAGATTCCGCCAGCTCCTTCGAGAAAGGGCCGTAGTCATATGGGAAAAATTCGTAGCGTTGGTGTTCGCTTAGTTCGCCGGATTCCATAAGCTCCTGCTGAACAACGAATACCATCTTCTGCAACCGGGTTCGACCATCAATTGGCTCTTCGCCCCCTACATACGCCAGCATAAGAGGGATGAGTCGTTTATGCATTGGATTATACCTCGGTTGCTTCCTGACGATACACTTCGAACGCTTTACGCAAAATCTTTACTGACTGCGTATCTTCAACTTTGATTCCCGTTGACCCTCGGCCGACACGCATAATTAAGACATCGTCATCGATAATAGCGAATGAGCTATCGACCTGATCGTGTAACCATGCCATAACGCCTGCTTCCTCAACGAGTTCGTTTAATTTCGAGCTCCACCGTGGCCAACCAACGATCTTGAACTCGACACCTCTGTCGACTACTCGGCCGATATCCTGTACTTCATTAGATTGTATCCATTCGGCGTCCTTCTCTACTAATCGTACGCACTCTTCTGCGTCGTTGATTGCATCAAGAAGCTCTCGCTTCGTCCCAGATATACCTGGGATCACCCACGCTGGATGCCGATGATTATCGCGTTCCCGTTGAATCTCATATTGCTGTTCGAGGTGATCCGTCGCGGCATCCGCCTTGTCAGTGAATTTATCACGCTTATCACCCAGAACAGATCGTGGGTGTTGGGCCGTGTATCGCTTCGGTTGACGTCCCTGAACGTTGACTACTTCGCCTTCAAGTTCTCCCATCACGTTGTAGACGCGGCCTTGTGGAACATCTGTCATCGCAACGATATCGCTTGGCTCAAGTGGGCCATGCCGGACAACAGCTACGTACGCTTCAGCTTGGTATCCGGTCCATCCCATCACGTCCCGTACGTATTCTTTCAATTGGTTCGGTTCGAGACCACTTGAGCGTCCGCCTGGATCAATTTCCTCTCTGTCAGGCATATATACAACAACGTAGGTTGTTTCTATTGACAACTATAAAAAATTGGGCTTATACAATGTCTAGTCGTGTTGTTTTTCCAATCTTTCATAATCACACGCGTCATACCCTCTGGTATGCCAGTGTCGAAGAATTGGTCACGCGCATCGGACGCTCATATCAAATCAAACGTGCCCTCGAAGGGTGGCGTTTACGAGCTCAAAGCATTCGGCGAGCTCGTCTACATCGGTAAGGCGAGCAATCTCCAACGCCGACTCATCGAGCATCTCAACGAACGGAACCCCAATTACTACCGATACGATACGGCCGGCTTCCTTACGAGTCCAGGTAGTATGGAGAAGCAACACTTCACTTCGTATGGGTCGACGGAAGCTGAAATCCCACCGTGGAACAACCGCGACCCGCGAAAATGATCCCCGAGTTGAACGAGATGGCTACACCCGACAACATCGAAGATTGGATTCGCGCCGAAAATGAGGCGGACGATAGCGTTGCGGATCAAGTGACAGTAGCAAAATGGTTCTGGAAGCGAGATATAACGACGCTCCAAGATCGGGTGGCGAGAACGAGCCAGGTATCGGACGGCACAGAACATCGGCTTGACCACAAAGTCAGAACGTGTCTCGATAACCTCGAAGAAATTGGGGTATTGATTCAGTTTGATCCGCCGGGAAGTGGTCAATACATTCGTCATCACCGAACCGGAGAAAACTTCTACGATCCCAGTTCTCGAGACTTTGTACCGCTACTCGAAGAGGATCTATCGCGGTTCCTTGACGATCTCGCTTCCCGTACCGAACCACCACTACAACGTGCAGATGGGGGCGATAGTGAAGCCGAAGTATCACTAGAGACACTACGTTGCATTGCCGGAGAGGCTCTGGATATAGATGAGGGCGATGTCGAGAGTGCACTCATATCGCCTGACGATCCGATCGAACGTATGACCCGGTACGACTCTGTGGTGAAGGCCATCAAGGATAGCGACGTCGTCTCACGCAATCGAGACTATGACGAAATGGGGTGGCGGAATAGTGCACTTCGATGGGCTCTCTCGGAACGGGCGGCACACCTACAAGCAAACCAATCACTTCCGACCTAACTGTTCAATAATAAAATGGGATACGAAACAGGAGCTCTCAAATGGGCGATCGGGATGCTACTAACCCCAGTTGGATTCGTATCGCTCTATATTTTTGGCGGAGGGATCTGGGGAACAGTAACAGACTTTGAGGCGGTGCTACACACGATACAATACGTAAATCAGCCGCAGAGGTTGGTTCTGGGGCTGGTAGATATCTATGTCCCAACACCCGGATCAATTTTCCAGTCGTTCATACTCTATCCGCTTGTTGGCGGTGTTGTTGGTGCATTTCTTTGGTACAAAGCAACAGCACTCTAACTCGTTGTTCGAAGTCAATCTATTGACTATTGAAACCTCAGATGGCAGAAATGCTACCAGCGGCGATCAAGGGGCTATGCGATCTGTCCAATAAGGATGTCACTAACCTATATGAAACAGGGCTTCCTCGCGTGTTGACATGGCCTCTCCATTTCTCGAATCACGTGCGGGTCGTCCCTGGAACTACGACCGGGATGGTAGCGAGTTCGAGTTCTACCAAGGCGAGGGATCGAGTGCCCTCGAGGTTGTTGTTGTCGAGCACGGTGAACGACCCACCAAAGAGTTCCTTCAAAAAACATACTCAGATCGACGCGGTGGGCGAGTAAACCCGGTCCTCATCGTTTCCCTCTACGACGACCACGCTGGGCTTTGTGGGCCCAGTGGCGAAGAACCACCAGTCTACCGGGATGTCGACCGCGGGCAAGCAGACCGCGTCTGTGACACCGCCCTCAACGAGCCGGATCGACACGCGGCTCAGCGGTTCCTCACTGAGATGCTTCCCCAGCTTGACGAGGAACTGACTGGGCTCCGAAATCAGGGCCTCCTCTCGACACACGAGCTCAAGGTCGGCGTTCCCGAGCGCGACGACTGGGAAGATGCGACAGAGCGTGCCCAGCAGGCAATCGACGACGATCCACGCGAGCTGATCAAGGGCCTCAACTACGAGATCGATCAGCTCACCGACCAAAGCTACGTGCTGAAGGACACGAGCGACGGCCACGAGCGCGCTGTTGCGATGTTCCTGCAAGAAGACGAGTCGTTCGATCACGCGCAGGAACGGTTCGTGGGCCAGTCTCCGGTCGCCTACGCGCTGAACGAGGCCGACAAGCGGAACCTCGAATACGTCATCGGAAGCAGCGGCGACACGCTCCGGCTGTACACGACCAATCCCGACGCTGGATTTGGTTCCCGCGGTCGGACTGACACGTACGTCGAGGTGAACACCAGTCTTCTCGCGGACGAGAAGTCGGCGTACTTGTGGCTACTCTTCTCGGCTAACGCCCTCCGAGACGACGGCACGCTTCACGACATTATGCAGCGGTCGAAAGACTACGCGGCGGCCCTCGGAGGGCGACTCCGTGAGCGAATCTACGACGACGTCGTCCCGGATCTCGCGGAGGCGATCGCCCGCGCCCGGGACATCGATGATCCAACCAAAGAGCAGCTGGACGAGACCTACGAGATGACGCTCGTGTTGCTCTACCGGCTGCTGTTCATCGCGTACGCCGAAGACGAGGAGTTCCTCCCCCGTCGGCGTAACGAACTGTACGACCGGGATTCGCTGAAGCAGAAAGCCCACGACCTCCACGACTTCGTTGAGGGCGACGGGAGCTTCGACGCCGCGTTCTACGACCACTGGGACGACGTGATGCACCTCTCGCGGGCCATCCACCGAGGTCACGATGAACTGGGGCTTCCGGCCTATGAAGGTCGTCTGCTCTCCGAGGACGAGGATATCTCTGAGGCGGGCGCGAAGCTGGCGGACATTCGACTTAACAACGCTGAGTTCGGTCCGGTCCTGGCGAAACTGCTAATCGACGAGACGGGCGACGGGTATGAGGGGCCGGTCGATTTCCGAAACATCGGGGTCAGAGAGTTTGGCGTCATCTACGAGGGCCTGCTTGAGTCCGAGCTGTCGCTGGCGGAACAGCCGCTTACCACCGACGACGAGGGACACTATGTCCCGGTTGACCCGGACGGACAGCAAACGCTCGGGGACGAGGAAGTCATCGTTGACGAAGGTGAAGTCTACCTCCACGGTCAGTCAGGCGAGCGAAAGGCTTCGGGTTCCTACTACACGAAATCCCGGTTCGTTGAACATCTTCTCAATCACTCGCTGGAACCTGCGCTGGATGACCACCTCGAACGGATCGACCGGCTCCGCGAGGAGGAGGGCGAGCATGCAGCCGCGGACGCGTTCTTCGATCTTCGTGTCTCCGACATTGCCATGGGCTCAGGACACTTCTTGGTCGGTGCTGTCGATCGTATCGAGTCGCGCCTCTACGCGTACCTAACCGAGAACCCGCTGTCACCGTTAGAGGACGAACTCGATAACCTGGAGGATGCGGCACTGGAGGCCTTCGAGGATGAGGAGTATGCGCCGCCAGTTGAACGCGGTCAGCTCCTCCGACGACAGGTCGCTCGACGCTGTATCTACGGTGTCGACTTGAATCCACTATCGACCGAACTGGCACGGCTGTCTATCTGGGTGCACACGTTCGTTCCAGGCCTCCCCCTGACGTTCCTCGACTACAACCTCGTCACTGGCGACTCGCTGGCCGGAATCGGCACACTTGAGGAGGTCACAAAAATACTTGATATCCAGCAGTCGTCGTTAGGGATGTTTGCTGGCGGCCAGAGCGTAATAAAGGAAATCCGAGACGATATCGATCAGTTAGGTAGCTTTGCCGATGCCAGTGCCGAGCAGGTACAGGAGGCCCGTGAGACCCGTGCAGAAATAGAGCAAAAACTGGAACAGGTGAGTGCGAGGTTCGATGTATTGGCGGCCTCTCGGATTGATGATGAAATCGATACAACTCCGGTCTCCGATACAAGTATAGACATTACTGAACAGAAGTGTTATAGACAAGCTCAGGAGGTATTGAATGTAACGAACACTGTTCACTTCCCCACTGCTTTCCCAGAAGTCTTCATGGACGGAGGTGGGTTTGATGTAATCGTTGGAAATCCACCGTGGGAGCAGACGAGAATCAGGGAGAACATTTTCTGGGCTCGCTACGAACCGGGATTACAGAGAGGCCTTTCACAGGGCGCGCGTGAAGAGCGGATAGATGAATTGAGACAGGAGCGGCCTGATCTGTATTCGCAGTTTCAAGAAAATAAGCGGGAACAAGAGATTAGAAGTAAAATCCTCACGGAGGGGCCGTATCCGGGTATTGGTAGCGGCGACCCAGATATGTACTTAGCATTTTCATGGCGATTCTGGACGCTTGTGAACGATTCTGGCTATGTTGGTGTAGTGCTTCCGCGAGGTGCTTTTGGTAATGCAAGTTCTGAGCAGTTCCGAAAACAGTTGCTTGAACACGGCGAAGTAACCGATCTCACCTTCCTGAAGAATCGGGGGCAATGGGTATTCGATGGAGTGGGAGGACGGTTTACTATAGGTCTACTCGGATTTAGAAAAAGTCAACCGAATAAATCAGCGACAATACCACTACGTGGCCCATTTGTTGATTTAGACAGCTATGAGAAGGGGATGGAAACGGATCCATATGAGTTCACTGTAGAGGTTGCGAAGAACTGGACTAAAACAGCTGCGTTCCCATTACTCCCAACAGACACCCGCGTACTCGAACCATTCGGTATCTTAGCTGATACACCCAATCTGGAGGCTGATATTGCTGGTGAGTGGAAGTCCGTTCCTCATCGTGAGCTTGACGCAACTCAGGACAAAAAAACCGATGAGGGAACACGTATCATGCATTTTGTTGAAGATCCACCTGATGATTTTTGGCCAGTGTATAAGGGAAGTTCTTTCCAACATTGGAATCCAGATACAGGAGATAGGTACGCGTGGGCCGATCCAGATGTTGCTTTGGATTATGTTCAGACCAAACGCGAAAACTCTTATCGCTATGCTGGAAGCCGATCTGCATTTTCAGAAATGGATGAGTCGTGGGTCAAAGATGAAACTACTCATTCATGTTTGTCACCACGGATTGCATTTCATGATATCACCCAGAGAACGAACTCTCGAACCACAATCCCAGCACTTGTTCCCCCGAATACCTTTTTAACAAATACAGCACCTTACTTCATCTGGCCCCGAGGTGACGAACAAGATGAAGCATATCTGTTAGGGGTTCTGAGTTCTATCCCGCTGGATTGGTATTCCCGACTCTTTGTTGAAGTCCATCTAAACTACCACATACTCCGGGCACTTCCTATTCCACGACCGGGAGAAAGCTCAGCACTCCGCGAACGCGTTGTTGAGCTTTCCGGTCGACTCGCCGCAGTTGACGACCGCTACGCAGATTGGGCTGACGAAGTTGGTGTCGAGTACGGCCCGCTTGATGACGAGGTAAAACAGGACAAAATCTACGAACTGGACGCGGTCGTAGCACACCTATATGGCCTCTCCCGCGAGCATGTCGAAGTTATCTTCGAGACCTTCCACGACGGCTGGGACTACGAAGAACGGTTAGATCACGTTCTCGACTACTACACGAGCTGGGCCGACAAACTTGATCTCAACCACACTAACCGCGTGGAGGAACAACAAGCGGGGACACAAAGCGATGACTGAGCGACCGCAGTTCGTCGACAACCGCGACGGTAACACACTCTCGACGGCGATCAACGCCTATCTTGAAGATCTCGACGACACGCTCGCTAATGATCCTGACCTCGATATCGTTACCGGCTACTTCAACCCACGCGGATACTTCTCTGTCTCTGACGGCCTCAATCATGTCAACCAGGTGCGTCTTCTCGTCGGTGCTCAACCGAGTAACGAGGGCACGGAACGGTGGCGACAACCCGGCGATCCACGGGACGAGGAGTACAACCAGAAGCGGATCAACGAGTCCCTCCAGACCCTCGATCACAACCTCAAGCGTGACCGCGACCTGCTCGGGTTCTCTCGTGAAGTCGACGACAACCTCCAAGAGCTGGTCAATTTCCTCCGAAGCGATAGCGTCGAAGTTCGTCGTCATGAAGACCGGTTCATCCACGGGAAGGCGTATCTCTTCTCGGATCACCAAGGCGTCATCGCTGGCTCGTCGAATTTTACCGGCGCAGGCCTGAACTCGAATCTGGAGCTCAACATTGGCGCGTACGATCCCCGCGTCACGGGTGAGGTTCAGGACTGGTTTGACGACCTCTGGGCCGAAAGCGAGGAATTTGATCTCGCCGCGCTGTACGAGGAACGTTTCGAGCCCTACGATCCGTATCTCATCTACCTCCGCGTACTGTGGGAACGGTACGGCGACGAACTGGAGGAGGAGAAAGACGAAGACGGAGGTATCAATCTCACGAACTTCCAGCAGGATGCCGTCCGCCGAGCGAGCGGATTCCTTGACAAACACGGCGGAGTTATCGTCGCTGACGAGGTCGGGCTCGGGAAGACCTACATCGCGGGCGAGCTTCTCCGTCAGTACGTTCAACAGAACCGCCAGCGGGCGTTAGTGGTGGCACCAGCCTACCTCCGCGATGGAATGTGGACCCAGAAGGAATCGGAGTGGGGCGTCCAGTTCGAGACGGTGTCATACGCCGAGCTTCGGCGAGACCGCCAACTCGGCGGCGACCTCAACGTGCTGAACCTCGAAGTTGACGAGTACCAGTTGGTCGTCATCGACGAGGCCCACGCGTTCCGCAACCCGGGAACACAGCAGTCCCACGCACTCCGGACGCTCCTGCGTGGAGATCCGCCGAAAGACGTGGTGATGCTCACGGCGACCCCCGTGAACAACTCGCTGTGGGACCTCTACTACCTACTTAATTACTTCATCAAGAACGACGCAGCGTTCGCCAACGAAGGCATCCGATCGCTCCGCGAGCGGTTCAAGACGGCACAATCGGAGGACCCATCCGACCTCAGTCCCGACATGCTGTTCGACGTCCTCGACGAGACGACCGTCCGGCGGACTCGGCGGTTCATCAAGAACTACTATGAAAACGCCACGATGCC
>Ga0102942_1000838_pt1 | contig 11720 bp, 10 predicted proteins | sample SalPon2_C_H2O_MG_FD_78171 | JGI IMG/M metagenome (GOLD analysis project Ga0102942, IMG submission 78171) | Salt pond water microbial communities from South San Francisco under conditions of wetland restoration - Salt Pond MetaG R2_C_H2O_MG | ecosystem: Environmental > Aquatic > Non-marine Saline... | reverse complement strand
CGGTTTCGGCTTCGGCTTCGGCCTCGGCCGCAGCCTCGCGTTCGGCGGCCTCTTCTTCTTCCTTTTTGGCCTTGATCTTCTTCATGCGGAAGATCTCTTCGCGTTCCTGTTCTTCGAGCTTCTGCTCGATGTACTCCTGATTGTCGTAGAGGTCGGGCAACAGCTTGAATTCGAGGGCGTTGACACGGCGTTTGGTGGTCTCGATCTCCGTGAGCATCTTTTTCATCGCCGTCTCGACCTCGGCGGCGAGGATGATCGTCTCAAGCAGCTCCTCGTAGGCGTCGGCGGCCTCGTCGATTCGGGCCGACGAGCCGAGCAGTCCGTAGCCGCGCTCGTCGAGGGATTTGCGGACTTTCGAGGATTCGATCTGCGGGACGACCACGCCCATGATATTTTTCGACTGGGTCGTGATCTCTGGGTGTTCTTGGAGTGCCGCGGCCGCACCACGAACGGCCACGTCGCCCTCCATCGCTCGGGCCATGTCGAGTTTCCGCTGGGCGGTCTCGTAGTTGGCGTTGAGGTCCTCACGTACGTCTTGGGCCTGATCGAGGATGTCCATGAACTCCATGATCAGCCCGTCGCGTTTCTGTTCGAGCGTATCGTGGCCCCGCTCGGAGAGCTCGATGCGGTCCTCGATCGCCATCAGGTTTTTTCGGGTTGGTTTAACGTCCTCGGCCATCTCTTATCGCCGCTTGTAGGGCAAGGGGGTTAATGGTTTTCAGTTTCCGTCGCGTCGACGGTGGTCTCGAACGGCTCGTTTAAAAGAGTGCAGTCGACTTGTCGTGTCGATCAGTCGACGGCGGCGCTCGGCGCGGAGTCAGTGTGGGCGACCTCATCGAGGACACTGTGGCTTCGCAGCAGGACGAAGCCGAAGCCGACCTTGGCCGTGAGGTCCAGCACCATGAACGCTGCCGTCTCGACGTACAGCGGGATGAGCCCGATCGTCCCTTCGGTGCCGAGGATCCAGACGACGGGATAGGCCAGCCACAGCACGATCAACATATTGCGGAGTGTGGTCGTCAGGCTCCGCACCGACTCGGTCTGTCTGCTGGCGGCCTCGTTGAGCGACTGGACGAGGTAGTACAGCAGGAACAACAACAGTGCGGTGCTGATGCCCCACCAGACGATCCGGATCGCGGGCGTTGCGGCCAGTGCACCGATCAACCCCGTTACGATCATCAGCACGTCGAGGCCGACAAGCGTGTAGATCGTGTTGCGACTCGCCCGCGCGAGCAAGGCGAGATCGATCAACAGCAACGGCGTCGTAATCAGCCAGTCGGCGTATCGCGCCCAGTAGATGTCCAACACCTGTCCATTGACGGTGATCTCGGTGAGCCCGAACCCGGTCGCCATCGAGAAGTAGGCGACCGCTGCAGTCGCTGGAATGAAGATAGTGAGGACGTAGAACCGCTGTTGTTCCTCATCGGTGACACTCCAGCCACGGGCGATAAAGCCCAACATTCCGAGTGCCATTCCGATGGTGCCGATCCACAGCCATATCGACTCACTACCTGGTGTTGCCATACGACATGACAGTACGGTGAGAATCGGCAAATAGCACCCGCCTGACTAGTCAGCCACCAGCTGGCGCGGCACGGAAGGGCCCCAAAAGAGGCTATAACTCGGTCGAATCGGCGACCGAGGCGGTTTCGACGCGGTTGCCAGCAAGGAGCGAACCGACCGATTCGACGACCAACGAGGGCTGCTGGTCGGCGGTCTCGATATCCCGACGGGTGGTCTCGCCCGACAGCACCGACACCGACCCACAGCCCAGCCGCTCGGCGAGTTCGATATCCGTCGACAGCCGGTCGCCGACAATGACGACCTCCGAAGGGGCATACCCCTCACGCTCGATGACGTGGTCGGTCATTCCGACCGACGGCTTGCCGAAGACGCGGCTCGGCTCGCGGCCGGTTGCCGTTTCGACCAGCGCGGCAATCGACCCGCAGTCGGGGACCAGTCCGGCTTCGGTCGGACACACCGTGTCGCCGTGGGCGACGACGAACTCGGCTCCCTCCCGGATCGCAAGAGTTGCCGTAGCGACTTTGTCGTAGGTGAGTTCGGTGTCGAATCCGACGACGACGGTTTCGGGATCGCTCGCCGCTGGGTCGATTCCGGCCGCCGCAATTGCCCCGCGCATCGCCTCGGTGCCGACGACGTAGCTCGCTTCGATTCCGTTCGTCCGGAGATAGTCGATCACGCCGTCGGTCGACAGGATGATGTCGTCGGGGTTGGCGTCGATACCGAGCGAGGCAAGCCGGTCGGCATAGGTCGGTTTCCACCGCGAGGAGTTGTTCGAGAGGAAATACACGTCGACGCCCGACTCTCTGAGTTGGTCGACGACGTCGACAGCACCATCGATGGGCGTCTCGTCCAAATAGATCGTACCGTCGAGATCGAAAAACACCGCCGCCTTCGAACGAAGGTCGTCCAGCGACGAGAAGGTACGGTCAGCGGCCAACAGATCGGCCTGCTCGTCGATCTCGACCCAGTTGGCTCCCTCGATGTCGACCGGCTGGACATCGTGTGCCGTAGTGGCTACTAGCTCGTTGAGAGCGAGTTCGGTCCACGCGGTGTACTCCTGGTCGATCTCGATCCGTCGAACGAGTCGGTCGAATAGTTTGGCCGAGGTTGCGGCCGAAAACCGGTAGCAGTCGATCGAGGTCGCGGCGGAGTCTTCCGGCGAAAACTCCTTGGAGATCCCGCTGACGGTACCCTGCTCGTCGACGGTGATCTTCATTGCCTCGGGGTCGTAGGTGTCGGCGTCGACCGCGATCGCACTGTGGTCGTCGGTTGTGGCCAGCTGCTCGACGACTTCGGGCTCGAAGACGACATCGCCGTTGCTGAGGACGAACGGCTCGCCAGCGACCTGCTCGCGGGCGCAGTACAGCGAGTACATGTTGTCAGTATTAGCGAACACTTCGTTGTGGAGCACTTCGATGTCGACCGACAACTCGGACGACAGGCGGTCACAGAGCGCCTCGATCCGGGCGGGCAGATAGCCAGCCACGACGTAGACGGTCTCGAAGCCCGCCGCGTCGTAGGCTCTGAGTTGGTGCTCGCCAATGGGGATCGAGTCGACTGTTACACAGGCTTTCGGCTGATCGATCGTCAGCGGCCGGAGCCGTGAGCCGGTGCCGGCCGCTAAGATAACTGCGTTCATGAGTTCACCACCGGGTGGATAGGGGATGGACTCAAAAGTGCGGGGCCGAACCCACAGTCGACCGGATGAGTAGGCCGCGGCTACTCGGCAGAGACGGATGTGTCTCGATAGCCGTGCCGATCCTATATATACCCAATACGGCAGGCTACGCCTGTTTGGTGACCACACGGCGGCCGGAAACCGAGCCGTCTGCCAAACGGGCGCGCTCGGAGGTCGATCTAGCCGGTGACAGCCACCGCGCGCGTCCCACAGTTAGCGGCATCCGTAGAGCCGGTCGCTACAGCGAAGCACTCGGATCGAGTCGCTCGTGAGGGGTGCAGACACCCGGATAGTCGGCGATAATCCCGTCGACGCCCGCCCGTCCGAGGGCGGCGGCCTGCTGCCACGTCGTCACCGTCCAAGCGTTGACAGCACGGCCCTCCGCGTGGGCCACGCCGACGAGGTCGAGGTCGGCGAACGAGCCCGAAACCGGGCCGTCGGTCGACAGCTCCGAGCCGGCCACCATGTTCCACGGTGGGTGTATCGCCTCGACATCGTACCGCCGACTGAGCTCCAGGCCGGTGTCGACCGAATCGTAGAACACCGAGGCGATCGGTACCGACGGTGCGAGCTCCCGGGTCGACGCCAATGCGCCCTCGTAAAACGACGAGACCAACAGGTCGTGGCCACCGTCGGTTGCGATGTCGAGCACCCGGCCGACGAACTCTCGCCAGCGATCGGTCGCCGTCACAAGCGCTGACTCGTCGAGCGTTTCGGCGAACCGGAGACCGGCACTCCCCGGGTTTTTTAATTCGATATTAACCGTCAACTCCGGAGGGACAGTCGCCAGTACGTCACTCAACAGTGGAACCGACTGACTCGTACCGAGCACGCTGTAGCCCGCGATCGTGTCGTAGGACAGCTCCCAGAGATCCGTTTCGGCAACCGATTTCGGGGCGTTAGTCAGTCGGGACAGGTTGTCGTCATGGAAGACGACGATCTCCCCGTCTGCGGTCGGCATTACGTCGATCTCGATGGTCGTCGCCCGGCTGTCGGCCACCGCGGCTTCGACTGCAGCTACCGTGTTTTCCGGGAAAACGCCGGCAAAGCCGCGGTGTGCAATGCCGTTCGGCTCGACTGCTGCCTCCGGGTCGAGTGCGGTCGTGAGCGTCCCCTGTGGGTTCCCCGATGTCACTACGGGAGCCTTAGGTGACGTATACTTAAATTTCTCTATCAGAATGTATCGAAGATCGGACTGTTCTGTCGCGGCTGGCGGCAGGGGTCGGCGAGAAGAGTCGACGGCTCCGAGTCGGCGAACACGAGTGTCGAAACCGCATCGTACACCGCCTGTGATGCGGTTCCGGGCGGGATGGGACAGAACCGTGTTCGGAGCTGTCGGCGGTCGGCCGCGTGCGGGTCCTCGCCACCGGCTGCGGCGTCGAGGGCCTCGCCAAGGGCCAACTGGAGTTCGTCGACATCGGTCGCAACCGCGCCGGGTGTAACCGACTCGTACTCGTAGTAGAAGCCACGGCGCTCGGTGTACGACGACCGATCGTACGGGAAGAAGACGATCGGCCTGTCGACCGCCAAGTAGTCGAAGTATACCGACGAGTAGTCGGTGACTAACACGTCTGCATGGGGGAGCACGAGGTAGGGGTCGACCGAGGCGGGCAGCCAGTGGACATGGGGGTGGCTCTCGGTGGCGGTCACCGGTTCGTCGGGATGAGCTTTGATGTAGAGGTGTGCGCCGCGTGCTGCAAGCAGGTCGCCGATGGCAGCGGTGTCGAAGGCTTCGATGAAGGACGTGCCCGCTTCGCGGTAGGTGGGCAAGTAAAAGACGAGGTCGTTGTCGGCAGCTTGGGTTTCGATACGATCGACGATCGACGCGTCGACAGTCACGGTTGTACCCTCGATCGTCTCGGTAAACACATCGGTGCGGGGATACCCGGTCACGACAAAGCACTCGGGATCGATACCGAGCCCCGACGACAGGGGCTCGATGGCCCTGGTCGACGGGGCGGTGACGAGATCGATTTCGCCGGCCATATATGCGTGACACCGCCGAACGGGCCACGGTTGGTCGGGCCACTCGGCATCCCACGCGATCGTCTTCAGCGGGAGCCCGTGCCAGAGTTGGACGAGCCGCGCGCCTGCGGTGCTGCCCATCTGAACGTCCCGGAGCCCTTGGGTAACGAGTACGACGCCAGCCCGGAGCGTGAGCAGGCGGCCGCGCAACGAGTGGGCATGATACGCCTCGTAGCCCTGCTGTTGAAGCGTGTCGACGACCGCTTCGTTTTTCGAGAGCCAGACCGGACGGATGGAGGGCTCGTTGGCTGTGATCCACAGGTAGAGGTATTTGGCGTTGTCGACGAACCCGGTGCCGCCATGCGCGCCAAAGACCCACAGCCGCTTTTCGCGGTTCCAGAAGCGAGACAGTTGGTCGAAGAGGAGATAGACGAGCCACTGCCACAGCAGATCGAGGTTCGACCGCCACTGTTCGGACCGCTTCCACACGGAAGCGACCCACCCGCGAAGCAGCGCGCTCAGTCGACGGCAAATGGCAGACATGCGTCGAGTTTCTGCTTACTCAAACGCATGTAGTCCTTATCAAAGGTGTATGCCTCGACGGAGAAGGTTCCCTCCCAGTTGGCCTCGAGTGGCGCAAAAGTGGTCTCGAAGTCGGTCGTCCCCGAACCGACCGGCACGTGTTCGTCCCGGGCCTGCCGGGCGTCGTTGACGTGGATGTGGGAGACCCGCTCGCGGTGCTCGTCGAGGAAGGCGGCGGTGTCGGCTGCCGAAAACCCCGAGACCCGCGCGTGGCCGGTGTCGACGGTTAACGAGGCGTCGGTCTCGGCGAGGATTTCCTTGAGAGTCCGGATCGAAAACACGTCCTCGGGGAGGTTCTCCACGCAGAGTTCGATCCCGTGGGCGGTGGCGTAGGCTTCGAGCTCCCGCACGGACGCGAGGATGCGGGGTTTGGTCCGTCGCTGGCTCCACTCGGGTTCGGTGGCGTGGGTGCTGGCATGGAGGACAGCCTTTTCGGCACCGAGATCGGCTGCGGTGTCCAGACAGGCCCGCAACTCCCTGATCGAGCCCTCGCGGACCTTGTTTCGGGGCGTCCCCAAATCGAGGTCGACGAAAGGGAGATGTACCAGACAGTCGATACCGTTCTCGGCGAGGGCGGCGGTGATCGCCTCCCGATTTAGGCCGGTTCGCTCGGAGGAGCCGTCCATATAGAGTTCGATGAAATCGTAGCCCAACTCGGCGGCCCACTGGATCGACTCCAGCGGTGTGACCGCTCCGGTGTGGGTCTGGGTGACGAACCCGACTCGCGCGTCAGTCATGGTACCTCGTTATAACGCCACTTACAAAGCGGCTCTGCCTTCCTGCCGGAGTGTCGACGCGCCTGACGGGTCCGAACGCTGCCAGTGTCGACGTCCTTACACTCGCTGTTATCGTACAATCCATATGAACGGGCCACCGACGAGCGTCATTCTACCCACGGTCAGAGAGACGGACGTGGTTGACGAGATCGCCGAGCAGTTGGGCTCGGACGACGAACTGCTGGTCGTCTGTGACGCCGACTCCGACCCGATTGCTGGCGCAGCCGACTCGCTTCCCGAGGGTGTTCGGCTCGTCGTCGCCGGCGAGCCGGAGGGCTGTTCGGGGAAAGCCAACGCCATCGCCGCGGCGATGGAAACCGCCCGCCACGAGCGGCTCGTCTGGACTGACGACGATTTCTATCACCCGCCGGAGTGGCTTGCCGACCTGCAGGCCGACTACGGCCGACAAGGACCGACAACCGAGGTGCCATTTTTCGTCGGCCGTGATCCGTTGTCGACGCTGTTCGAACCGATGTACATGATGGGGGCAACCGCGGGTCTCTCCCTGATCGACAAGCCATGGGGCGGGGCGGTAATCTTCGAGCGGAGCGATCTCGACGAGGCGGCCTTTTTGAGTGATCTTCGACAGACGATCAGCGACGACGGGCTGCTGGGTGCCTATCTCGACGTGACGCCGGTGAAACGAGTCCGGCGAGTCGAAATCGGTGGCACGGTCGGCGAAAGCCTCGAACGCAACACGCGATTCATGCAGATCGTCGACTACTTTTCGCCGTATCCCAATGTGACGGTTCCGCTGGCAGCGTTCTACTTTACCTGTTGTCTACTGTTTCCGCTTCCGGCGGCAGTAGTCTCGACAGTCGGGATGGCGATGGTCTACGCGTACTTTGGGGTCTTCCGGTGGACCGTCCTGTTGACGTATCCGGCGCTCATCGCCCAGTTTCCGCTGTTGCTCTACGGGTTGTCTCGGAGTTTCGTCTGGGGTGGTCGACGCTACCACTGGCCCGACCGGTTCGACGTGGTAGTCGACGCCTAACGGTCGGTTGGACTTTCACACGGTACAACAAAAACGGAGCATGCACTCTAGAGAAACCCGAGTTATTCTGGTTTGTATCACGCTTGCAGCCGCCCTCTTTGTCCTGTTTCAGGACCCCTCAGTCGACCCGACCGACCGGCAAATCCTCGCAGTGCTGGTCGGGGTCGGCATCATCCTCCCAACAGTTATGAATAACTACCTCGACCCCCACGGGGAAAGCTGAGCCAGACAAACCAGTATCGCTATATTTCAGCCAGCCAAGCAGAAGCAACGCATGACTCTGGACCGACGAACGTTCGTAGGTGTGACTGCCGCGGGACTGCTCGCTGGGTGTACCGGCGACAGCCCGGACTCGACTACCAGTTCTGATTCAGCCGACACTCCGCAGATGGAGGGGACACAGACCGCAACTCTCCAGACGAGTATGGGCGCGATCACCGTCGACCTCTACGGCGACCGCGCACCCCGAACGGTCGACAACTTCGTCGGACTGGCCACGGGGTCGAAGGCGTGGGTCAACCCCGAAACTGGCGAGACGGTCGACGGCGCCTCCCTCTACGACGATGTGCTGTTTCACCGTGTGATCGACGGCTTCATGATTCAGACCGGCGACCCGACCGGCACCGGCCGCGGCGGGCCGGGGTACCAGTTCGACGACGAGTTCCACGACGAGCTCACCCACGACAGCGCGGGTATCCTCTCGATGGCCAACTCGGGACCCGACACCAACGGTTCGCAGTTCTTTATTACGCTCGAAGCAACCCGACATCTCGACGGTCGACACTCCGTCTTCGGCCACGTCACCGATGGCATGGCAACCGTTTCGGAGATCGGCTCGGTCGAGACCGACAGCCGTGATCGGCCGGTGGATGACGTGGTGCTCGAATCAGTCGACATCGAGCAGTAAGCACCGCCCAATCGGCGCTGGCTCTGTCGACAGGAGAGACGCTACGCTCGGCGGTGGGGTCTTGAAAGAGGCAGAAAACAAAATGTGAACTGCTCAGTCAGCAGTCGCGTCGACGGTTTCGCCTTCGTCTTCCTGATAGTAGTCGGCGATGAGCTCCTCGTCGATCCGGTTGAGTTCTGCTTTCGGCAGTTCGCTGAGCAGGTCCCAGCCGAGCGTGAGCGTGTCGTCAATCGAGCGGTCGGTGTCGTACCCCTGCTGGACGAACTCGCCCTCGAAGGCATCCGCGAAGTCGAGATACTTGTTGTCCCGCTCGCTGAGTGCCTCTCGACCGACGATGTTCACCAGATCCCGAAGGTCCTCACCCTCGGCGTAGGCGGCGTACATCTGGTCGGAGACGTCGGCGTGGTCCTCACGAGTGAGACCCTCGCCGATCCCGTCGTCCATCAGCCGCGACAGGCTCGGCAGCACGTTGACCGGTGGCTTGACGCCCTGACTGTTGAGGTCACGGTCGACGTAGATCTGGCCCTCCGTAATGTACCCTGTCAGATCGGGGATCGGGTGGGTGTCGTCGTCGCCGGGCATCGTCAAGATCGGAATCTGGGTGACAGAGCCCTCACGGCCTTCGATTCGACCGGCACGCTCGTAGAGCGTCGCCAAGTCAGTGTACATGTAACCGGGGTAGCCACGTCGACCCGGGACCTCCTCACGTGCGGCACCGATCTCTCGGAGTGCCTCACAGTAGTTGGTCATGTCAGTGAGGATCACCAGCACGTGGTAATCCTTCTCGAAGGCGAGGTATTCGGCGGTGGTGAGTGCGAGTCGCGGCGTGACCGTCCGCTCGACTGCGGGGTCGTCCGCGAGGTTGGTAAAGACAACCGAGCGCTCCAGCGCACCGGTGCGCTCGAAGTCCTTCATGAACTCGTTTGCCTCTTCTTGGGTAATCCCCATCGCACCGAAGACCACAGCGAACTCGCTGCCGTCGTCGTCTTCGCCCTCTTCTTCTTCAGGCACGGTTGCCTGACGGGCGATCTGGAGTGCCAGATCGTTGTGCGGCAGACCGGATGCCGAGAAGATCGGCAGCTTCTGGCCACGCACGAGGGTGTTCATGCCGTCGATGGCAGAGACACCCGTCTGGATGAACTCCTCTGGGTACTCCCGCGAGAAGGGGTTGATTGCCGATCCGATGATGTCCTCTCGGGACTCGGGAACGATCTCGGGACCGCCGTCGATTGGCTGTCCCGTCCCGTCCATCACTCGACCGAGCAGATCCTCGGTGACCGGCATCTTCAGCGTCTCGCCGAGGAACCGAACCGACGCTTCGCGGTCGATCCCGCTGGTTCCCTCGAAGACCTGGATCGCAACCAGGCCGTCGTTGGATTCGAGTACCTGACCACGGAGCGTCCGGCCGTCGTCGGTCTCGATCTCGACGATCTCGTCGTAGCCGATCGGCTCGTCGACTTCGGCGTAGACGAGCGGGCCACTGATCTCGTTGATTGTTTGGTACTCTTTCATTAGTACATCCCCCGAATCTCTTCGGTAATGTCGTCTTTGAGTTCCGCGACGTACTCCTCGTAGTCCTCTTGGACACCGATCCGGTTGATCTGTGGGGCCGACTCAAGCGAGGTGAGGTCCTCGACAGGAACGCCAGCGTCCAGCGCGTCGAAGGCCTCGTCGTTGAGCGTCTTGGCCGCGGTGAGGATGAGGTAGGTCTTCTCCGGCGGGCAGAACGTATCCGTCGGGTGGAAGGCGTTCTGCTGGAGATACGCCTCACGCAGGTAGCGAGCGATTTCGAGTGTGAGCTGCTGGTCGTCCGGCAGCGCGTCCTTACCGACCAGCTGGACGATCTCTTTGAGTTCCGCCTCTTCGTCGAGGACATCGATTGCCCACTGGCGGATCTCCGACCAATCCTCGGTGACGTTGTCTTCGAACCACGGATCGAGCTGTTCGCGGTAGAGCGAATACGACTCGTTCCAGTTGATCGAGGGGAAGTGTCGACGCTCGGCGAGATCTGCGTCGAGTGCCCAGAACGTTTTGACGATACGCAGCGTGTTCTGGGTGACTGGCTCGGAGAAGTCCCCGCCCGGTGGCGAGACAGCGCCGATCACAGACACCGAACCTTCGCTGCCGTTGATGTTCTCGAAGTAGCCGGCTCGCTCGTAGAACTGGCTGAGACGCGCTGCGAGGTAGGCCGGGTACCCCTCCTCGCCGGGCATCTCTTCGAGTCGGGACGAAATCTCCCGCATGGCCTCGGCCCACCGGGAGGTGGAGTCGGCCATCAGCGCCACGTCGTACCCCATATCGCGGTAGTACTCAGCAATCGTAATTCCTGTGTAGATACAGGATTCACGCGCTGCGACGGGCATGTTCGAGGTGTTGGCGATGAGTGAGGTTCGGGCCATAAGCGGGTTGCCCGTTTTCGGGTCTTCCAGCTCCGGGAAGTCCTCGATTACCTCGGTCATCTCGTTGCCGCGCTCACCACAGCCGACGTAGACGACGATGTCCGCGTCAGCCCATTTGGCGAGCTGGTGTTGGGTGACCGTTTTCCCGGAACCGAACGGACCGGGAATCGCGGCGGTCCCACCTTTGGCAATCGGGAACAGACCATCAAGAACACGCTGGCCCGAAACCAGCGGCTGCCGAGGGGTCTTTTTCTCGACCGATGGCCGGGCCTCTCGAACGGGCCACTCCTGATGCATGGTGACTTCCTCGCCGCTGTCGAGTTCGGCAACCGTCTCGGTGACGTTGAACTCGCCGGACTCAATGGAGACGACCTCGCCGCCCTCGTAGTCCGGTGGCACCATGACCTTGTGTTCGATGGTGACTGTCTCCTCGACAGTCCCGATCACGTCGCCGGGGGAAACTTCGTCGCCCTCGTCGACGGTTGGTTCGAACTCCCACTCTTTCTCGAGGTCGATACCGGGGGCATCGACACCGCGATCGAGAAACGCGCTATCCATCTTCTCTTCCAACACGTCGAGTGGGCGCTGGGTGCCATCGTAGATGGCATCCAGCATTCCGGGACCGAGGTCGACCGACAGCGGCTCGCCCGTGTTTTCGACAGGCTCGCCCGGGCCAACGCCCGAAGTCTCCTCGTAGACCTGAATCGTCGTGATGTTGCCTTCGATCTCGATTACCTCGCCCATCAGCCCTTCGTCGCCGACGTAGACGACATCGTTCATCCGGGCGTCGAGATCGCGGGCGGTGACGACCGGCCCACTGACGCTTTCGATGACGCCGTTGCCGACGTCCTGTTGCGTTGCTTGACTCATAGTTAGTCTTCTTCCTCCATCAGAT
>Ga0102942_1000837_pt1 | contig 11743 bp, 9 predicted proteins | sample SalPon2_C_H2O_MG_FD_78171 | JGI IMG/M metagenome (GOLD analysis project Ga0102942, IMG submission 78171) | Salt pond water microbial communities from South San Francisco under conditions of wetland restoration - Salt Pond MetaG R2_C_H2O_MG | ecosystem: Environmental > Aquatic > Non-marine Saline... | reverse complement strand
GTCTCGCTCGTCGTCTTCGAGCCGTGGACCCGCATCTCGGCGACCGAGGCCATCGCCGGCTTCGCCAGCCCCGCGACGCTCACCATCGTCGCGATGTACATGTTGAGCGAGGGGATCCAGCGGACGGGACTCGTCGACCGACTCGGCGAGATGCTCGAGGAGGCGACCGGCGGGACCGAACGCGGCCTCCTCGGTGCGACGGTCGGCACGACCGGTCTCGCCGCCGGCGTCGTGAACAACACGCCCATCGTCGCGGTGTTCATCCCCATGATCACGGACCTCGCGGGCAAGCACGGCCTCTCCCCGTCGAAGTTCCTCCTCCCGCTCTCCTACGCCGCCATGCTCGGGGGCACCCTGACCCTCGTCGGCACGGCGACGAACATCCTCGCGAGCGACCTCTCACGACAGCTTCTGGGCCATCCCCTCTCCATGTTCGAGTTCACGAAACTCGGCGTCGTCGTCTTCCTCGTCGGCGCCGCGTACCTGCTCACGGTCGGGCGGTGGCTCACGCCGGCGCGCATCGACCCCGACGCGGACCTCACGCGGTCGTTCTCGCTGGAGAACCACCTCGTCCGCCTCGTCGTGCGCGAGTCCTCCCCGCTGGTCGGGCTGACCGTCGAGGAGGCCGTCGCGGAGATGGGCGACGACGCACGGGATTTCGACGTGCTCCAGATCGAACGTGACGGCGAGTCGTATCTCGCCACCTCGACCGACCGGCAACTGGAGGCCGGCGACCTCCTCACCGTCCGCACGACCCTCCAAATCGCCAACCGCGTCGCCGCCGCCTACGGCCTTCGTCACCGCCACCGTGACGAGGTGACCGAGGACGACCTGTCGGAGACGCCCCACCGCGGGACGCTCGCCGAGGTGGTGATCCCGGGTGACTCCCGGTTCGTCGGCAAGCGACTCGGCGACTCGGCGCTCGACGACCGCTTCGACACGACGGTGCTCGCCGTCCGCCGGGGCGACGCCGTGACCACGCGCGACCTCGACGACGTCGAACTCCGCCGCGGCGACACGCTCTTGCTCCAGACGACCGCCGGCGCCATCGCCTACCTCGCCGACCGCGACGAGGTGATGGTCACCCGCGAGGCTGAGGACCCCGGTGATCTCGACGAGGCGGCGCGCGCAGAGGCGTCGTCCGCGCCGCTCGATCCACGGACACCCGTCGCCGCCGGCATCCTCCTCGCGGTCATCGCCGTCGCGGCCCTCGGTCTGTTTCCCATCGTCATCGCCGCCCTCGGCGGCGTCGTGGCGATGATCGTCACCGGCTGTCTGAACCCCACCGACGCCTACGACGCCGTCAGCTGGAACGTCGTCTTCCTGCTCGCCGGCGTTCTCCCCCTCGGTTTGGCGATGCAACGCACCGGCGGCGACGCCTTCCTCGCGGGGCTGCTCGCCAACAGCACCGCCGTCCTCCCCTTGCTCGGCGTGCTCGCGCTGGTGTATCTCGTCAGCGCCCTGCTGGCGAACGTCATCACGCCCGTCGCCACCGCCGTCCTGATGATCCCCGTCGCCGTCGACACCGCGGCCCGGATCGGTGCGAACCGTCTCACCTTCCTGCTCGCCGTGATGTTCGCCGCCTCCACCGCGTTCATGACTCCCATCGGCTACCAGACGAACCTCATGGTGTACGGCCCCGGCGGCTACCGGTTCACCGACTACATCCGCGTCGGCGCCCCGCTCCAACTCCTCGTGACCGTCGTGACGACGCTCGGGCTCGCCGCCTTCTGGGGGCTTCGGTGACGCCGCCGGCCGTGCGTCACGGCGACACGGGCGACCAACAGCTATGCGTACCGACACACGACGCATCGACGACGTGATACACGACGCTACTACGCCGCCGGTAGGGACGGTTGCGCCGACGACGGATCGACGCCGGATCGCACGGGCCGGACGCCGCCCGCCACGCCGGTGGGGGCGGTGACGCGGCCGATGTCCCACCCTCGACGGCGCCGCGTCCTGCTGGTGATCGCCATTGCGGAACTGCTGGCGATGTCGCTCTGGTTCAGCGCGACGGCGGCCGCCCCCGAACTCGCCGCGGAGTGGGGACTCACCGACGCCGAAACCGCGTGGCTGACCATCGCGGTCCAACTCGGATTCGTCGTCGGCGCCCTCCTCTCCTCGGCGCTCACGCTCTCCGACGTGCTCCGCCCGCGCCACCTCTTCGCGGGATCGGCCGTCGCCGGCGCCGCCTGCACCGTCACCATTGCGGCAGTCGTCGAGACGGCGCTTCCGGCTATCGCCCTCCGCTTTCTCACCGGCGTCGCCCTCGCGGGCGTCTACCCACCGGGCATGAAAATCCTCGCCGGCTGGTTCGAAGAGGGCCGCGGCTTCGCCATCGGGACGCTGGTCGGGGCGCTGACCGTCGGGTCGGCGCTCCCCCATCTCATCCGCGCTATCGGCGGCGTCGGACAGCCCCGCGTCGTCCTGTACGGCGCCGCGGGGTTGGCCACCGTCGGCGGGCTGCTGGTTCTCCTGGTCGAACCCGGCCCGTACCAGGCGCCCGCCGCCCCCTTCGACCCCGGTGCGATCGGGCGCATCCTCCGCGACCGGGGAACGATGCTCGCCAACGGCGGCTACTTCGGCCATATGTGGGAGCTGTACGCCGTCTGGACGTGGATCCCCGCCTATCTCGTCGCGAGCATCGCCACGAACGGCGGCGACGGCTCGTCCGGCCTCGCGTCGCTGCTCGCCTTCGGCACCATCGGCGTCGGCGGCGTGGGTGCCGTCGTCGCCGGCTCGGCGGCCGACCGTTTCGGCCGGACGATGGTCACCAGCGCGAGCATGGCCGTCAGCGGACTCGCCTGTCTCGCGGCTGGCTTCCTCTTTGGCTCCCCGCTCGTCGTCCTCGTCCCCTTCGTTCTCGTCTGGGGGTTCGCCATCGTCGCCGACTCAGCGCAGTTCTCCGCCGCCGTCTCGGAGTTGGCCGAGGGCTCCTACGTCGGCACCGCCCTGACCCTCCAGACCGCGATCGGATTCCTCCTCACGACCGTCTCGATCCAGCTGATCCCCGTCGTCGTCGACGCGGTCGGCTGGCGGTGGGCCTTCGCCCCGCTCGCGGTCGGGCCGCTCGTCGGCACGCTCTCGATGCAGTGGCTCCGGCGACTCCCCGAAGCGGCGTCGCTGGCCGGCGGCCGAGGATAGGCCGTGTGATCAACTCACACGGCCGGCGAAGCGGTATGTGACACCGCCGGCAACGTGACTCGGTCACGATGAAACGCGTTCGCCCGGGCGGCCGACGGACGGGGGTGGCCCCATGTCCGTGACCCGACGTGACGTGCTCGAACGGCTCGCCGCGACGACCGAGCCGTCGGGTCGGACGACGACGGTGGCGGCGCTCGCGGCGACCCTCGACGCCGACGAGGCCATCGTCGCGGCCCACGTCGACGCGCTCGTGGCCTGCGAACTCGCCTGCCGCCACGACGACGGGACGGCTCGCGTGACGGTCACGGGCGACGAACTCCTCGCGCTCGACATCGAGGGAGCGGTCGTGGTCGTCGACTGCTTGGAGGCCGACTCGACGTGATCACCGGGGTAGACTTATTCTCGATCCGATCGTTCCCGACGATGGCTGTGGACCCCGATGTCTGACTCCGACCCAACCCCCGTCCAGTACGATCCGGAGGCGAGCAGATACGACGTTCTGGAGTGTACCGGCTGCGACAACGTGGTGCTCGCGCTCGGCCGCGACGACCCGCCGATGACGTGTCACGGCGAGCCGATGGAGCGAGTCTCCGACCCCGAGATGCGAGTCAAGCCCCCCGACGTGCGGCAGGTGTTGCTCGACGCCTTCGGCCTCCCGAAGGCCGGCCTCGACATCTGCCTCTGTGTCATCGGTGAGGGGCCACTCTCGGCGAACGAGGTGGCCGAAACGCTCGGCTACGACCGGAGTACGGTGACGCGCTATCTGAACGAACTCGTCGACCTCGGACTGCTCCGCCGCTCGGAGCTGAACCGGGAGGCGGGCGGCATCGTCAACGTCTACCACTCCGTCGATCTGGAGCGGATGCGCCGCGAGACGCTGGTCGGCTTCTACGTGTGGGCCGGCGAAGCCGCCACGCTCATCGAGGAGGCCAACCTGACGAAACGGGACTACCTGCGGGAGAACCACGAGCGCGACCTACCCGACGTGTTCTGGGATCGGTTCCCCGACGAGTGATCGCCGTTCGACCCCGGACGATGGCCGTGCAACGCCGTTGCGAAGCCGGTGGTCGTTATTTGCTCACGTCCGTCGTACCGGGCCCCGTATGACCGACTTCGATTTCGACGTCCTCGTTATCGGCGGTGGCACCGGCAACAACGTCGCCGCGGCGGCGGCGGACGCGGGCCTGGAGACGGCGCTGGTCGAACCCGGGCCGCTCGGCGGGACGTGTCTCAACCGTGGATGTAACCCCTCGAAGATGCTGATACAGGCGGCGACAGCCGTCGACGGCGTCCGCGAGGCGGGGCGCTTCCACGCCGACGTGACCCTCCACGACGTCGACTACGCCGCCGTCGTCGACGACATGGACGACCTGCTGGGAACCCTCGCGGCCGACATGGCGACCCGGTACCGCGAGCATCCACACCTCACGCTGTTCGACGAGTACACCGAATTCGTCGACGAGCGGACGGTCGAACTCGGCGGCGAGGCCGTGTCGGCGGCGAAGGTGGTCGTCGCTACCGGTAGCCGCCCGCTCGTACCGCCCATCGACGGCCTCGACGACGCCGACTACCTCACGAGCCGGGACGCACTCTACCGACGCGAGGTGCCCGACAGCCTCGTCATCCTCGGCGGCGGCTACATCGCCGTCGAACTCGGCTACGTCTTCGGGACGATGGGCGCCGACGTGACTATCCTCGAAAAGAACGACCGGCTCGTCCACCGCGAGGACGACGACGTGGCGGCGGCTTTCACCGACATCGCCGCCGACCGCCACGCGGTCCACACCGGTCGCCTGGTTACGGCCATCGAATCCGCGAGCGACGGCTACGCCGTCCACGCCGAGTCCGAAGACGGCGACGAGGTCGTCGTCGAGGGCGACGAGGTGCTGGTCGCGCTCGGCCGCCGCCCGAACACCGACGACCTGAACCTCGACGCCGCGGGCATCGCCGTCGACGACCGTGGCTTCGTCGAGACGGACGAGTACCTGCGGACGACCGCCGAGAACGTCTGGGCGCAGGGCGACGTGGCGGGCAACGCGCTGTTCAAACACGCCGGCGACTACGAAACCCGACACACGGTGGCGAACGTCGTCCACGGCGAGGCGCGGGTGCTCGACCTCACGGCGATGCCCCACGCCATCTTCACCGCGCCACAGATGGCGGGCGTCGGGGCGACCGAGGACGAACTCGTCGCGGACGGTCGCGACTACGTCCGCGGCCGCGCCGACTACGCCGACTCCGCGATGGGGCGGGCGAAGAAACTCGATCACGGCTTCGTGAAGGTGCTCGCCGCCCCCGACGGCGAACTCCTCGGCGCTCACGCCATCGGCTACGAGGCGTCGACGCTCGTCCACGAACTCGTTCTCGCGATGCGGGGCGGCCTCACCGTCGACGACGTGGCCGGCGCCATCCACGCGCACCCGACGCTCTCCAAGGTCGTCGAGGCGGCCGCCCGCGACGCGACGGCCTGATCCCTCGCCCGCGGAGCGGGCGTCGACGCGCCGCCGCCACGGTCAGGCCCGTTCGCCGAGAAACGCCGCCGCCCGCTCCTCGCCCAGCTGCATCAGTTCGTCGAGGAACCCGGGCCTCCGATCCACCTTCGTCGAGCAGTGATACGTCCGCCCGAGCTGGATGCGGTGGACCTCGGTTCTCGTGAAGTCGCTCTCGGGGAGGTGGCCCTCGTCGATCCACGCGTTGACCCGCTCGACGAACCGTAGTTCCTGGTTCAGTGAAATGTTGCCCGAGAGTTCGTTCCGGCGGTCGGTGATCTCCTCCAGCGAGGTGGGTTCCCCCTCCCGAACCTGAGGGTTGATCTGGATCACCCACAGCTCTGCAGGCTTGTGATCGGCGTCGACGGTCAGCAGGTCGTCGATGGGTGGGTTCTGCGAGAACAGCCCGTCCCAGTGGTAGTGGCCGTGAATCTCCACCGCCTCGAACAGGTCGGGGACGGCCGCCGAGGCGAGCACCGCCTCGGGCGTCACGTCCTCGTTGGTGAACGTCTCGAAGACGCCGCCGTTGATGTCGACCGTACCCACGACGAGTTCGGGGGCGTCGTGGGTACAGAGGTCGGGCACCGCGTCGAAGTCGACGTGGCGTTCGAGCACTCGCTCGATGCGCCGCTTGCCGAGCCGGGACCACGGGTTCCGGTACGGGCTGACGCGCGGGAAGGGCAGGCCGCTGCTCTCGATGCGGTTCAGGCCGACTACCCACTCGTTCGTCACCCGATCGCTCACCGTATCCGCCGCGAGGTCCGCCCACACGGCGTCGAGGAGTTCGATGGCTCGCTCCGCGTCCGCGGTGACGAGCCCGTACCACGCCGCCAACGCGGTGAACGCCCCACCGGAGGTGCCACTGATGCCGACGAGTCGGTAGTCGTCGTCCCACTCGCGGAACAGCCGCTTCAACACGCCCGCGGTGAAGGCGGTGTGGCTCCCCCCGCCCTGGCAGGCGATGGCGACCGGGGTTGGCCCGTCGCCGTCTCCACCCTCACTCATACGTCGTGCTGTAGCCGCCGTCGTGGAGCATATCGCCGCCGTTGAGATGTTTGCCGTGCTCCGAGAAGCCGAAGACGAACAGGTTGGCGACTTCCGCGGGGGTCATCATCTCCTTCGTCCGCGCCTGGCCGAGCATCACGTCCTCGACGACTTCCTGCTCGGAGATGCCGCGCTCCTCGGCGGTGTCCTCGATCTGGTTCACCATCAGCGGCGTCAGCACGTAGCCGACGCTGACCGAGAACCCCCGAAGCGTGCCGTCGCCCTCCGCGGCGATGGATCGCGTCAGCCCGTGCAACCCGTGTTTCGCGGTGATATACGCCGCCTTGTCCTGGGTGGCGTAGTGGCCGTGGACCGAGGACATGTTGCCGATGGCGCCGCCGCCCGCCGCGCGGATATGCGGCATGGCGAGTTTGGCGACGAGGAACGGCGCCCGGAGCATGATGTCCAACAGGAGGTCGTACTTCTCCATCGGGAAGTCGGGGATGGAGGCGATGTGTTGCATCCCCGCGACGTTCGCGACGTACCGGAGGTCGCCCGCCTCGGCCGCGGCGTCGACCATCGCCGCCACGTCGTCGTCGTCGGTGAGGTCCGTCGTGACGGCGTGGATCGTCCCGGCTACGTCGAGGTCGGCCGCCGTCTCCGTGGTGCCGTCGAGCCCCGACTCGTCGATGTCGGCGGCGACGACGGTGAGGCCGTTGGCCGCGAGTGCGAGCGTCGTCGCGCGGCCGATGCCCGACGCCGCACCGGTCACGATGGCGACCGTCTCCGGGCCGAAACGGGGGTCGTCGAGAACGAGGAGGTCGTCCGTCGTCAGTTCGGGCGGGGTGAGGTCGAACTCGTCGCTCATACGTCCGAACGATCGCCCCGGAACGACATAGTAGTACGCCGAGTGTGCAACGCGGGCGCGGACGGCGACCGCGGGCTACCCGCCGCTGCGCGTGTGGGGTCCGATCCCATCGGCGACCGTCACCTCGACGCGGCCAGCGCGTACGCGACGGCGACCGGAACCGCGTAGACGACGTGGCCGACCAGCGAGACGAGCGTTCCGGGGTACGAGACGTTCGGGAACGGCGGCGCCCCGGCGAACCCGACGGTCCCGAGCCACACCGGCATGACGAGAACCGCGAGGACGACGGTCGTCAGGACGCCGTAGGCGACGCCGAGGCCGAGGGCACCGGTGCGGTCACGGGCCATCTCGCGTACCCCTCTCGGCAGCGTCCGGACGAGCGCGACGTACGTGAGACCGAGGACGACCCCGTGGAACTGGTGGATGGCCCAGCCCGCGAGGAACGCGGGACCCCCGATGCCGTACATCGCCGGGATGACGACCTCCAGCATCGGCGCCGGAATCACGTACATCATGAGCAGTCCGAACCCGATACTGCCGACGAACCCGCCGATCGCGCCTGCGAGCCACTCGTTCGCCGTGATGGCAAACACCGGTTCGACCGTCCGCTTTATGGTAGACATTTTACATTTTCTCCGGACGACAGTACGCGTTATTCCGTATTAACTGTCGCCTTCACGGCTCGACGCGTCCGTCCTCGCCGACACCCGTCGGAGCGAATCGGTCAAGTTCGTCGAGCGACCAGTACCGATACCGTGAGCGACACGAACTCCGGGCCGCTCCAGCCGGACCGTCCCGACGCCGACCAGCCGTTCCGGGTCGACGCCCCGTTCGACCCCGCGGGCGACCAACCCGACGCCATCGAGGAACTCGTCGCCGGCTACGAGGCCGGCATGGACGCGCAAACGCTCCTCGGTGTGACGGGGTCGGGCAAGACGAACACGGTGTCGTGGACCATCGAGGCGCTCCAGCAGCCGACGCTCGTCATCGCCCACAACAAGACCCTCGCTGCCCAGCTCTACGAGGAGTTTCGGAACCTGTTCCCGGACAACGCGGTGGAGTATTTCGTCTCCTACTACGACTACTACCAGCCCGAGGCGTACGTCGAGCAGACGGACACGTTCATCGACAAGGACGCCTCGATCAACGACGAAATCGACCGTCTACGCCACTCCGCAACCCGTTCGCTACTGACCCGGGAGGACGTCATCGTCGTCGCGAGCGTCTCGGCTATCTACGGCCTCGGCGACCCCGCGAACTACGTCGATATGGCCCTCCGGCTCGAACGCGGGCAGGAAATCGACCGCGACGACCTGCTGGCCCGACTCGTCGACCTCAACTACGACCGCAACGACGTGGATTTCACGCAGGGCACCTTCCGGGTGCGCGGGGACACCGTCGAGGTGTTCCCGATGTACGGCCGCTACGCCGTCCGCGTGGAGTTCTGGGGCGACGAAATCGACCGCCTGACGAAACTCGATCCGCTGGAAGGCGAGGTGAAAAGTCAGGAGCCGGCCGCCCTGATCCACCCCGCGGAACACTACTCGATTCCGGAAGAACGCCTGGAGAACGCCATCGAGGAGATAGCGGACCTGATGGAGGATCGAGTGGCCTACTTCGAGCGACAGGGCGACCTCGTGGCCGCCCAGCGGATCGAGGAACGAACCACCTTCGACATCGAGATGTTGCGCGAGACGGGCTACTGCTCGGGGATCGAGAACTACTCCGTCCACCTCTCGGACCGGGCGTCGGGCGAGGCACCGTACACCCTGCTGGACTACTTCCCCGAGGACTTCCTCACCGTCGTCGACGAATCCCACCAGACGCTCCCCCAGATCAAGGGTCAGTACGAGGGCGATAAGTCCCGCAAGGACTCGCTGGTCGAGAACGGCTTTCGGCTCCCCACCGCGTACGACAACCGCCCGCTCACCTTCGAGGAGTTCGAGGCGAAGACTGACCGGACCCTGTACGTCTCCGCGACGCCGGGGGACTACGAGCAGGACCGCTCGGATCAGGTGGTCGAACAGATCGTTCGACCCACGTATCTGGTCGACCCCGCCGTCGAGGTGGCGTCGGCGACGGGGCAGGTCGAGGACCTGATGGAGCGGATCGACGACCGCATTCAACGGGACGAGCGCGTCCTCGTCACGACGCTCACCAAGCGGATGGCCGAGGACCTGACGGAGTATCTCTCGGAGGCGGGCGTGGCGGTGGAGTACATGCACGACGAGACTGACACGCTGGAGCGCCACGAGTTGATCAGGGGCCTGCGCCTCGGCGACTTCGACGTGCTCGTCGGGATCAACCTCCTCCGGGAGGGACTGGACATCCCCGAAGTGTCGCTGGTCGCCATCCTCGACGCGGACCAAGAGGGCTTTCTCCGCTCCGAGACGACGCTCGTCCAGACGATGGGGCGTGCGGCGCGCAACGTCAACGGCGAGGTGGTGCTCTACGCCGACGAGGTGACCGATTCGATGCAGTCGGCCATCGACGAGACGCGGCGGCGCCGGGAGATCCAACGGGCGTTCAACGAGGAACACGGCCACGAGCCGACGACTATCGAGAAAGCGGTGGGCGAGACGAACCTGCCGGGGAGCGAGACGGATACGTCGGGCGTCACCGGCGACGCGCCGGGGAGCGAGGACGAGGCCCGTGCCCGCATCGAGGCGTTAGAGGAGCGGATGGCCGCCGCCGCCGACAACCTAGAGTTCGAACTCGCGGCGGATATCCGCGACCGAATCCGCGAACTTCGGGCGGACTGGGAGTTCGACGACGCCGACGACGGCGTCGCGCCCGAACTCGACTCCGAGTTCTGAGCGGTACTCCCCCGTGACAACTACCACCAACGTTTATGATAAGGGGGTAATATGATACTAGGTGACACGGATGAGCCACGAAACTGATCCCTCACGTCTTCGCGGCGAAGGTCGCTCGACTCCCGAGGACCCGGCACCGGGCCTCCTCGGTCGTCTCACATCGCATCTCGCCGAGTGGCCGCGGCGCTATATCGACATGCAGGTCGAAGCACTCGACCCGAAGCGCTGAGACCGACCGAACAACCGTCTTTTCGGACCGACAGTCCCGTCCGTCCTGCCTACCCCAGTCCCGCCGCCATCAGGAACAGCGCCGTGGCGATGATCCCGAACAGCATCGCGACGAACCGCTTGATCGTCCGCGTGCTGAGCGCGTTGGAGACGTAGGGAGCAATCTGGCCGCCGGTGACCGTCGCGGGGACGGTGAAGACGACCATGTTCCACGGCGTCGAGGCGAGCGAGAGGGAGTGTCCGCCGACGAGGCCGCCGCCGAAGACGTGGACGAGTGAGGCGAGAATCGCCGTCAGCGCGACGACGATGTGGTTCGTGCCGATGGCGACGCGGACCGGGACTTTGGTCCCGAGCATCGAGATGATGCCGAGTTCACCGATGCCGAAGCCGGCGAGCCCCTGGAAGGTGCCGCCGATGCTGTAGTTCGCCGCGCGGCGCAGGTAGCCGCCACGGGTGTAGACGTAGTCGTCGCCGTCGCGGTCGACGCGCGTCACCGTTCCGTCGTCGGCCGTCTCGACGCCCGCCGGACCGAGCTTGTTGCTGTCGTCGGGGAGTTCGGCTGCCCTCGAATCGACGCCCGGCGTCCCGCCGTCGGCCGCGGCGTCCTCGCTCTCGCCGTGATCCAGATTCGTCTTGAACAGGAGGTACGCGGCCGCAAGCAGCGCGACCCCGAGGAGCGCGTGAAAGAGCGGTTCGGGGATGACGAAAGAGAGCAAGGCGCCGCCGACGACGAACGGAATCGAGCCGCCGACGAGCGTGAGTGCCAGCCGCCGGTCGACGAGGCCGTACTGGATGAAGGCAACGGAGGAACTGGAGAGGCCGAACGCCTCGCTGATGAGGCCGACCTTGACCAGCGTCTCCGGTTCCAGCGGCTGGGCGAACAACGGGAAGATGAAGATGAGGAAGGGGACGAAGAGCGCGGACCCACTGATCCCCACGGTGTTCACGATGGTCGCGCCGAGGAGGAAGACGGGGAAGAGCCACCAGAACTCCAGCCAGTAGTCGAGTCCCGGGTCGCTCGCCGTCGTCGGCGCCGCGAAGAACACCCCGACGACGAACGCCACCGGCGCCGTGAACACGAAGAAATGCTTATACTTCAGGAACCACTTCTGGACGCGGCTGTATGACGAGGCACTCATTGGTTCGTCGTGGTCAGGCGTGGCCGGTCACGGCCGTTCGCATCTCGACGTGCGACGACACGGACCCGGAAG
>Ga0102942_1000834_pt1 | contig 11764 bp, 16 predicted proteins | sample SalPon2_C_H2O_MG_FD_78171 | JGI IMG/M metagenome (GOLD analysis project Ga0102942, IMG submission 78171) | Salt pond water microbial communities from South San Francisco under conditions of wetland restoration - Salt Pond MetaG R2_C_H2O_MG | ecosystem: Environmental > Aquatic > Non-marine Saline... | reverse complement strand
CCCTACGGGCTCGTACAACATTGTAATGGAAACACTATACTTCGTTGTAATTTATCATTAGACCGTCATCTGTTTCTTGTTTAGTTACTCTGTAGGTATCTGGATTTATCCAGTCAAGAGGATTCAAAGAGATTTGATTCCTAAAATTCTGGTAAGAAGCTTCCTTACCTGCCTCAAAGTAAGCTGCCATACCGTATTCCTCATATTTAGGTCTATATACAAACACAGACCCTCCTTCAGTTAAAGCGTCAAGAAATACTTCAGTAAATTCTTCTTCCGATTGGTACTCTTCCATATGGATAACTTCTTCAGACATTAATTACGGAAATAAATAAGGGGGAAAAGTTAAGTTACTTTCCTAGGATATTTTCTACTGTTCTTATTTGCATTGTGTTGGTTGTACCTGTTTTTGGCGTTGGTATTCCAGCTGTCAGAATGAGTTCGTCTCCTGATTCTGCTATATCCAGTGATTTGAGTCTTTGTGCAGAGTTTTCGACTAACGTGTCTGTATTTGAATGGAATTCTTGGTAGTACGGAGTTACTCCCCATACGAGTTGGAGCTGTCTTTCTACTGTTTCTTGGTTTGTGAATGCTATTATGTCGGTTTTTGGCCGGTGTTTGGCGATGTTTCTTGCTGTGCTTCCTGAACTTGTGTGTGCGATGATTAGGTCGCTTTTTCCGTCGTGTGATGCTTGCCAGACGCTTTTGCAGATTATGTCTGAAACATTTTTTGGTTTGTCTTTTACTGTGTGGTGTAGTTGTTCTTTTATGGTGTTTTCTGCTTCTTTTACTATTTCTGACATGAATTGTACTGTTTTGACTGGGTAGTCTCCGATTGCTGTTTCTCCTGATAGCATGACTGCGTCGCTTCCGTCGAGTACTGCGTTAGCAACATCTGATATTTCTGCTCTTGTTGCCGTTGAGTTTTCTGTCATTGATTCTAGCATTTGTGTTGCTGTGATGACGGGTTTGCCAGCTTTGTTGCATTTTTCTATCATTTGTTTTTGGAGTCCTGGTAGTTCTGCGGCTGGCATTTCTACTCCTAGGTCTCCTCGCGCCACCATGATTCCATCGCTCTCTTCGAGTATTTCGTCGAAGTTTTCTACTGCTTTTCTGTGTTCTATTTTGGAGATTATGTCTGCTTCTGAACCGTGTTTTTCTAGAATTTTTCTTACTTCTTTGACATCTTCCGCGTGTTTAACGAAGCTGACTGATATGAAATCGTATCCTTTTTCTGCTGCGAATTTAATGTCTTTGACATCTTTTTCTGTTGGTGCTCGCAGCCCTATGTCTCTGCCCGGAACATTTACTGATTTACGTGTGGCTACTTCTCCACCGTATTCTACTATACATTCTGCTTCCCCATCTTTGATTTCAGTGACTTCTAGTTCTATTTTTCCATCATCGATTCTTACTTCATCTCCTACCTCTATGTACTGGATAAAGTCTTTGTATTTTACAGGTAGTTTTTCTGCTCCGCCTGTGATTTCTTCTGTTGTTATAATTACTTTTTCTCCTTGTTTGAGTTTTGTGCCTTCGATTACTTCTCCTAATCTGATTTCTGGTCCTTTTGTGTCTGCCATTGCGGCTACTTTTTCTGATGAGTTTCTTATTCTTTGAAATATTTTTTCGTGTTCTTCATGAGTTACATGTGAGAAGTTTTGTCTTACTACATTTACTCCTGCTTCGACTAGTTCTGTTATTGTTTCTTTGGAATCTGTTGCCGGCCCTATTGTTGATACGATCTTTGTATTCTTCAAATTTATTTCACCTTTAATTTTGTTCTTTACTTTGAAGGTTTCTTTCTTCACTTTTATAATCCGGATAGAAGGAAAGCGGGGTTTTTTATTGTATTTATAAAGTTGGAGAAGGATTCTTTTTTCATTAAGAATGGGGCTGACAAGTGTTTTACATAGGTATCTGTCCCTGTTAAAACAGAAGGTGTTTAAAATGGGAGATGAGGATCAAGGATCAAGTACGGAAGAGAAGAAACAAAAAGGCAAGCAAAATTCTAAGAAGAGGCAGCGAGTACAGTTTCCGCAGTACTTCGGACAGCAAAAAGCTGGAACCAAGAAAAAGAAACAGCATGGAACTAACCTGAAAACTCCTGTAATGCGTGGAGTGGTTGTGTCAGGTTATGATGGAGACAGGATATGGGTTGAAGCCGGTGGAAACATGAAAGGACGGTATGGAGTCGAAATACCTGATGGGCACAGCCCAGAAGATCTTACACCGGGGACAGAAGTCGCTTTAAACCCTAACAACTTCAAAGTGACTGATGTAGTAGACAAAGGACATGACAGTGAGTTCAAAGCAATCGAAACAGATGTAACTTTCCAAGACATCGGGGGACTAGACCATATCATTCAAAACCTTTCCAGTAATGTCGGAGCACAGCTAGACAGCGCCAAACTTAACCGGATTCAGGAATGGGGAATGGATATGGACAAAAGCATACTATTGATCGGAAGACCTGGAACCGGAAAGACACATATGGTTAAAGCACTGTCAAATGAGTACGACGCAGAAATGTTTATGATAAACGGTCCGCAGTTGGTTGAGAAGTTTATTGGAGAAGGAGCCAAAAAAGTCAAGCGCTTGTACGAACAAGCTAGAGCCGTCGATGGGCCCGCAATAGTATTCATCGACGAAATTGACGCAATCGCCAAGAAAAGATTGGACGACCGAAGGCACGGCGGTGAAGAAGTAGAAAGAACAATGAGCCAACTACTATCCGAATTAGATGGTTTAGACAGCGAAGAAGGAAATGTAATCAGTATTTTCGCAACAAACACGCCAGACATTATCGACCCAGCACTACTCAACCGTACCAGTGCAATTGAAGTACCGGTACCAAACGACGAAGCCAAAGAAGAAATCCTCAAAGTCCACACACGGCAAATGGACTTGGAAAACGGAATCAGCCTGGAAATCCTGGCAGAAGAGCTTGACGACGAATTCACTGGTAGAGACATCCAACAAATCGTCAAACAGGCCGCAGTCAACAGCCTAGATAGGTTCGAAGACTACTCTGAAGCAACTGTAAGCATGGAAGACTTCATGGAAGCAGTCCAAGACCTTAAAGAAGGAAACATGGGAGTAGAAAAAGACTTCCTCAGCGGCGAAAACCAACACCCAAGCGAAATGTTCGCCTAACAAAAACAATTTTCTTTCCTAATTTCTATTTGATTAAAAATGACAGATATGCAGAAAGAATTCAAAATTGAAAGAGAAGATGCAGCACAATTGTTCAGGGACATCGCAGATGCATTAGAGGAAGATGATCAGTTAAACATGGAGTTCGGCGACAACAAACTGATACAACCTTTGAATGGCGAAGTACCTTTGAGAATTTACCATGATGAAAATGGAACGGAGATAGGGTTCAAACTATGATTCTGACGAAGATTTAAAGCGGGTTAAAGTCTCTTTCCTCTTCTTCATCCTCAAAGTACTCTTCTACATCTTTTTCATCTTCCTGCTTGTTTCTTGATTTAGAGTGTTTCTGATTTTTTCCTTTCTCCTTTTTTCTCCTGCCTTTACTGTTTTGTTGGTTCTGTGCAGTTTTTTTACGACTGTTCATCTTATTTTGGTTGCTGCCTTGAGCTTTTCTTCCCTGTCTCTGATTATTCTGGCTTGATTGCCGGCCTTGAGGCTGTCTCTGTTGTGTTTGCTGCTGTTGTTGCTGTGGTGCTTGTTGGCTTTCCTGTTGAATATTTTGGATGAACTGTTCAGTATCTATTCCTTGTTCCTCTAATGCGGAAAGATGTTTCTCCAATTGACTGTTCACGATTTGGAGTAGTCTGCTCAGTTCTTTTTTCTCATGTAGAAGTGTTTCGACTGCGCCTTTGTGTTTACCTAGTTGTTCGCTCATACTAATTTCCAGTGCTTGGATTGTTTTAAAATCCAATTAGTGAGGCAATGAATCCTGCTGATAGGAATGTTGCTGAGGCACTTCCCAGTGTTACGAAGAAGAATGTGAGTAGGACTCTTCCTGCTTGGTTGTTCCAGAGGTCTTTGTACCTTTCGACCTTGGTGACTTCTTCCATTTCCTCTACTGTAGGCGGATGTAGTTTGCCTTCTGCGTATGCTGCAACCATTCCTGCACCTAGTGCTGGGTCTAAACTGGTTAGTGGTGCTGCGATGAAGCTGGTTATCCATGTTGAGATGTGTGAACGGGCGATTATTGCTCCAAGCATCGCCAGTAAACCGTTTGACAGTATCCAGAACTTGACTCCTGTGATGCCTGTTGAAAACCCTATTTGGTAGAAGCTGTATCCCAGTCCTGCGATGATGAAGGCTGGTATTCCATAGCTGATGATTTTCATCCATGGGAAACTTTTTTTGTCGTTTAACTCGTATTTTTCCTGGTTTTTAAGGTCTTCAATTATTCCTTTGACATGTGCTGCGCCTACAACTACTACTGCCTTGTTAAAATCTTTTTCCAATAGTTTTTCTGCCATGTAGGTATTTCTCTCTTCAAGGAATACTTTGTTTAGGCTTGGAAACTGTTTCTCAAGCTTACCAACTAATAGATCCAGCATATCTCCGTCCTTCACTTCCTCTACATCAAATTCTTCTTTCCCAGCGAAGATTGAACCAGCCAACAATATTTTTTCTTTGATAGTGAGCTGGGAGAAACCCCTACTCAATGTCTCATTGATGTCACGATCCAGAAGTGCGTACTCTTTACCGGTTTCCTCCGCCATTTCAATAGCTTCCAACATCTCGCTTCCCGGCTTGACATCTTGCTGAAGACCCATGTGACGCTGGTAGATTGACAGAAAAAGATTGACTAGAAGTAACGGTGCTTTTCCCTGTCGGATAGCTTCGGAGAGATCCAGGTCCTTCCAACCTGAATCCTCCTTCAAAGACTTGTAACGATCTTCATCTAGTTCAACTCCAACAAGATCAGGCTGAACTTCCTCAATCGTCTCTCTAACTTCCTTTCGGCTCTCCTCAGAGACATGTGCAGTCCCCACCACTGTAATTTCTTTACCATCTACAGTGATTTTTTCCTTCATAACAGGTTTTACATGGATTTGTAAGACTATTAAACAATGAGTTTTCACGGAGGATATCTATGAGAGACCTGTTTTTTATAGTTAGAATTCTCACTGTTGAGTATGGATTTGGAAGATTCTGTGGTATTTTACAAGGCATTGAGGAATATCTTTGTTGATGGCGGAGGTAACAGCGTTCAACTTGAACTCAGGCATGGTATAGATGATGAGGAAGCTGAACAATTAGTCTTAGAGGCAGCTGATAAAGGCTATCTTGATGTAGTGAAAGGTTCTAATCCACGAGAGTACACTTTAAACATCGATAGGCTTGTAGATGATTGGTATGATCTTTGGGAGCAAGAAACCGGTAAGGTATCAGCCACGCCGGAAAATTTTGAAAGCTTCCTAAGGAGTTATATCTGTTCCTACTTGGAAAATGAAAAGCATTCCTCAATTAGAGAAATGCTTGTTGACGAGTTTTTGATAGGTTTGAACAGTCAGACATCGAAATCGTATCTTTCCGAAGATTTCAGACAGTTAATGGAAAGAATAGGCCAAGACTATGAAGGAAAAAGAAGCTCAGTTGAACACATAAAAAACGGTTTAGACCATCGATAAAAATTCAAGTAAAAAAACCGGCTGACCTTGAAATCGATAACAGGAAAATGTAACTTGCCTTATAAAGATGATAGGCCATTTAGTAGATACAAGCTAACAAGGAGGTGTTAATTTATGCAAGGTATAGTTAAGTTCTTCCACGATGGAGATGGTTACGGATTCATTGAGACAGATGACATGGACGATGATGTTTTCGTTCACATGAGCGAACTACCAGAAGAAGTCGACGAATTAGAAGAAGGCGACGAAGTGGAATTTGACCAAGAAGAAGGCGACAGAGGTCCAAAAGCAGTCAATGTCGAAGTAGTTTAAAGAAGGAACACAGAGCTTTCTTCTCAACGACTAAAACAACAAACCGTTTTACACATATTTTTTTCAATATTTATTCTCCAGTCAACCGAATTTTTCAGGAAATACTCAACAAAAACTGGTTGTAGAGGCTTAGGGTGGAATGAAGCGCAAGGCTTCCAATTCCGACCCGCCCCGACTAATCCATCGGAACTATTCAGAAAAGACTCCGATTTACGGAGTCAACTACTCAGTGATTGGAAAATGTTATACATCTATCTAATCAGTATAATTAATTATGAAGCAACTTTTAGAGAAACTGAACCAAGTTGAAGTTGTTAAGAATGTCAAAAAGCGGTCAGGTCCAACACTTAGAATCAACCTTTTTTCCCGGCCGGTACCAGGGAGAGAAGCAGAAGAAATACAAGCCAACCTTCAAAGCACTTCACAAAAAATAAGAGCACAGTTTGAGACTGCAAAAAAGAATTCTGAGATAGAGAACTGGAATTGGATTCAGAAACCGGAGAAAAAATATGAAGACACACCTATCCAAACAGAAAAAGTGAAAGATAGGAAAAGCATAGGTTACAAACCTGCTTACTACACTGTATCGATCCAAGTTTAGGATATTGATTACAGTTAAATCATTGAATTTTTACTTAGACTACCATGATGGATGAAGACTCGGTCAACCATATCCTGTACATAGATGATGACAAAGGCATGTTGAGAACAGTCTCTAAATGGTTCAACTCAATGGTAGACAACTACGAGTTAGAAACCACAGATAAAATTAATGAATTATACGATGAACTAGCCAATCAAGATTATAACCTTTTGATTACAGACTTACAGATTCCTAACGGCAAAGAAGGAATGGAGATAGCATACAGAGCCCAAGAAGAGCACGATATACCTGTAATAATGTATACTTCTGATCAGGACGCTAAAAACCAGTTTCTAGAACAGTCTCCTGATAAAACAAGAGGTTTCTTACATAAAAGCACATCTAGCATGAAAGAACTTGAGGAAGAAGTAAAAAAATTCCTGTAAAAGAATTATACTGTCAAAATTAAGATAATAACATGATACCGTTCGAACAAAAACCTTCTCTGAATCAAACTGAAAAACGTGTAGAAGAATTACTGAATTCCCAATGGAATTATGTTGTACGATCCACACCAGGTATCAAAGAAGATATTGAAGGACAATTCCCCGAACTATCTGAGACAGTTAGCCGAAGAATAATGGAGGATACTGAGTCAAAGTTTCCAGACATTTTCCGACCGGGCGTACCTGACTTCCTGGCGTTCAGTAACAACGGAGATTATTTGTTTGTTGAGGCTAAATCTGAAAATGATGATTTGAGGCATACACAGTTGAAATGGTTGAGAGATTTTCAAGGTGTTAAAGTGGAGATTTGGTTTGCTGAATCAGAGAAAGATGTTGAAAAATTAGATGAAGAAGATTTAGGTGCTTATGGGTTCCAAGATGTAGGTAATAGTTCTTCTAAATTTAAAGTTGAAAATGGTTTGAAGGTTGGTTTACCAAGAGAATTGGCTACTATCACAGGTATTTCTGAAGGAAAGTCTGTCAAGTGGCGATTAAAGAATGAGGACGAACTGATCTTAGATTGCCACTGAAAAAATATTTTCGTGTTTTTTATATCGGTTTAGATTGATTCTTTTGGTATATGTTTGCTGGCCACTTTTTCATTGCCTTCCTTATAGTGTCTTTATTCGCTTATTGGAAAGGAATTGATAAAGAACAATGTTTGGTTTTAGGTGTTTTTGCTGGTGGCTTTGCTGTGCTTCCTGATCTAGATATAGTTTATGCTTTGAAAGGTTTAAGCAGCATTTTTCTTCCTGTTTCTGTATTAGATTCTTTTTGGAGTGCTTCCAAAGTTATTCACCGCGGTATTAGCCATAGTTTGGTGACTGGATTTATTGCAGCTTCTTTATTCGCTTTAGGCTATGAGAAAAACAGTTATATTGGCAACATTTTCTCAATTATTTTTCTAGGAGTTTTTGCATTTTTCTTGGACGGTTGGATAGGTGCTGGAGTTCTAGTTCTGTATGGAGCTGTTGGAGGAGTGCTTTCAACATATGCTGAAAACTACTTGTCGAGGAAGAGGCTTTTTGCCGTGGCTTTGACAGGCTTACTATCCCATCCTTTCGGAGATCTATTCACAGGAACGCCGCCAGATTTCCTATACCCCTTAAATATTGAAATAATATCATCAAGAATTGTTCTATTCTCAGACCCAGTAATCAATATTGTTTCCCTGTTAATTTTTGAGGTTGCCTTAATTTTGTCAGGAATAACTTTTATCGCCTATCTAAAGGATTTTGATGTAACTAAGTTTTTCAATTTGGCTCCATTGGTTGGAGTTCTTTATGGTTCTGTTTTCTGGCTTATTCCCCCTCCAAGTCTTTCAGAAGCCTACAAATTTGTCTTTTCAATACTTCTCTACAGCCTAACAGTGCCAATTATAGATTATATTATTTTTGAAAGGGAGAATAGATATTTGCAAATTGTTTTGACTGGTTTGTTGACTGTTTTAGTTTCAGCCTTTGCTTACTTGATAGTGTATTTGACGGTTTAGAGACTGTTGGATTTCATAAGCTTTGAAACTGACTATTTTTTTATGATCTCTAATTTGCCTGGTTCAAGTAGAAAGATTAATTCGGTTATTTCTTGGGCTTTGGCAGCTTACCTTTTCGTCAACTGTATCAGGCTAATCTTTGATGGAAGCTTCACTTGGACTATCTACGGGTTTCTAATTCTTTCACTAGTGTTTTTACCGCCTCTATATCTCAAGGATTCAACTGCTTTAGTACCATTTGAGGTGTTAGCTTTTCTTGCTGTTCCTTTTACTTTGAAGGGTTTGGAGCTTGGTTTTGCGGTTTCAAATACTTTGAATTATTTGACTGCGGCAGGTGTAGCTCTTTTACTGGTGTCAGAGCTTGATACTTTTACTTCGTTTAACACTACGCCCCGGTTTTCTGTTTTATTGGTTTCTATTACTTCTTTAGGTGTTGCAGGTTTGTGGGCGGTTTTAAGATGGATTTCAGATATTTATTTTAGTACAGGTTTCCTGGTTTCAGAGTCTGCGTTGATGTGGGAGTTCACTAGCTCACTAGCAGCCGGAGTTATCGCAGGAACAGTCTTTACATTATATTTGAGTAGAAGAGATGAGGAGGTTGAACCTTTAGATGAGGATTAGAGACAGGTTAGGCATATCAGAGAAAACTCAAGAAGACTTGACAAGGTTTATGCAGGTCTTTTTAGTTGGTATAATGTTTTTTGGTTTGTATGTCGGCAATACGAAGGTAATTGTCAATGGAGGTATGGGCTTGGCGGTAACTTTTATCCCAGGTTTTCTTGAGAGGAAGTATAGTATTACTTTGGATGCTGGACTGGCTTTATGGATTACTTCGGCTGTCTTCCTACATGCTATCGGAGCAGTAAGCGTCAACGGCTCACACCTGTACGGATCAGTGTGGTGGTGGGATCACATGACACATACACTTTCAGCATCCGTAGTCACAGCCGCAGGATACACAACAATCAGAGCATTCGAAGAACACAGCGACGAACTACATTTCCCACGAAAACTGATGTTCGCATTCATCCTGATATTCATCCTTGCCTTAGGAGTATTCTGGGAAATCCTAGAATTCGCAATAACAATGTTATCCGAACTAATAGGAATGGAAACCATACTAACCCAATATGGCCTAGAAGACACCATGAAAGACCTAATATTCAACACCGCCGGCGCAATAATCGTCGCAACATTCGGAGACCTATACCTCAAAGGAACAATCGAACAAACCACAGAATACATCAAAAACAAAGGACAAAACCTTACAAACTACGAACTAGCCAATAAAAAAACTCTATGAGAGCCAGTCTAAAACAAAAACAAGGCAGGAAAAAAGAATTAGAAGAAAGAATAAACAGAGTAGCCAAGCAATATGGACTAGATATAGAAGGCGAATTGGATGAAGTCGGAGTAAAATATCTTGGCACCTATGTCAATGCTCAAGCCAGTAAACAAGGAACAAATTTTAGAATTGATTTTGATTCAACCAATTTCTTCAAAATGAACAGCGAAAGACAGAGAAGAACAATTCTACACGAACTAATCCACATCAAACAGTTCAACAACTCCTTGAGCGATTGGGCAAAAGACGAGTTTAACGCATCAGAAGAACTAGCTGAGAAACTTGATGGAACGATATGGGAAGATGTCAAAAGCATAGAAGGAGAAACAGAACTAATACTATCCAACTTCTTCCCCGAGGAAGAATCAAGTTACCCGTACGCACGGAGCAGGAAAGAAAAGGAGTTTGAAAGCATTGATTTAGACGAAGAATTCGATACAGAAGACGAGTTAGACGATATCATAGAGGAATACAAATTAGAGGAAAATTCGTGGAAAGAAGAAGACATGTATCTCGAAGAAGGAGAATTCAAAGGAGAAGAATACAGTGTCGCAGTGTTTGGAGCAGAAAATCCGGAAGAAAAGGTTGAAGAATACCTGGTTGACACATTCAATTACGGAAAACACAACCAAGAAATACCGGAGTATAACCAGGGTTCAAATATAGCAGTGTAAAAAACATCTGATTTCCCTCTTTTATTTCTAAAGAACTAAATAATATTCATGGTACTTGAATTCGTAGCACTAGGAATCGCCGGCATCACAGCAATAACAACAATATACTACTACAACAAGATAGTCAAACTGGAAAACCGTGTAGACAATGCATGGGCACAAATCGATGTACAACTAAAGAAAAGAGCAGACCTAGTACCAAACCTGATGGAAACAGTCGAAGGCTACATGGAACACGAAAGAGAAATAATGGACAATGTATCCGAAAGCCGCGAAAAAATGATGAACGCATCAACCCAAGAAGAAGAAATCCAAGCAGGAAACGACATGGGACAAGCACTCAAGTCTTTGTTTGCTGTAGCAGAAGACTATCCAGACCTAAAAGCAAGTCAAAACTTCAGCGAACTACAACAAGAACTATCCAGCATCGAAAACAAGATAGCATACGCACGACAACACTACAACGACGCAATCATGACATTCAACAACGCAATAGAAACCTTTCCCGCAGTAATATTCGCCAACATCTTCAACCAAACAGAAAAAAGCCAGTTAGAAATTGAAACAGCTGACAAAGAACTACCAGAAGTAGACTTCTCAAGTGAATAACAACAATGATGCTTCAAGACCAAATCAAATGGAACAAAAGAAAAAGCTACCTACTACTCTTCCTAGTACCCACAATACTCCTAGGACTCATATATGTCACAGGCAGAATATTCGTTCCAACAGCCAGCCCATTCCTCATACTAGCACTAGGCTCAGGCATCTCAACACTCTATGTACTCTTCTCCTACTTCAAAAGCGACGAAATGATCCTATCAGTAGTCGGAGCAGAAAAAGCCGACAAACAAGAACACAAACAACTATACGATTTAATGGAAGGCTTGACAATATCCTCAGGAATGCCAATGCCAGAACTCTACATACAAGAACAAAACCAGATTAACGCGTTTGCCACAGGCAGAAAACCAGAAAAAGGAGTAATCTGCGTCACCACAGGAGCTCTCGAGAAGTTAGAGAAAGATGAGTTAGAAGGAGTACTAGCACACGAACTAGCACACATACAAAACCAAGACATACTATTCATGACAGTAGCAGTCGCACTAATAGGAGTAATAAGTATAATAAGCGAACTACTACTTCACAGCATGTTCTTCGGAGCAGGAGACAGAGAAGCACCGCCATGGGCAATGGCAGCAGGACTACTCCTCGCCGTACTAGCACCCAT
>Ga0102942_1000830_pt1 | contig 11786 bp, 10 predicted proteins | sample SalPon2_C_H2O_MG_FD_78171 | JGI IMG/M metagenome (GOLD analysis project Ga0102942, IMG submission 78171) | Salt pond water microbial communities from South San Francisco under conditions of wetland restoration - Salt Pond MetaG R2_C_H2O_MG | ecosystem: Environmental > Aquatic > Non-marine Saline... | reverse complement strand
GCTCCCGCCAGCCCACGTAGAACGGCGCGTCCTCGAAGACGCGGGCCAGCTCCCAGGCGAGGCGGTCGCCGCCGCCGTCGGCGTGTTCGCCCCAGTGGGCGACGGCAATTTGGATGGATGGGTGTTTTAGATCCGGTCTATGGTCACCAGTCATTGTTTGAGGGGTTCAATTACGTGATCAGGTCGGTCACGACTCGGATTCATATATTAGTGAGTACCATGTAGATTAAAATCCCGTTTAATTCCGATAGCCAAGGGCCTTAAGTTGTTTCTCAATGTATTGACCTTTGGTATTTGACGTTGGTGGATCGAATGAGGGTGAATAGGTCTTCTCGTCAGAAGCGCTCGTTTCAACCCACGGGACGGTCCGAACCTTCGGATGAAGGCTGCCAGTCTTATGTCCATACTCCCAGAATTCGCCAAACGCCTCCCCGTGGTCTGCAGAAATTGCGACTGTTTCAGCGTTCACATTTTCCAGCAGCAATTCAACATCATCAAGAACGTAACGGAGTTCATCTAAGTACGTCTCCCAGATCGTCTCATAATCGCCTGTCTCACCGATATACCCCCACCAATCATGCTCGTATTTGTGTAGATCTCGTTCCTCAGTTAGTGCGTTCGCCACATACGGTGGATGTGGCTGCAGATAGTGAAGCATCAAGCGGTCTAGGTTCTTCGTTCGATTCACTGTGATTCCCCGGTCGGTCACGTACCGAGGAGGAGTTCCCCCATCCTCATGCCCTAAGGGGCCGGGCTCCCCGACTGGTTCGTATCGATAGAGATACTCGTAGTGGCCAAGCGATTCTACATCAACCGTTGGGATTCGTCCGAGCAGCCTGTAGGTTAGCTGCTCGTTACTTAGTGAAGATGATTCGTGATGTTTCTCTCGCAATATCTGTTCGGGAAAAACGTTTGCTGACAGGTAACCCGTTTGCTGGATCTCGTCTTTGTACTTGTCAACGAAGGTTTTTGCAATCCACTCAGGAGATCGTCCGCCAACTGACCGGATGGAGTCAATATCGGAGATGAAATCATATTCAGGTGCAACTTCAGTAAGTGCGTCAACCCGACACGTATCTAGGATAATTAGTAGGTCCCACTCCCGCGAGAACACGTTTGTTCCGATTGTTCGTCTCGTGTTTATATAGGTAGAAGGGATCCTATAGCCAATCTCGTAGAGCGTCTCGTCGATTGCTTGTTTCGGATATTTGAAACTTTTTCTGATATTTTTGAGTGTAACATCATGTTTTAACATAAGTACACGAGTGGTTGTAATACTATTTTAGTTGCTATTAAGTATTCTCTTTTGATGAGATTGTGACTAGTACTGTCACAAGCGTGGACAGCCTATAGTAGACACTAGAAATAATTGCTCACTTTAGAAGCAGAGTTTGTCGAGAGCGGTGTCAATCGCCGTTGTTAGCTCGTCGAGAGAGTCAAAGAATCGGTTGGTAAGTGCCTTTTGCAGTTGTTTCCAGCATTCTTCGACGGGAGTCAACCCCGGCGAATAGGCTGGTAACGTCACGAAAGCGAGGTCGTCACGGGCCGCTATATCCGTGACGGCTGACGCTTGGAAGTACGGCGCTCCATCCAGCACCACGATCAAGTCATCCTCCAACTCGCTACATACAAGAATGAAATTTTTTGCGTGATCGGAGGTAACGTATTCTTCGAATCGGCAAAAAAGCGATCACCGTTCTCAATGATCGCGCCTAAGAGACACGTCCAATCCCTCTGACCAGAGAGTTCGGCCGAGGGCCGCGTGCCGCGTGGTTTCCGCGCGGCACGCGGCTTAACTTGCACGGATTTCTTTGTTTGATCGATACAGACTACGGTGGCGTCCATCTCCCGCGGCTTTTTTTTTGAGTTCGTCGTGGAAGGCTTCTTGTTCATCTTCGTCGGCCTTAGCGGCTGAACGGCGTGGTTTTTGAGAGCTCAATCCCGTTTTTTGAGCAACCGCCGGCAGCTCGGGATTGAGTATCCGACGCCGTACGTTTCCTAAAGATACTCTTGGACGGGCGCACCAGCGTCCACGCCGGCGCGCCGACTCCAGCTTCTTTGGGTGGTTCGTGAACTGTTTTTTGAACTCTTGTTGGTTTGAATCTGAAAGCTTTCGCTTTCTTCCAGTTCGCTTATTATCGATCACAGCCTGCTCAAGCGACTCGTTAGTGTCGAATCACTTGAGCCTATAGATCGTTCTTCGATCAGTATCATGCCACTCAGCAAGTTCGGTCTGCGTGACGCCGTTTTTGTACACAATTGCCGCTAATAACCGTTGTGTCGGCTTGTTTCCCTCAATATTATCAATAGCGTCCTGAAGTTCCTTGACGGAGATCTCGTCAGGGTGGTCCATTAGAATATTCAACTATCTGCGTCGGGAAGTTCTGACGGATACTATAGACTCCTACGATACAAAGTCTCTCAGTTAATTTTAGCAGTTCAGACTTAACGCGGTACTAGAATTATAGGAGCGTGTCATAGAAGTCTTCACATACTATCGTCTGTCTGAGTACTATTATAGCGGATTATTAGCTTAGAAGTACGTCTACTTAGTGCTCAAGGTTTAAAAATCAGTTAGAAGGTGCCGTTTCGTCTTCGAATAATTGATTTTTCGTACCCGCTCAACGTAGTTCGTGCCGGATTGAACGAACGCTGTGAGGATGGCTTCGACAATCTCTGAGCGGCTGGCACCGAGATCGTCACTCTCAGCGACTAATTCATCCGCTTGTTGTACGGTTTCCTTATTAACATCGACACCGAATTCCTATTTCACCATACCTGAAACAAACTTAAAACAGCGTACATCAAGTGCGCAATGGTTTCAATTTGTCTAAGCTGATTCAGCGAGCCATGAGAACTCTTCCATGCCACGCTCTCACAGTAATGGCAAGGAGCACAGTAATCCAGAAGTGTTTGTTCACATCCACCGGCGTTACGGTGAGGCTCAGCTGAATACAACTATTTTCGTTGGCCAAGGCTGCGAAGACTTCCAGATTCTGCTATATTTTGATCTGATGGCTAATTTCACGATCCTCATCGGATTTAAGTATATAAGATGAGTGGGCAATTATCATGACTAAGACAGTCGCGTATCTTGTTGGTGGTGACAACTGGATACCGTGTTTCGTTTCTGTGTATTCATTATTGGATAATAATCAAAATGCAGATATCCGGGTAGTCATCTTCTCTGAAGAGGATCAAAACAACCACTTCTTTTCTAATACCGATGTTTTGAAAGACGTCCACAGTAATTTTACCTTAAATTTCATCAAGATTCCACAGCAAGAGTTAGAGAAGCTGCCCACCCCTCCCGGAGAAGACCCGATGTTCCCGAAAGCGGTTAATGCCAAGCTACTAATCCCAAAATTATTTTGTGATCCACCCCAGAATTTTCTCTATCTTGATCCAGATACTCTTATTCTAAACAATCTTGATGATCTCTTTGAACGATCGCTCTCTAAGACAACTATTGCAGCCGCCCCGGATGCACAGAATATGATAGCTGGGTTAGGGGTTAGTCTTAAGAAGCAATATTTCAACACCGGTGTGATGTACGTTAATAATCGTAGATGGCTCAGTACCGATGTTACCGATGCTTGTTTCAGATTTATTAGGGAACGGAAGCCGATTTATATGGACCAGACATCACTAAATGCTGTCCTTCACCGGCGTGATGACGTTGATATTATTTCTCCAAGGTATAATTTCATTCGTTCTTGGAAAACAAACTCTGATAATAACATCGTATTTAGTTTTGATTGGAATAAAATCAACATCATTCACTATGCTGGCGTTCCAAAACCGTGGCATTATAGGGCTGAAGGAACAGTCAACGATTACTGGTTATCGTACTGTAATAGGACACCGTTCGATGATTTCTACCCAAAACACCGCAGCTCAAAGCTAGTAGAGTATATCGAGGCGATTCTTAAACCGTTTCCAAGACTCAGAACTATTGCGAAATGTATCTATCAGAACCTGTAATTCGCTTATCCGGGGTCTATTAGGTTGAGTCCTCTCATTTGAATACCTCAGCGGGCGGTTGGTTGTCGAGTGCTTGGTGGCTCTGACGAAGATCATAGCAGGTGTGTCACTCTTCTTCACGCGTACAACCACGCCTACGTGATGCCAATTGTCTGGTAGGAAAGACACTCAAGCAGAAACTTTTCGAAGAATAGAGCCTTGTCATCCAATACGATCTGGCAGTGAAGCTCGACAATCACAGCTGGGCCATCGAGTTTCCTGTCTACATCGACTGTCTGATAAAATAGCTGGTTGACGAACATAGAGTGACGCGTCACGGCTACGTCGCTGATCTGCCGTTCATTAATACACCACGAGATGCTCGATACCACTATGCGAAACGCTTCGATATCGGGGCCAGCTATCGACTATTGATTTTTAATTAATACTCCCAGTAATACGGAGCAACTTCTTTTTCTAGGTCCAACGCACTCACGCCAGCTACACGGAGAAATAGCATTTACGGGGGGCACTCATCCCTCAATATTAGCAACACCAGAATCTAAACCGTGAGTTCTCTTGTTCGTAACAGCTATAGACATAAGAAATCGGCATAGAATTATTGACACACCTCGGCTGATGTCTTTCCTGGATTAGCACCTCATTCGTAGTTGTCAATAGCGGTTGTAAGTCGAAGGCAGAGAGCCAGAAAGACGTGTGATTCGACGCGGACGCGGCTTCGGACGCTCGGCGTCCCGAGGCCGCAGTCCTTGCTGGCACCGATTGTTCGTTCAACCTGTGTCTGATGCTCGTATGTCTTGTCCAACGCCGATTGCTTGAGATGCACGTCCTCACCGTGTGCTTTGATAGGATCTTCGACTCTGTACTTGATATCGAGTTGATCATCGGTGTTTCGTGGATTGTACGGAGCCACTGGCACGACGGCCTCTTCGATGAGTTCGTCGTGCCAGCCAAGCATATCGAAGGCAGCATCACCGACCATCCACATTGGGTGATTGACGGCGAGCGCGTCATGCGTGACGCGGCTCGGCGTCTCTTCATCGATCTGTTTTCGTTGCGTGAACGCAGCTGCAGCCGGAATTTCCGGGCCAGTCAAGACAATCACACAGCCATATCCGTAGTAGAGCCCCCATCGTCTTCAGCCTAGTCGTCTTCGCTTTCCGTGTCGCTCTCTTGATTTTCCTTGTTCTCTTCGTCCTCTGAGTCGTCTGAGTCAGCTATTGGATCGTAATTCCACGTGGCGTCATCATCAGCAGGATCAACTTGGATGTCTGTTGAGTCGGTTCGGAAGGTGTTGTCGAGCAGGTCGCGGCCGGCGACCTGCTCAACGAGGCGGTGAAACGCATCTTCCGCAATAATCGAAAAGTCGGTGAAGAACCGACGATGGACTGATGCGGGGGGCACTGTCAAAGCCACGTTGTCGTCAAATGAGCTCATCTTGGAGCCTTTGGCGACTTGCTTGATTCCGTAGACTCGGCTGAAACAGTAAATAACTCTTTTTGAACAGTTCAGGTGCGTCATGCTCCCGTTTTCGCCCCATGGATCGGGGGCGAAAATGGGGAATTCTTTCAGAAACGGGAGATCAAGATGTTCGAACAGCGCTGGAGGAACCGTATCCACGTGTTTGAATAACTCTGCGAACGAAGGATCATTCTGCGAGGACGTGGCGCTCACAGCCCATTTGCCATTCCTCGCTCATTGGTGTGTTAACTTTTCCGTTCCGGTCTCTAATATCGTCTAAACAGACGTTGAAACGGCCGTTTTCGGGCACGGATCACTTTGAAAACACACCGCCTCACCGTTCAATCCTTATCCGAACACCCCCCGACGCCCTGCCGTGGCGGGCGTCGTCTCTGAAAGTGGTCGTTCGAGGAGTTCCTCAACACGTTGTGTCGAGTCATCCCCTCAGATCGGCCACCAGATGATCGGTTCTACCGGTAATCATCGATCAATGATACCGCCTTGTGAGTGGCAACGCTGCCGCGGCGGCAGTTGATCATCGCCGAAAGCGGCAGCCCTCCATTCGATTAGCGTTCTCCGGCCACTATCAACGACTCTTACCAACAAAACAGGAGACCCTGGCGAGGTAAAATAGCGATGCTTTGTGAGGTACTTGATCTTACACATATAAATAAAATCTCTGAGTGCGCAGGACTGATAATAAATGCTGCCGATCCGGATAAACGTGCAGAGCCGAGTGAGGTACTGAAATCCCGTCCAATTTAACCTCAGTCTAGCGGTGCCACCATGCAATATTTTGCCGAATACTACATGAAAATAAACCAACTAATGTTCGGTATGTATGAGGCTTGAGATTTCATCTACGTCAACTCGGATATCATTAGCAACTGGTTCACAATCTAATCCGACGTAATCAAAGCCGAGTGATTCTGCAATCTGTTCATAAGCATCGTTTTTACGGGATCCAAACAGCTCGATTATAGTAGCATCCCGGCAGAATAGAATATCAGTTAGGCCCGCCCCATGCGGCGAAACAATTATGTTTGCATTTGAAAAAATAGATATATTTTCTCTAACCGATCTTTCTTCCAAAATAAATTTCTTGAAATTATTTTGAGATAACACGTCCATAACAGCATCCTCATTGACTACTCGGCGACTAATAGCATTCTCTCTGGAAATGTATATATTAGTGCTTTTATTTGAAGCTTCGATTGGTACCGCTTGAAAGATCTGCTTCCTAAGCCACTTGTAATCTTCTTGTGTTCCAGGGTATGGGTGCGGTGGAATAATCAAATTGTCGGTCATATATATTGATTCCGTTGCTGTAATGAATTTTTTTGATGGATATCCCAGTAAGGATAATGACTCTGATGCCCAGTTCGGAAGTCCGCTCGGTAGTAAGAAAGTTACATTTTCACCAGTTTTTTCCTCATATTTTCTTATATATTTAAGTTTTGGAATTGTTTCCGCCATCCAATGATAATAATTACGATATCGTGGAGACAAAGCACAAAGTGGCCCATTGATTGGGGAAGCCAACTTTTCCATATTTTTTGAAAGGAATAATCGAGGAGTCAAGATACAACCCTCAAGATCGGTTCGCGCCAGTGACTCGGCTGTGAATTTTTTCGAGAATTCTGGCGACCCAATACTAGAACTCACAAGTTCTAAGTTCGAAGCTAAGCATAGTCCAGTCTCTGGAATAATAAAACCACTTCCGATGTCAAATACTCGACTCGAGTCTACCCCGCTAGATGATCCAATCTCAACAGATTGTGTAGCCATTCGCCGAAGGTCATCAGAATATAATATACGTAGGGACCCACGTTTTATAAAGAAATTGAATAAGTGTGGAAACACTTTCCGACGATAGAGAGTCTCAATAGAGTTGTGAACCGCTGCTGATACCCCGTCTTGATCAACTTTCCTTTTGAATGCCCGATAAGGAATCTCACGTAGCACAACGGTCAATAGATATTTTTGTGATAAAAAAGTGTAACGGTCCACTCTGGGTGGTGCGTAGACGAGGAGGCTGGGAGCTGCTGACTTGGTGGCCCTAAGCAGTCGGTTGGGGATCAGCCTGAGCACCGATTATCGCCGGACTGCGACCATATTACAAAACGCATTCTGACCACTTGGCATATATACGGACGGTGATTCCTGACAACATGATTATCATGTTGTTAGCCGTGGTTTGTTCAGCCAACAGCGTTTCCATAGGCGGATAACGATAGTTTGGTATAGTAGAATCTGAAAGTTTTTGAATTGCCACCTGCTGAAAAACGCCTTGCATCGTTGATTCTCAAAAATCTGGTGGATGATATGAGTAGATACTTCTGAAGATTACTAACTAGTAGATATTAGAAGTAATTACTCACTTTATGAACAGAGAGTTTGTCGAGAACGGTGTCAATCGCTGTTGTTAGCTCGTTAAGAGAGTCTAAGAATCGGTTGCTAATACTCACGGACATAGGCACCTAAAGACATCTAGAACGTTAATTCGGTTGAGTGCAGAGAGCGCAGCATCACGAAGTTCGTCGAGTGTGTCGAACAGACGGCTGCCAAGTTCTTGATTGAGTCGTCGCCAGCACTCTTCCGCGGGGTTCAGCTCCGGTGAATCCCACGGAAGGTAACACAGTTCGACCGGCGTGTCTTCGACGAACTCCTGCACTACGTTAGCTGTAAAATACGACGCAGATTTCCTCGCCAAATTCGGTTTAGAGAGCGTCTAGCAAGCGAATCGTCGTGTCGCTGTTGAAATTCTCTGCACACGGTAGAGAGAACGTCTCCCCGGAATCGCTGACTGCACCGAGCAGCTTAATGCTATCCCACGCGCCTGTCACCGGCAGCGACGGGCGCTCCCCTTCTGGAAACCACGCATAGATCCGCGTCGAAAGTACCTAGCGTATCTGATTGATGGTCAGGATCGTGTATTCATCGTCCAAGTTGTCGCGCTTTTTTCAAGCCTTCCCGCCAGGCTTCCTGTGCTCTCTCGTCTGACTTGTAGTACTCTGGCCGGGCTGTCCTAGAAGACAGCCCGGCCTCAGACATCAATCGTCGGACGTGCCGTTCACAGTACTCAACATCGAATTCTTCGGCAAGGTAGTGACGAGCTAGTGGAATAGACCACGCGGGCGCATCTAGCCCAGCTTCTTCGGGTGATGCGTGGAGTGTCTCAACGAACTGGTCGTACTGTTCATCAGAAAGTTCGGACGGTCTCCCGGAACGGTGTTCGTTGTAGACAACCTCTTCGAACTGCTCGTCGGCGAGCCGTTCGAGTCGGTCAAGCCGGCGTGAGAGCCACCGACAGTGTATCCGTAGCGTTCAGCAACATCTTCCAGCGTCGCTTCGTCTTCTTCGAGGTAGTTAATCGCCGCTATAACCCGCTGTGTCGGCTCTTTTCCTCGACCTCCGCCAAGACTTGGCGGAGGTCGTCGGTAGACACGTTGTTGAGGGAAGCCATATCGGAACAACGTCTTCCTAGTTGAGAAAGATTCAGCCGTCAGTATAACGAATACTATAGAACGGATGGCTATCAGATCTTGTATCCGAGTGCTTCAAGTTGATCGCTAACCCCTTCATCAGAAATACTTGACGGTTCTTCAGTAGTGGGGGTATACGAATGAGTATCTTTAGCGGTGGTTACAGCCCACGGAACCATTCTAATCTTCGGGTGCAGACTCCCAATTTTATGACCGAGGATTCCATACTCCCCGAAAGCTTCACCGTGGTCTGCTGATATTACAACTTTATCTGCATCAACATTCTCCAAGAGAATCTCAACGTCGTCAAGAACATATCTGAGGTCATCCAGATAAGATTGCCAAACAGTCTCAACATCTCCTGTTTCCGTAAGATATGTCCACCAATCTTCTTCGTACTGTTTCAGTTTTCGGTCGTCAGCAAGGGCATTAGCGGTCCAAGGGGAATGTGGTTGATGATAGTGTAGAATAAGTCTGTTAGAGCTGTCCTTTCTGTTATACTCAATTGCCTTGTCAGTAACATACCGAGGCGGGGTTGCCCCTTGTTTATGCCCTCGTGGGCCATTTTCACCAACTGGTTCATATTCGAATACATATTCAGTATCGCTGACCGCTTCTTGATTTACGGTCGATATTAGACCCAGCGACCGGTGTAGAGGATTCAGGCTTCTTTGCTGATAGCGATCTTTCAACACTCTTTTGGCGAATCCGTTTGCCGATATATATGTAGTGTCATCTATCTGTTGTATATATTTTTTATCAAATGTTCGCGCAATCCACTCTGGAGAACTTCCGCCTACGGATCGTATTCTACTAATATCTTGGATAAAACTGTATTCGTCTCTGATTTCTTTGAGGGCATCGACCCGACATGTGTCAAGAATGATTAACATATCCCATTCTTCCTCAAAGACATTAGTCCCGAATGGGCAAAAGCTATTAATTATACTAACTGGTAATCGATATATATAATTGAATGCTACTTCATCTATTGCCCTGATTGGATGTTTCATACCCTTTTTGATTTTTTTAAGAATAGATTCGTTTTCCATTATCAGGTGATTCTAACCTTGGATGCTAGGTTAAATTAACGCTCCAGTCAAGCGCTCATTAGCCTTTACGCGACGTGCGATAGGACCAGACGTACCTCTGAAAGTATGAACGACGAGGCGAGATCAAATTGACAGACCGCGTCTCAAATGCGCCGCCGTACATAGAGAGGATGCTGTCGATTATCCTGAGAGTCTGGACCGATTGTGAGTGGAATCGCAGGAGAACAGAATTCAATTCCTAGGATTGCTCTCGGGGTCAGTATAATGAACAACTGAAAAGCCACAGTATAGCCGGCGGTTGAGCCTATGTACAAGATCAGAGGTCTAATTCTTCTTCCCTCTCCAAGGCGCACGGAGGCCAACTTCGGACTATAGTGCGTGTTTACCCAAGGACGCAACGGTTAGCATGGCGCGAGTACGTGAAATCATTTCGTTGTCTCGAGCAACTCGTTTAATTTCGTCGTAGAGATTGCGTCTCTGCTGGCTCCAAGTCGCCAGCAGGGACAGCAGTGTCTCATGCGCAAACATACCATGATCGTTGCGGAGCGTTCCAATGATCCTCCGGAGTACAACCGGTTGGCGAAGAGCGTTAATTAGGTGAATTTTACTAGGGTGAACGCAGTGTCGCGGCGGGTAGTCCATAAAGATGCAGTAACGGACGTACTTTATGACTACGAATTTAAACAGTGTCTTCTAGAGGGCCGTTCGTTGGAAAAAACCAAACTACTTATTGAACAAATATCATTATGAGAGCCCCACGGGCAGGCCTAGCAGACGTTAGCTCTACTGGAAACTGTACACTAGTAGAGTTGTTTAGCCCCCGGCTCAACGAAGCACACGAAAACATTTCTAAGACGCTCGGCGTCAACTACAAACCGATGTACTGTCGGACCGACTCAGCAGATATCGTCGTCAACGCCGAGAGACTTAGCCAGCGGGTTGAGGAATGTATTGAGGATACGTGAAGCCGATACGTGCTACAGCTAGGTGAATCTAAGCATATTCAGTCAGCCTTATTACGGGTTTGACAAGAGTTTTGCCGGGTCTGTGTTCATTACTACGTGACTGATGAAGCGCCACTACACGCTGGAGAATCTTAGACGTGCTCTCCGCAACCCCGAGTTGATCGGCCGGGAGGCACTCAGGCTGGCGAGTTGGCCGATGCATCAAGCGTACGGCACGTACACGAACGCGCAGTACAACGCCGACAGCATCGACGTGATGAGCGCAGACTGGGACAACCTCATGATCCTCGATGCAGCTCGATTCGACTATTTTAAGCAAGCAAACCCCATCGAAGGCTCACTCAGAAAAGAGAGTTCACGCGGGAAAAAAAGCTGGGAGTTCATCGAAGCGAATTTTCTCGACCGTGCGCTTCACGACACCGTCTACGTGACGGCGAACCCGTTCTCGACGGAGATCCCCGAGGGAACGTTCCACCACGTCGACCACTTGCACGCGCGGACGTGGGACGACCGCATCGGCACCGTCCAGCCGGAAGACGTCCTGGAGGCTGCGATCGAAGCCCACGAGCGGTACCCGAACAAGCGACTCATCGTCCACTATATGCAGCCACACCGGCCGTACCTCGGGGAGACGGCGGAGATGCTCCGCGACCGCCTCGATCTGCAGGGCTACGGGCACCACGACGAGGGGATCCAGATCTGGGGGGCGGTCAAACAGCGCGACGTCACGATCGAGGAGATACGGACCGCCTACACCGAGAGCCTGGAGATCGTCCTGAACAGTGCGGACGAACTGCTGGAGGAGTTGCCCGGCAAGTCGGTGGTGACGTCGGACCACG
>Ga0102942_1000829_pt1 | contig 11786 bp, 10 predicted proteins | sample SalPon2_C_H2O_MG_FD_78171 | JGI IMG/M metagenome (GOLD analysis project Ga0102942, IMG submission 78171) | Salt pond water microbial communities from South San Francisco under conditions of wetland restoration - Salt Pond MetaG R2_C_H2O_MG | ecosystem: Environmental > Aquatic > Non-marine Saline... | reverse complement strand
CGCCACGTCGGTGGGCGGTGTTCCAGAGGTTGTCGAAGATGGAACGACCGGTCTGTTGTGCGACCCTCGATCGGCTGAGGAGCTGGCTGTGGCGATAGAAAAACTGATCGACGATCCTTCTCTCAGGACGGACCTCACATGGACAGGCCGCGAGCAGGTGGCCTCTTCGTACTCGTGGTCACAGATGTACGACCGATACGAGCGGTATCTACGGCACGTTACAGCGGCCTGAACCTCCCACGATGAGTGATACTGATCAGGCGATACGAGACGTGATCAAAGGGGCAGGAGTCGTCTACGTCGGACTGTTTCTTGAACTCCTCATCGCGTTCGTCGCGCAGGTGCTGGCCGCACAGTACCTCTCGGTCAGTGGCTTCGGCGGCCTGACCACCGGGACGGCCCTACTCGACATCGGATCGATCGTCGCAGGACTGGGGTTGGCTGGTGGACTTACGCGCTACCTCCCTCGAATCGAGCGTGAGCAGAAGCGTTCGCTCGTAACCACAGCTGTCGGCGTGACACTAGCGAACTCGGTCTTTATTGGGGGACTCGTGGCGCTTGGAGCGCCAGTGATCGCGACCGAAGTGTTCAACGACCCCTCGGTGACGGTTAGTATCCGTATCTTCGGCGCCGCGATCCCGTTCTCTGCGCTGCTCAACATCGGTATCGGCGGCATTCGCGGAGAAAAGCAGTCGCTGTATCAGGTGTACGTCAAGAACATCACCCAACCCCTCGTTCGATTCTTCCTCGTCATCGTCGCCGTCGTCCTCGGTCTCGATCAGGCCGGCATCGCGGGAGCCTACGCGCTTCCGTACGTCGTGACCAGCACGCTCGCGCTGTTCCTCCTCTATCGATCGCTTCCCCGAACCCCACTTCAGGTCGACACAGATCTCACAGAACGCGTCGCGCGCTACTCGATCCCGCTCACCGCGTCCGGTGTCGCTGGATTTGTCTACCGGAGTGTCGATATTTTCCTCATCTTATACTTTCTCGACAGTTCGGCCGTCGGCGTGTACGGAGTCGCGTACGCCGCCGTCGGATTTATGCAAATGTTTTCGACCGCGTTCAACTTCCTCGGTGCCCCGGTGGCGAGCGAACTCGAACACGGAGGCGACATTGAGGAGGTCATGAGCGTGTTCCGACCGGTCGCGCGCTGGCTCGTCGTCGGCAGTGCCTGTGCGTTCGTTCCGATCGGTGTTTTCTCGACCGAGTTCATCAGTCTCATCTACGGGTCGGGGTACGCCGCCGGCGGTCTCGCGCTCACCGTATTGGCACTCGGTTACGGCTCACAAAACGTGTTGAGCGTGAACAACCCGATACTACAGGCGCTTGGTCGGTCACGAATTCTCGCGTTCAACAGCGTTCTCGCCGCCACTGTGAACCTCGTTCTCAACATCTTGTTTATCCCTCGATTCGGAATCGTCGGTGCCGCCGTTGCGACTTGCGTGTCTTTCGTCCTCCGAGACGGCCTGGCTGCGGTCGAAGTCCGCTACTTCCTCGATGCGACACCGATCCGTGGGAATGTCGCCGGTCCAGCACTGTTGGGAGTTCCTGTCCTCGGTGGGCTCGCTGTAGTCGTCGCGCCCGCAGTGCCGACGACAGTACTCTGGCTCCTCGGAATTTCTGGGCTGACCTGTCTCGTATACTGTATGTTAGTAATAGTAGTGTTTGGCATTTCGCAGACTGAGGTCATGGTACTCCGCTCGATTGAAGAGCAGTACGGCGTTCCTGTTCCGGACTCAATAGTCCGATTCCTTGTACGGCGTCGATAAATTTTGTATTATTAATTCTTACTTTTGGCATTCGGATTTATGAGTGTTATACTACAATCACGAGGAGAGCCTGATCTAAATATCCCAAATAAAATAAGCGGTAGAAGGTGATTTGAATATTAAGAAATCATATTTGTAGATTTAGCGTGAGGAATTAGTGACGATGGTACAATTTTAGCGTATCCGCCCGGCGTAATATCTCCTGTTGTTGCTCTAGACCCGCCTTAGTAATTCGATCATGAAGCTCCTGTGTCGTCCAGTCACCAACTATCCGATCCTCATGAAATTCAACAAGTAAAAGCCGAATATCGGAAAGATGTTCGCCGAAACCCTCGATTACCTCTCCCTCCAACCCCTGAACGTCAAGCTTGACTGCCGTTGGTGGTGACAAAGCCGTCTCGATCAGGGTCGTTGGGCTGGCAACGGTGGTATCTTTACCTTCAGAACTTAAGTCCGTAATTCCCCCACCCTCGCCCGCAACGATAGAGACACGTCTTCGGTAAGTTGAGGGGTTTCCGAGACCGAGACAAACTGGCGTGATACGGGCATTTGGATTAAGTGTTGTAGTCTGCTGAAGTTTTCTAAACGTATCTGGATCAGCTTCAAAAGCAACTGTTTCGGCCACTTTGCCGAAAAATGCTGCGTGCCAACCAACAAACGCACCGATATCCCAAATTACGTCTTCTGGACGGAGTTCTTCGAGAAACTCTTCAACCACCGCTGCCTCACCACCAAAATCTTGAACAGAGTAGTACTCACTACTGGACCTAGCATTGAATTCTGCTGTAATTCCTCCCACAGTTGTCTCTGTCCGCCGAGGACCTACAATGTTGTAGTAGGCGCTATCTAGCGGCTCCTCTAAGGGAGTTCCTTTAATGATGGAGCCGATGGATTGGATAACTGAGTCGATCATTAATCGCGGATTCGGTGTCATACACTTCAACTTGCCGTTGCGTCCCGCTAATATGAGTACTGTGAGCACGTAACTGAACAAACAACCATCTTTATTTTGTGGCGTGAATTGACTCCGGATATGGATGCCCCCAACATCGTTTTAATAACAATTGATAGTCTCCGCGGAGATCATACCACTTGTCTAGACTATGAGCGGAATGTCGATCCGCGTCTGTCGGAGTTGTGTGAGCGCGGGACCACCTTCCAGCAAGCCGTTGCAAACGGTCCCAATACGACTGCAAGCTTTCCATCGATTCTAACTGGCGCACACTCGCTTACATACGGACCATATGGGGTATGTGGAGAGGGTTCACCGTTTCTCTCTCGCGAACTTAAGCAGGCTGACTACCAGACGGTGGGTTATCACTCGAATCCACATCTGGGTGAAGAACAAGGATATCCGACCGGATTCGATCTGTTTAACGATGCTGTAGAAGGAAACAAGTCGATCGCAGATATAAAAGACGGTATCGATCATCTACTCTCAACAGATACCATCTTGTATCGATTACTCCGGCGTGCTTGGCATTATTTTAGTACTACAACAAATAGCTCAGCCTATGCGCGCGCTGACACGATTTCAGATAATGCGATTGATTGGATAGATCAAAAACGAACCACCAACAATCCATTTTTCATGTGGCTTCATTACATGGATGTTCATTATCCATTCAATCCTCCCAAAACAGCTATCGAAGAGCTGTCGTTTACCCCCCTCTCGAAACGCCGGGTAGTCAATCTCAATGGAAAGATGCAAGAAAATCCTGAAGAACTGACCGAGGAAGATATCGAGGACTTGTTGAAGCTGTATGACGCTGAAATACGATATACTGACAGCCAGATCGGCCGTGTGCTTGACACACTTGAGGAGTCAGGAATTCTTGAGAACACAATCGTGATTATTACAGCAGACCACGGAGAGGCATTCGGCGAACACGATCGATTTGGTCACCATCCGTATCCGTACGACGAACTGATCAAGGTCCCGCTGATTATCGCTGGACCGGGTGTTGAATCGACAACTGTTAATAAGCAAGTCTCCTTGCTTGATCTCTCCCCGACGGTGTTGGATTTGGTCGGTGCTGAAACGCCTGATTCGATGGAAGGTCAGAGTTTTGCTCCAGTACTATCCGGCGACGACCTTGACGATCGGACCGCAATGACTATTTCCGATAATGGAACCGTATTCGGCTGCCGGACTGCTGAGTGGAAATACATCACGCGTACCGATGCTGAAGAGTCCCTACTTTTCGATTTAACTTCAGATCCAACCGAGTCGAATAATCTAATTAAAAATGACCGTGACGTAATGGAACAATTTGAGGCTACTATCGCGGATTATCAAGCCGGTATCGCCCAGTCGGACGCTACAGCTAACGTAGAATACTCTCCTGAAGCCCGACAGAGGCTGGCTAATCTCGGGTATGTCGACGAGTGACTTCATAACCGATCTGAATAGTTTGCCCGATCAGATAAACCGAAACCTTGATTCACCGAAGTAGAGAAAATAAGATATATGGGATTTTTCGGGAGTTCTGGGCTTCGTGCTGGCGTCATTGGTGCTGGATCCGTAGCACAGACCGCGCACCTTCCGACCTACACCAACCATCCGGGAACAGAACTGGTCGCGGTCGCGGACTTAGACGACGAGAGACGAGCCAAAATCGTTGAAGAATATGATATTAATGAAGATTACGCTCGCGGCAAAGCAATGCTTGATGAAGCTGACTTGGATCTCGTGAGTATCTGTACCCCGGCTGGGACACACCGGGACTTGTTTATTGCTGCTGCTGGTGCTGGCTGTCACATCTACTGTGAGAAGCCGTTCAGTACCGATATCGAGAGTGCGGAAGCCATGGTTGAAGCTTCAGAAGCCGCGAACGTTGTCACTCAGGTTGGGTACACGCGTGCGTACGTCAAGAATTATCGTCACGTCCTTTCAATGTATGATAATCACCTTCTCGGAGAAATAAAGAGGCTCAAAACGCATCGCGTGCGCTCCCCCCCATCAGCCAGCTGGAACTTCAATCCGAACATGAGTGGAGGTGGGGTAGTGGCTGACCAACTTGGCCATATCCTTGATTTTTACATTCGGTTGTTCAAGACCACACCAGAAGTCACCTCGGTCACGCTTGAACGGTTAGATGTGCCGGCTGTCGAGGACTTCGCGGAACTCAGTTTTGATTTTGACGGTGTGACAGTTGAGACCACGCTTCACTGGACGCCTTATGCCAAGCAGCACCGAAACACCATCATGGGCACCGGGGGGTTATTAGAATTCAATTTAGACACACTCTCTGGTGATATCCAAGGTGAGACAGTGGCCCAGCAATACGGCAGTCAACCACTCATTGACCTCCGTGGTGAGTTTCGTGCCTGGTGGGGCGATGCCAATGATTTTCACGACCGTCGTGTGTGGGATTTTATTGATCACGTCATAGAAAAGAATAAAAACACGGTTGCCCCTGCTCAGCGAGGGCTGGAAGTGACACGTATCATCGCCGATGTGTACAGCAGAGGTGAGTTCCAGTGAGAGTTCTCGTCACCGGTGGCACAGGGTATATCGGTACCACACTTTTGCGTCGGTTCCCAGTAAACCATACACCCGTCGCGCTCGTCCGCAGTTCCTCCCGAACAGAATTACTACCTGACGATATCGAAACTGTCAGCGGAGATGTGACGGATAAGGAGTCACTAATCGACGCAATGAGTAATATTGATGCTGTCGTCCATATGGCAGCAGTTAACCCTGGATCACGAAACTCTCCGGAGATCACCTCCAACGTTTCTGAAGAGGTGTTCCGGCAAGTCAACGTCCAAGGAAGCAAAAACGTGTTTGAGGCGGCAGCTAATGCTGGCGTCGAGTCGGTGATTTATCTCAGTACAACCAAGGCACATCCAGAGGTAAAAGTCGAAAACGCATCGATGTATGTCAGGACTAAACAGAAGGGTGGGAATCTGTTGAACACAGTTGAGTACCCCTTTGATTATAGTATTATCCACCCTACGTATGTAATGGGCAAGCGGGACTACCGGCTGAAACGTTACGAGCCATTCCGGCTGGCCGCCTCAAACGCCTTACTGGTGCCGCCGATGTACACCCCCGGTAAGATCAATATTGTCCACGTTGAGACGATTGCCGATAGCATCCTTTACTATTTGGAGCAGCCAACCAACAACCACCACATGATCAGTGGCCGGAACGTGGACCGTCAGGTATTCGCTAAGGAACTTGCTTCACTATCTGAGCACCGGACGGTCGTATTGGATATCCCATTCCGGAAGATATTGTTGCCTTTCGGTGTGAAGGTAATCGACAGGATCGGTGCTGCGAACGTGGACGCTGACCGACTTGTACTTGATGCTCAAACCGGTACGGTACCCTCGGTACAGGAACAGCGGGCTCCCGTTTCGGGGAAATCTTGGAAGGAAGCAGTTCGTGATACTTGGAGATGGTACGAGTCGGTAGGTCTTCTCTAGTACTTTTTGAGCGGACCAGTCGGTTCCAGCCAAATATCCGGATTCTCACGCTGAACCGACTTTTGGAAATCCAGTGCGTATGGGTCGTTGGGATCAAAGGTATTGATACGCTCAATTCCGGTCATTTGATTGTGGATCCATGCTGCTGGAAACACGAGTAACGCACCGATCTTTGGTTTGAGGCTGGGAGCATTTCGCAGCCAGTGAGTGATCAAATGAGGGAGGGCTATCCCGGTTTTTAATTTCATACGTGCGTTTGTGTAAAAACGATCAAGCGCATCAGTGAATCTTTTCTCTTGGCTGGGATGTGACTTGACTATAGAGAAATCACAGAAACGAAGTTTTCCCTCTCGGAGTGCTCGACGTTTGAGGTCGCGTCGCTCAGTTGTCCAGAGATCGTTCCAGCCGCCAAGATCTTCAATCAGGTCATGTGACCCGATCATGACCGGCCCCCCGAGGAGGATGTCTCCTTCTTTTTGTACAAGGTCCTCGTAGAACGCGACAACATCTAATAGGCGTTCGTCTTCGTAGTAACTGGCGTCAAGATCGCCTAGCGAGATAATCACATCTCCGCGAGCATGTTCGAAGGCAACCTGTCGTCCCTTGCCGATAGAGGCACCTTCAGCCATCACAATCCTGACGTTCGATTGACTAGCCTCTAGATTCTGAAGATACGACAGTGAACCGTCGTCGGAGCCTGCGTCGGAGATAACAAGTTCCCAGTCATCTCGGTTTTCGATTAGATTCGCAAATACACCCGCAGACTCCCTGATAAAATCGTTATTATTGTAATGTGTCGAAGTGATACTATACTTTACAGTCATTACTAGTTCGTTCTCTCCGTTTGGTAATAAAGATTGTACTATTGACGACGGGAGATTTCTCCGGCTGTGAGGAACTCACCGTTGAAATCTTTAAGCAAAGAAACAACACGATTCCTGAACACACTTCCACTATTTTCCAGATTCTTATGATGGCTTGTCGCATCGTAGGGGTGCATATAGAAAGAGAATGGTAACTCGCGTTTGAGAAGCCACTGAAGGACAACGAGACCAGTTGTTCCACGTTTATCGGTACGGAGTGTGTTAGCTGTAGCAGTAACTGTGCGACTGGGAAACGCGTAGAGACCGGCTCGCGAAAATAGCCGCGGACACCCGTAAGTTGTCGGGAGTTCTACCAATCCGGAATCCAACACAAATGGATTTTGACGACGGGTCAGCGACTCAGGAAGATAGTCTGTATAATTGTCATTAATTGAAGCGTCGACTGCGAAGCCGAGATCACTCAAAACGTGTAATGTTCTTTGGTTAGTGCTGTGCCGACCGGCACGGAATGCAATAATTTCGCTCTCACTGATATCGGCCGCCACCGCGAGCTCGCTTCGAGTTTTGGTAATAAGTTCGCGCTGGCGTTCAGGAGGAAGTTCAGCAAGCTGGTCGTGATTGTGGCCGAATTCTCGAGGGTGAACATGAACACCGATCTCATGATTTTCGGCCAGTTCCGCGATCACGTTGGGTAGTTCCGTGGCAATACGATAGGTCGCATAAACAGTTCCCTGTGGGATTTTTTCGTCATACCACGTCATCGCCTCCTCAATGCCCGCCAGCGTGTCGTCCTTGTTTGGCTCTAGATCAACTGAGAATGTGACCCATTCAGGCATTAGTAAATTCTTTCACACGATCAAGTTTCTTTCTGTCGGTGTCACCAGCCGTCTCGGTTAATACCTTAGCGTACTGTTCGCTAAGAGTCTGCTCACTAAAACGATCACCAAGCGCGACCGGGTCGTGATCCTGCGTGATCAGTACAGGTAGTTGCGTATCGTCTTCAAAGGTGGCGCTAGCAATCAACTGACAGTCACCAACGTCACGAGCTACCGTCGGCGTCCCACAGGCTGCGGCCTCCAGCAACACATTTGGGAGTCCTTCAATTCGGGAGGGGTGAATCACGAGGTCAGCCACACGGTAGTAATTGGCAATCCGCTCGAAGTCAACTCGACCCAACGGCTCGATACCTGGTGTCGCCGCCAGTTCCTCTTTCATAGGCCCCTCACCAAGAACGTACCATCTGAACTGCTTATTCTGAGCAGTCAGTTGCTTGGCGGCCTCAACGATCGTTCTCATTCCCTTACGTTCTATAAGACGACCAACTGTCAGCAATACCCGCTTACTGGTTGGAATCCCTAATTCGGTAGCCAATGCTCGCTTACGTTCCGAACTTACCGGTGAGAAATGTTCGCTGTCGACGGGCTGTGGAATCTCCGATATGGGAACGTCAGCATTTCGACTAACAATCACCTCACGACCGGCCGGGCCTAAAACGATAATCCGGTCACTCCAATAGATCGGTACACGTCCGAGGATATTGTTGAGGCCAAAGGCCTTCACAGCTTCGAGACCAGAGGAGAGACGAAACTCACGAAAATTGTCGCCCGCAAAGCGCGTTAGAACCGGCGTCCCCGTCCGGCGTCCTGCGATGGTCGTCGCACAGCCGTGTAGTGGGAACTTCGTCACTTGGAACAACAGATCGATTTCTCGACGCTGGGCGTAGCGCGTTACTCCACAAGTAAGCGTTCGGAGCGTTTCCAATGCGCGTGTAGGTTCGCCGAACCCAGGATCAACCTGATTATAACCCTCAGGAGCGTTAGCACTCTCGCTGAGAACAATATCTAGATTAAACTCCTTTGGGTGTTTCGAGAGCAATCTCTGGATATTGCTCAAAAGCGTGCGGACATTTCCCGGAAGCCGCGTCCCGGCGACAACACCGATTTTCATAATATATCGGTGTCGACCTCACTGACCTTCCAACGGTCGTATTGCTCAGCGATATGTGAACACAGTTCCTCGAGGGCTGCCAAACTGTCAATCAAATCCATACACCCGGGATGTGCCAAAATTGTTCCGAGATCGTCGGAATCAACTGCGGTATCAACTCGTTCGAATACCAACTCCATCCACTCATCCACCTCTACGGCCTCGCCTCCGAACGGCCCCTCGAAATCACTTCCTGCCACGAATGACGGCGTCCGAAAGGCGTGATACACGTGATCGTGGTCGGGCGGCGTGTTTATTGGAACCACGGTCAGTCCGTCCTCCTCTCGAACTCCCCCATCAGGTTCCACCACGTCTGAAAAGTGTGTGATTCCCGCATCTGACAGCAACGCTGCCGTATGCTTGTCATGGCGATAGGCGTGGTCGCGCCAAGACTGAATCTCGATCCCCAACTCCGCGAACGTCTCGATGGTCTTCCGGATCTCCCAGCGCTGAAACAGACGCGGTCCGTTCCACGATCCGGTGAGTCCCCGCCACCCCTTGTGAACGAGCGTGTCGAAGGCCCAGTAGTTGTGCCCACCGATCTCGACGTTCTCCATGGCCGCAAGTCGCTTCACTCGCTCCGGCTCCTCCTCGGCGGCCTTCCCGGTCACGAAGAGCGTCACAGGTACGTCGTACTCGGCGGCGATCTCGGCGTACTCGATCGCCGCCTCCAACTCGGTGCAGTCCATGTACTCCTGATCCCGAGTCTCCAGAGACATATGGTGGACATCGCCGGTGAGACAGACCGTCATTCGAGGTACCCAAGATCCTCCAGGCGGGCCGCCACCTCGTCGTCGGCGCTTTCGTCGATCGACGCGAACGGGATCGACTTGTGAGACGCGACCGAACGCTCTCCCGTCAATTGCGGCTCGCCGTCCATGTCGGTCGGTACGGCGACGCCGAGCTGGTGAAGTAACGTCGGCGCGACGTCCGTGATCGACAGGTTATCGTCGAGCGACTCGTCGGCCGCATCGGTCCCGGCGGCGAGGAACAGGCCGGTCCGAACGTTCTCGGCCTTCCACTTGCCCGCGTCCGAGAACACCGGATTGTCGCCGATGGCGCCGCTCGTGTGAACGCCCTCGCGCTGATCGAAGATGACGTTCGGCGCTTCGTCGACGAATTCCCCTTCGTACGCCTCCTCGCGCGTGTACACCGCGCTCGCGATTGGCTTCCCGCCGTGTTCGAGTTTCTCGAGGTCGCGGACGAGATCCTCGGTTCGAGAGTCATCGATCAGGTATATTAGTCCCTGTCCGCTCGCGATAGCGTCACTGCGCTTCCAGTCCACCTTGTCGAGCTTCTGCTCGCGTTTGAACCCCTCTTCATCCTCGGGGACGGCGTCCTTGACCGATTCCGGGGTGAGCGACGTGATCAACCCGTGAACTCCGAGACGATGTGCGAGCTGCGAGACGCGCTTTTTGTTGATCCCGAACTTAGAGAACGTGTCGGACGCTCCCGTCTCGGTGACGAGGTATCCCTCGCGTTCCAGCCAGCTGTTGGCGTGGAACACCGTGTCCACGTCGGTACACCCGTGGTCGGACATCAAATAAAGCGTCGCGTCGGGGTACGCGTCTCGGATCTCGCCGATGTGTTCGTCGATGACCTGCCAGCCTCGGTTCGTCACGTCGTCGCGCCAGAAGAAGTGTTGGAGAACGTTGATATAAAACACCGTCAGATGGGCCACATCGACCGGACGGTCCGCGAGAAGCTCACGGAACGTCTCCAAGCGATCGTCTATCAGGTCGACGATGGCGGACGCGGCCTCGCGGTCCTCATTCGACGTGACGGGGATTCTCGGATGGAGCCGATAGTCGCGCTCTTCGAGTTCGTCTTCGAGCGCCCCCGGGTACGTGTAATCGTCCTGTTCGCTTCCGGGACCCCCAGCCACCATCCAGCCGTCCACCTCGAACGGCGGATACGACATCGGGAGGTTCATCATTCCGACGGTCTTCCCGGCCTCGTTCAGGTAGTCCCAGTAGTTACTCGATTTAAACGACCGGGACGTCGGCGTCGTGAGCGTTCGCTTTTCGGTGTCGATCTTCTCCCACCAGAAGACGCCGAGCTTTCCAGGGTTCTTGCCTGTCGAGTAACAGCGCCAGTTCGGGCACGTGACCGGTGGCGGACAGCTCTCCATGTCGCTCCACGTTCCCTCTTCTCGGAGCGACTGGATGCTCGGAAGGTCGCCGCTTTCGAGCCACGGCTCTAGCAGGTCCCAGTTCGCCCCGTCGAGACCGAGGACGATCGTCTCCGTCATCGTTCAATCGTCCTTCGCTACTCGGGAAGAGTATATGTTACTGGCGGACACGTCGCTGGAGGTCGGCGTGCCAGCCCGCAATGGCATCACGAGTTCTCTCGGTGAACGTATCGATAGAGAATCTGGAAACGTGTTTTCCGGGATCGACAGTCGGGTGGTTTTCGGCAGCTTCACGGATACTCCGTTGGATTCTACCGGCTGTCCCGTCGTGAAGTCGTCCGTTCCCCTCTCCAACAAAGACCCCCGGGAATCCTTCGTTTCGGGATAACACTGGCTTCCCGCTCGCGTTCGCCTCGATGGGAACGATTCCGAAGTCTTCGTTGTGGCCGTTGAACACGACCGCGGTACAGCGCGAAAGTAGCTCGAACTTCTCGGTCTCATCGACGAAGCCGCGCCACTCGATATTCTCGGCGCGCTCTATGCGATCGAGGACCGCGTCGTCGACGTCGCCGGCTCCGCCGGCCATCACCAGCCGCTCGTCCAGTTCCTCGAACGCCGAAACGACCTCGGGAACGCCCT
>Ga0102942_1000826_pt1 | contig 11808 bp, 10 predicted proteins | sample SalPon2_C_H2O_MG_FD_78171 | JGI IMG/M metagenome (GOLD analysis project Ga0102942, IMG submission 78171) | Salt pond water microbial communities from South San Francisco under conditions of wetland restoration - Salt Pond MetaG R2_C_H2O_MG | ecosystem: Environmental > Aquatic > Non-marine Saline... | reverse complement strand
AGATCGGTGAGACATTCGGCTGTGATCGCAAAGCGTTCGTGAACGCGATGCACGCCGACAACATCGGTGTGCAGGTTCACTACGTCCCGCTTCACTACCACCCGTACTTCCAAGACGAGTTCGGCTACGAGCGTGGAGATTATCCGAAGGCTGAGGCGGTGTACGACCGGTTGGTGAGCCTGCCGCTACACGCCGAGATGACCGGCGGAGACGTGTCTGATGTCCTAACGGCGATTGAAAACCTACACGAGTACCTTCTCAAGTAGGTGTGTTTATTTTGATCCCGCGTCGGGACAGAGATATGGAGAGGTTCGACATCGGGGACCGGGCAGTTGGCCCAGGAGAACCAACGTACGTGATCGCTGAGGCAGGGTCGAATCACAACGGCGATCTTGAGACCGCAAAAGAACTCATCAACGTCGCTGCCGACGCCGGAGCCGACGCGGTGAAGTTCCAGACGTTCCGTGCGGAGGATCTGTACGTGGACGATCGGGATCTGGTCGACGATCCCGAAGACTCGACGTACGCGCTTCTCGAGAGCCTCGAGCAACCCTACGAGTGGATTCCCGAACTGTGCGAGCACTGCCAGTCACGAGATATCGAGTTCATGTCGTCGCCGTTCGACGAGCGATCGGCCCGGGAACTCGCGGAGTACGTCCCCGCGTTCAAAGTGGCGTCGTTCACGTTGTCGCACCATCCGTTCCTCAAGGAACTCGCCGAATATGGCAAGCCGATCATTATGTCCACGGGAGGACACGACATCGGTGGGATACGTGAAGCCGTTGCAGTTCTTCGAGAGAACGGTGTCAACGACATTGTTCTTTTACACTGCATATCCTCGTATCCGACACCACTTGAGGAAATCAACGTTCGGGCTGTCCGGTCCCTTCGAGACGAGTTTGACACACAGGTAGGGTTGTCTGACCACACGGAGGAGCCGACGATTGCACCGGCAGCAGCGACTGCTCTTGGAGGAACAGTTGTCGAGAAACATTTTACTCTCGACAACGAGATGGAGGGGCCGGATCATTCGTTTGCACTCGAACCCGACGAACTAGCTAAAATGATCCAATATGTTCGCAAGAGTGATCAGGCATTGGGAACTGGTGATTTGAGCGTTTCGTCTGTTGAGAAAGGGTCTGTTAGTCGTGCTACTCGTAGTCTCTTCGCCGTACGTGATATCGATAAAGGAGATACTATTACTGAAGACACGGTTCGAGCACTTAGACCTGGAAGCTTAGACCGTGACGGTCTCGATCCTAAACATATGATGGATGTTGTCGGAGCGACAGCAATCAACGACGTATCCGAGGGCGATCCGATCAACGTAGATGATGTAAGCGCACAGATTCCGTAGATCCACAGGATTTATACCTTAGATATGACACCTTTAGGTATGGGAACGAATACTAAGAAAAACGTTATTTATCTTATTGCCGATTCGCTTCGAGCCGATTATTTAGGCTGTTACGGAAACGATTCGGTCCTGACTTCAGAGATCGATGAGCTAGCTGAAAGCGGTGTTCGGTTCGAGAATGCCGTTTCAGCCGCTCCGTGGACAATTCCATCGGTGAAATCCCATGGGACTGGTAAGTATCCACACAACATTGGGATTTTTGATCCAGATACAGACGAAGGGGCAACTGTATTCGATCAGTTCAAGACGGATGGATACAAGACTGCACTCTACTACGACAGCGATCGACGGGACGAACTATTCTCCAAAAACGTCGATCACTACGACTGGTCGTACGATCTCGAATCTCTACTCAATTTTATCTCGGAGAACAAGGACGAGCCGTTCTTCATATACAATCTCTACAGAGGAACGCACGTCCCATATACGCTAAAATACTCGAGTGAGGCATGGCACCGAGCCAAGGATGAAGTTATGTCCCTCATTCAGGAAGGTGGAGAAGGGCTCGAAGAGGCAAAATATCGATATGAGCGCTCCATTGAGCGTTTCAGTGAATGGTATGTCGGTGCAATAATCGATCGACTTCGTAAAGAGAATCTGCTCAACGATACGACAATCGTGATCACTGGCGATCACGGCGAGAGTTGGGGGAAACGCTTCGATGACCAATCGACAGTCGACCTCTTTGACCTCCACGGTACGCTGCTGTACGACGAAGCTCTTAAAGTTCCGTTGGTTCTTTACAACTTCGATATCGACTACACGGGTCCTGTCTCAGAGATGGTTCGCTCTGTCGACATTCTCCCGACGATGCTAGACTCTCTCGATACCACGCCACTGAGAGATGACTTAGACGGGACGTCCCTCCTACCACAACTCGAGCGAGGAGAAGGGCAGTTTCCGGAATACGCCTTTAGCAGTACGACGACGCACGACCAATTCGGTGGAATCGGTGACGCGGACGAGGAATCTGGCTCGACGTTCAATCGATTCTCCGTCTCTCGTCGTGATGGCTGGAAGTACATGGTCTCTGTTGACCAAGATAACCGCGAGCTGTATGATACGATATCAGATCCTGGTGAAGAGAGTAATCTGATCGATGAAAGACGGAACATCGCCGAACAAATGCACGAGCAGCTCAGGACTCAGTTCGATGAACTACTCTCTAACGGAGAGCACTCAGACGAGGTAAAGCAACGACTCGAAGATCTTGGGTATCTATGAAGGCAGCCGTTCTGCAACCAATGTACCTCCCTTGGATGGGGTACTTCGGAATGATAGACCAAGTAGACACTTTCATTTATTACGACGACGTTCAATTTGTCAGACGGTCATGGCAGCGTCGCAATAAAATCAAGATTCCTGGAGGAGATTTTACGTGGCTTACAGTTCCTGTTGAGAAGGACTTCGGTCAAGACATTAACGAAGTAAAAGTGAGGTCCGACGAAAACTGGCAAGATAGCCACTGGACTTCGATTTATCACTCTTACACTGGAGCGCCTTATTTTGACGATTATGCCGATTCTATCAAATCGCTATATAAGTCTGAGTGGGAATCGCTACTCTATCTTAATATTTCTATAATTGAGACTATTCTCGAAAAACTTTCAGGAGTCGGAGGCGATACGGAATTTATGTATTCTTCTGAGATACCATCGAGAGGGAAGAAATCAGATCGGCTGATATCTATTCTCACGGAAGTCGGTGCTGACTCCTACGTCTCTGGACCCGGTGCTAAAGACTATCTTGAACCCCAGAAGTTTGAGCAGGAAGGGATCAATGTATACTGGCACGAGTTCGGTCATCCAGAATATTCACAGCGGCATGGCGACTTTGTCTCACACCTGTCAGTAATAGATCTACTATTCCACGCAGGAGATGAATCAGGGTCAATTATCAAGGATACTGAACAGGATGCACTCGTACCCGCGACAGATTAGCTACTTCTCAATCTTCAGAAGAAGATTCTTCCTCTACCCAGAATATTTGGTAAAATAATTCCAGACTCTTTCTGGTCCTTCACCATCGACGATACCCTTCATGCGGTCAAACAGTGTTCTTCGTTCTTCGTAATCGCCAAGTAACGCTTCAACTCCGGATACAATGGTGTCGTCTGTAGTGACAATACGGGCCAGATCGATTCGACGCAGCGCCTCGGCCCGTTGCATCTGATTCTCAACTTGTGGAACACCGATGAACGGGGTTCGAGTGGCGAGTAACTCGAACACGGTTCCGCCGACAGCACTCACGGCGATATCTGCCCGGCGCATGAGTTCTGCCATGTTGTCAGGAGAGTGTAAGAGATTGAACTTTGCAGGCAGTGACTCAGCCGCTTGCTCTATCTCTTCCATATTCGAAAAACCTGGTCCGAGGACCACATCAACGGTTCCGCTGAACCCGCGGAAGGCCGCCATAGCATCGGGAGTTGTGTTTGATACATCACTTCCTCCCATCGTGATCAGTGCCCGACTCGGTTCCTGTCGCCAGATTGATTCTTTCCGCACGACTTTACGGAATTGTTCGCGAAGCAATACATAATCGGGTCCCAGAAGGAAATTAGGTTTGACTCCTATCCACTCGTAATCCAGAGTAGGTGCATGTATATCTCCGTAAACAAGGGTATCGCAACAGACAGTATGATTCAGATAGTTATGCCGAACGACAATTTTTGAATCACTTTGAGAAAGTTTTCGTTGATACGCTGTATCCGCTTCAAATAGATCCACAAAAAGCGTGTCAATAGCGCACTTGTCAAGAGCTTGAACCACTTCTATCGGGTCATCCACGGAATTTAGAGAGTTCACCGTGATCGAATTCGGGAGCGTGGTTGAAACAGCGTCGGGCGTCGTAGTAAGATATACCACAGCATCACCACGACGTAGACACTCCGAAGCGATAGCACCCGTCCGAACTAGATGGCCAAATCCCATCGAGGGACCACCATCAGCTCTGATACCAATCTTCATTACACGGATTTCTGCTCTACGTCTTTATTAATATCTTTGAGTCCATTCTTGTCGATGTACTGAACCACATCGGCAATATCAATTACTTCTGCGCACTCTACCTCTTTATAAACTGTCTCAAGTAACCGGTAGTCAGCTGGCTCATCGAGCGTCAACCGAAGATCGGTACGTCCTTGGAGCCAGGACTCATCAAATATTTCGTCGGATGCGAGGTTGTATAGTTCAAACTCTTCGGGATGCTCTCGGTAATACGGTGTAACATGTTCGCGATGGCGGGGCTTGGTTGAGTTGGTACGCATCTGATCGAACGACTCAGAAGTAAACGCCTCACAAGTCACGCCACGAGGGAATGTCCGTTCAAGTCCTGCACAGACGTAGTCAGCACCTGCCGTGCAAATTCTATCGACACACGCATCGATGAACCGCGGCGAGACCAGCGGACAGTCACCTGTCACGCGAACGACAATATCAGGATCGTACTGCTTGACAGCAAGCCCGAATCGACTCAAAACGTCAGACTCACTCCCGCGTATCACTTCTGCCCCGAACTCAGGTGCGTACTGCTCAATGACATCATCCTGCGGTTCAGTAGATGTTGCGACTACAGTGTCGGTCACGCTATCTGTATAGACAACACGATTTACAACATGTTCGAGTGCTGATCGGCCATCGAGTGGATACATCACCTTGCCCGGGAGGCGGCTGGAGCCGGTCCGAGCCTGAATAACTGCAGCGACACCAGTCATTGGTGTATCTTTGCCTTTTTACTGTCTTATCAGTTACTGATGCTAATGAAATAGCTAAGGGAGATAGACAAGACACATGATATAACCAGATCGAGATGAGGTCCGTTGAGGTCGCTACCTATGTGTACGTCTGCAGCGATCGCGTATTGTGTGTCATCGGTGATAGCGACGAGCGGAGAAACATCCCTCAGTTGCAGTTGATACGCACCGTCGACGAGGGACGAGTCAGTCACCGTAACGTCCGCATGATCGCGAACGAACTCTCGAACTAGAGTCGGGAGACCTCTGGTGGGGAGCGTCTCCGTCCCGATACCATCCGGGTAGACTTCTCCGACGTGTGGGAGTGTCGTCGTCGCGAACGTAATGTTGAGGCCGTCTTCAAGCAGCTCGCTCGTGAGTGCGCCGGTTCTGACCAGGTGGCCGTAGCCAATTTCGGGGCCGCCGTCGGCGCGTATCACGACGTGCATCAGTGCGCTTCTGCTTGACGGCCGCGTTCAGCGATATTAGCTCGTTCTGATCAGCCTATCCCATCGCTTCACGGGTCCGAAGAACGTCGTCGAAGGGGACATTCTCGTAGATCTCCTGAAGCACCTCGTAGTGCTTCATAGAGTCCGATCTCGATCCACAGACGACAAACTCAATCCAGGTGATACGTTCGCTTAGGCGCTCTATTTGAAGCATAGACACTCTGAACCTGAGCGCCACATCGTCTAACTTAATTCGATCAAGAGCGTATAAGAAAGATTTAGTATCGGTGGATTCCACAGCAGGCTACTGTGGCAGATCTTGAACCATCGGAGTTTGTTATTCCTCTGGTCTCGTTCAACAACGCTGATTTTGTTAAACAGCTCGGAGAATCTCTGAATGAAGACGGACACAGATATATTATTCTACCAAAAAATAAGTACGTTCATAAGGAAATAAGCTCAAAGCTGTCTTCTGACAAGGTCTTAGATTCGGTTGAGTCGTATGCGCCTGAAAAGGAGCTTTCCCTTCTGCTCAAGAAGTATTCTATTGAATCAAGTCGGAGTTTTATATTTCCCGACATGGTTTATAACTACGATTATATTTCACCGGAGTACTCCTACTATCAGCCAAACAGGGAGATACCCTACAAGTCGTATGAGACTAAACTACACAAGTGGCTTGATAAAATCGATTCTTTCTATGAGTCGGGGGGGTATATTCCCATTCAGAACCAAGGTGGTGAAATATTTCGCCGTTGTCTCCATACCGTAGCGACGTATCACGGTTATACTGCAGTGTGGAATGGGTTTTCGCCCGCAGAGCGGATGTGTGGACTTCATACGAACTCAAAAATGTATTTCGACTCATTAGATCAGGTCTCTCATGATGAACTATCTACTGAAGAAAAAAAAGACGCCAAGGAACTTATCCAACAAATAACATCTGAGTACAGCCAGTACACCGGAATAAAAAAGACACCCCGTCAGAATCTTTCGCAAAAAATTCAAGCAATTCGTAACTATGGTAGTAGCTTTGCTGGGCCTACAATATCGTGGCTCCGGGAATCACTTCTTACTGATCTAAAAAAGAGATATTTTAATCGTCTCTATATGGATATCACTGAGTCTACTACTTTCGTAGAAAATAAATCGTTTGTGTATTTCCCGATTCAGTATTTTCGGGAGTCACGAGTAACGTACCGATCTGATGCCTTTTACAATCAACTGTGGCTGATTGAGTACCTTTCCCGGTCAATTCCATATGGACAGGAATTAGCGATCAAGGATCATCCAAACCAGATAGGCGCACAGCCACTAACCGTTCCACGAAAGTTGACTAGAGTTGCGAACCCATTGGCTGCTGATCTAAACTCAAGAAAGATTATTGAGAATTCAGAGGCAGTGGTTTCATTAAATAATACAGTAGGGTTTGAAGCATTAATCTATGGGAAGCCGGTGGTTACGTTGGGCAGTGGTTTCTATGCCAAATCGGATTATGTACACTCGGTTGATGATATTAGTAATTTAGAATCGGTTTTGTATCGTGCTGTGGAGTCTGATGGCCTCTCCGATGAGGAGATCATTGAGGTCGCAGCAGGTATCTTACGGGAAAGTTATCCTGGGAGGTGGGGAGATTCATCGGACTCCAATATCAGAAAGTTGTCCAAATCTATACAGCAATTCTTGGCGGAGAAAATATCAAAATAAGAATACTGAGCCACATTATGTTCAGTTGAGGTTAGACGATCGCCAGCCCAGATGTTAAAATAACCATTTTCAGAGATTCATAGTCTGAACCCCGTTATTAACGGAGAGCAGGCTACCAGTTTCCAGAGATCTTTCAGAGGAGTGAGGAAGAGATAGACAATATTCGGTACAGAACGTCGCCAAGTGATTCTATCTTGCTACCAGCTGAACATCGATGTTCAACAGTTGGAATTTAATTGTGGCCTGTGAGTATAAGAGATATGAATCGACTGCTCAAAACGGGCATCATTTTAATTTCGCTTACGGGAATCCCGTATGTGATATACCTAATCTGGTACCTAATGAAAGGTCCTAGTGGAACACCAGCAAAAAAATCGACATCTGAACCAGCAGTCAGCATTGTACTACCCACGTATAACGAAGAAGCAATCATCCAAAGTAAACTTGAGGAACTTATCTCACTGGATTACCCCTCAGAACAGATTGAGATCGTCGTGGTAGACTCTAGTGATGATCGAACGCCAAAGATTGTTCAGGAATTTTTTCAGTCACGAGAGGCACCCAAGTTTGAATTCATTCGAGAATCTGAGCGACGTGGGCTTGCTGTAGCGCTGAACCAAGCATACGCTGCTAGCAATAACAGTGTTGTGATAAAAACAGATTGTGACTCCAGAATTGCAGATGACGCTCTTCGGCTAGCTGTTGAAAACCTTGCTGACGATTCAATTGGTGCGGTTACCGGTCGGAACGCAGAAGTTCTCGGTGGCAGTGAAGTTGAGCGAGGATACCGTGACGTTCAAGCGACGATCCAGGTTTTAGAGTCACACCTTGACTCAACGCTGATCTTTCATGGCCCATTCTCAGCATTTAAGCGGGAACTGATTACCCCGATTGACGAAGACTCCATTGCGGATGACACTGAACTAGCACTAAAGATCCGAAAACAGGGAAAACGAGTAGTGTTCGATCCTGCTATCAAATACAAGGAGGCAGCACATTCTGAATTTTCGAAGCGACGTCAACAAAAAGATCGGCGTGCAATGGGGTTGCTCCGATTATTATGGCGGCAACGAGATATGCTCGGTAGATATGGTAACTATGGTCGAGTTGTGTTACCGTTCAACTGGTGGTTTATGATTGTATCACCGTGGCTCCTCCTCGGCGGGATTATTACGTTCTCCGTTGGATCCGTACTAGCAACTGGGCCTTTCGGGCTCACAATGCCGCTTAGTTTGGTTGTATTTATTACGCTTGGTGCCCGCGGTGCGCTAGGAAAATATCAGCCACTGTATTCGTTATTTGACACACAGGTTTCTTTGGCGCACGCGCTTGTCGCACTCCTCCGTGGAAAAGGAGATGGTACCTGGGATATTGATGATGAGCTTCGCGAGGCGTTTATAAAGTAGAGGCCTCGATACACCGTTGTCATGGACTTGAACGTGTCATACAATAGTTTCAACCAGAATATTTCGTGGGTTACTGACCGGATCGAGGCAGGAATACGTTTTCCGATCCAAGTGTGAGATGAAGTAGTTAAAATCATTGTTGGAGGGTATGAGACGTATTCTATGACATACTGAAGGGACTTTCCTACGGAAATGTGACTTTCCGCGTAGATATATAAACTAGCGAACTTGTTAGGTGTTTTCACACAGGTAGTTTCGTTTTGGGCGAGTTGGGAAGACCATCCTTATTATGAGCATACGCATACTGAGGCAGAAGAACGGTACAATGAGTGTGCTACAAATCTTCAAGGACGGGTACCAGATTGCACGCGACCGTGGTATCCGCGACGCTTATCACAAGGGAAAAGCGTTCACTCGGGAAGCAAGCCTTCGGCGGTGGCACCAAGCTACTGGTGCGACAAATCGGGGACAACCAATTTACGAACGAGACTGGGACCTACTTGTAGTTCTTGATGCGTGCCGTTTTGACGCACTTCGAGATGTCGCCAGCGATCATCCGTTTTTGAACAATATTGAGTCGGTCGAATCTGTCGGAAGTTACTCACTCGCGTGGCTTGAGCAGAACTTCACGGAGACATATGCAGATGAGATGGCACAGACGTCGATGATAACCGGAAACCCGTTTACAGAAACAGGACTCTCGGAAGCCGAGTTCGCCCGACTAGAGGAAGTCTGGCGACACACCTGGGATGAAGACGTTGGGACGATCCGACCTCGACCGCTCACAGATACGGCCGTCTCAGTTGCGAGAAACGACGATCCAGACCGCATGATCGTCCACTACATGCAACCGCACGATCCGTTCACCACCCACCCAGAACTCCAGCACGGTCGATCGGCGTCAGAATGGGCTGATGCGACGGATAAATCCGTGTGGATGCGAGTCCAAGCCGGCGAAATTCCTGTTGAGCGAGCACGTGATGCGTACTACGATGAGCTCCGAATGGTATTGGAGGATGTTGAGCTCCTACTGGACAACGTCGATGCCGATACAGCTGTGATTACAGCCGATCACGGCGAGGCAATGAGTGAATCCGGCATTTACGGCCATGCGCCGGGGGTTGCAATCGATGCGCTTCGTGTTGTGCCGTGGGCAGAAACGACAGCGGTTGATACCGGATCGTACATACCAGCCGAAACACCTAGGCATGTCGATGTAACTGGCACGCAAACAGATCGTCTCCGCGATCTTGGATATCTTGAATAGTGTAACCTGTGACTGACGCCTACGTGACACCGTCCGACATCGGATTCGCAATCACGGCTGACTCCGGAGAGCTAGCCACCCAAGCAGATATTCTCGTCAGGAGTTTGCGTGAGCAGTATCCAGCTGCGCCAGTGTTGACCTTCATCCCAGAGGCCTCAATCACTGATATCGACGCTGAGATCCGCACCCGATTAGAACAGTCAACCTCCGTTGTAACCGAGGAGATCCCAATCCCCGAGTATCCGATCTCAGCGCTGGTGTATGCATTTGTTGAGGCCGCCCGTCGATTCTCCTCAGCATATCTTGTTGCGCTTGACACGGACACAATCGTCCTTGACCGGCTTCGCGTCTCATCTGACGGCGATGTGTGGCTCCGTCCAGCAGACGTCGGCGCACAGCGCTGGACAAGCCGCCAGTCACGTGAAGAGTGGGCGACGCTGTATCGGCGGTTCAATCTCTCAACGCCGACCCCGTTTTTCCAACAGACCGCAAGCGTTGATCGCCAACCGATCCCACCGTACTGGAACAGTGGAGTCGTCGTCACCACTGACATGACTCTCCCTAAGCGGTGGCTCGAGTACACAAACACACTCTTTCGTGAGGATGAAATGCCCGTCTCACAGATGGAGTTTTTCCTTGACCAGATCTCACTTGCGGTAGCCGTCAGCGAGAATCAGGTACAGCCACTGAGCGAACGCGAGAACTTCCCACTTGGTGGGCGACTCCAAGTTCCTACTGATGCCGCCGTTATTCACTACGGTGACCGCCGAAACTTGGCCCGAGTTGTGAATCCAGCGATTAGAGAGCGACTCCAGCAGCTCGAAGCCCTTCCAACGGCAAGTGGTCGGGATTACCTGTACTCACTGCTTGTTGTCGCCTCAACCAAATCTGGCTGTATTCTCCCGTTTCGATGGAAACAGCGGATCCGTCGGTTCCTCTCTACCACCTGATAGAAAACTGTCCCTCAGGTCAACTCGCCACCCCGCGTCACTCAGTCTGCGAGGGAGTGTTCAGTACTCCCACGTCAGTTGACCCAGCCGCATTCTAGAAACAATATGACAAGCCTTATTCGCGTTTTACCAGTCCTTTCCGATAATGAGCGATTCAAACGATCCGCCCAACAGATCGGATACGTCCCCATTCGATCTGCTCGCTCGGTGGTACCATGTTCTAGCCCTCGTTGGTGTCGTCGCGTTCATGCTCTGGACGCGGCTGCGTTCGTACGGGAACTTCATACAAGATGGCGAGGTGTACTTCCGCGGCAACGACCCGTGGTACCATCTCCGTGAAACGACGTATCTCATGGAGAACTGGCCGACAACGGTCCCGTTTGACCCGTGGACTGGCTTCCCAGTCGGCAACAAAGTCGGGCAGTTCGGGACGCTCTGGGACCACATCATGGCGGTCGGTATCTGGGTCGCCCGCCCGATTATGGGCAGCACCGAGGAGGTCATGCTCGTCATGGCTCCATTGTCGGGAGCGCTCGTTGCCGTTCCAACCTACTTCATCGCCAAGCGGTTCGGCGGTCGATTCGCTGCCCTAGCCGCTACGGTCACCCTTGCACTCCTCCCAGGAACGTTCTTCAGCTATTCACTTGTCGGCTTCCCTGATCATAGTGCTGCCGAAGTTCTCTTCCAGAGTACGGCTGTCCTCGCGTTCCTCGTCGCCTTCGGTGTCGCGGAGCGAGAAAAGCCCGTCTGGGAACTCGTCGTCAACCGTGACTGGACCGCCCTGAAACGTCCCGTAGCCTACGCGGCTGCAGCTGGGATCGCACTCGGCGCGTACATCTGGACCTGGCAGCCAGGGATTCTCATGGTCGGGTTCACTGGCGT
>Ga0102942_1000818_pt1 | contig 11856 bp, 9 predicted proteins | sample SalPon2_C_H2O_MG_FD_78171 | JGI IMG/M metagenome (GOLD analysis project Ga0102942, IMG submission 78171) | Salt pond water microbial communities from South San Francisco under conditions of wetland restoration - Salt Pond MetaG R2_C_H2O_MG | ecosystem: Environmental > Aquatic > Non-marine Saline... | reverse complement strand
CAACAGTCACGACTATTCGATGGTGAGTCCTGCGAGAATTTGCCTTCACTCAAATAACAGGGTGCAGCGACAAAATACTACCGATTATCGACAGACGGCGTCGGAATATACAGTGAAAAATTCAGGTTTTCGACGGTGGTCTTCGGTCCTCAACCCTGGGAGTTCCGGTTCGAATGGTGTGCTAAGGAATTCGGTTTTCAGCTAAACAACTCTTCAACGTCAACGTCATCGGGAGGTCCCTGCGAGACTGGTACACCAGTCGGCTCTTCGAATTTGAACTCCCCCACCTCTCCCAACACCTCATCATTGGACTCGATAATTGTCTCCATCTTCCGAGCAAGCGCGTCAATCTCGTCGCTGAATTTACCACTCATCCACTTGATGTTACGCGAGGTGGCTCCCTAAGTACTGGGATGAAAAGAAGGCCCAAGTCGTTGAATTACGACTACTCACCCAAAATTAGCCAAGGCCATATCTGGGATTGATATATCACTCCGTATTTAGTTCATCTCGAACATTTCTCGACGTAGGTTCCGCTTCTCGGACTCGGTTCGGGCGTCGTAGTGTTCATCCAGCGTCTTCACCGAGACGTTCATCCGCTCGCTGATGAGTTCCTTTCGGTGGCCTTCGTTCAGCCAATGTGTGATTGCTCCCCGTCGAATCGGGTGGGGACTGACCGAACCGGGGCACTTCGAGGCACGGCGGTAATCCTGATTCGCCTCGCACTCATCGAGGTCGCGTCCGTGCGGACACTCTCCCGTGTAGTGGCACGGGCGCGTGAGTCGCCGTATGTGCATCCGAAGGTTCGACCGCACCATTCGGCCTTGCCGCGAGGCGAACAGGGGTGTGCGCCCGTAGTCGTCCGTCACGTTCTCGTGGTGCATCTGGATGTAGTCGTCCAGAACCTCGCACGCCCACGGGTGGAGATTGACCTCTCGCTGCCCTTCGTGCTTGTTCTTCAACGGACTGTCTTCCTCGGGTCGATGAACAAGCTCGATGAACTGTTCCTCCGAGTGGTAGTCACCAACGTCGATAGCGCGAGCTGCACCGAGTCGCATTCCCGTATCCCACAGCAGCGCGAATAGCGCGTGCCGGAGAGTCGCGTACTCGAAGTTATCGAGGTAGTCGCGTATCTGGTCGGCTCGGTCGGCATCCAACATCTCTGAGCGAACCTTGTCGTCTGGTTCGTTGAGAATCATATCGTCCACTACCCACGACTCAATGAGTCCCATCGAGCTACACCAATTCAGGAACGCTCGCAGCGCGCTCAGGTTGTTGTAGAGTGTCACCTCATTGATTCCCTGTTCCCGTCTGTACTGCTTGAAGTCGGAGATGTGGAATCCGTCTATCTCCGCAATATTGTCTAAGTTGTCCTCCTCACAGAACTCCTGAAATCGGTTGAGCGCGCAGCTGTTGTTGTAGTAGCTGGAGTCCGCCCACTCCGCTTCGCGTTCGTTGAGATAGCGTTCAATCGCACGTTCCGGTTTCATCTGATTGCGGCGTTTGTCTCGGGTCATGGTTGGTGAACCCGAACGCCGTATGGTGGCTCCAGAACCGGGCTGGGAGACCTCCGTTCTGCGGTGCGACCGGAGGCGGAATCGCCGGAGGGAGCGGGGAAGCGGCGCGTTCAAATCCGCCCCGACCCACTAACTCGCTTCCCGTTTCTGAAGGACGCGTATCGGTGCCGTCAGAGGCGCTGCCCCGAAGATCGCCCGATACCTGTCGGTCGTCCGAGCGGAACGGCCGGGAAGTCGCTTGGCGCATACTCTGCCGTCCGGCGGTCACGGGTGATTGCAAACGTGCCAGCAACTAGAATCTTCCCCCAACTTGTGTACGAAATCGACTCACGAAGTAATTCTAATGAGAACATCTACTCGTGGACTCGACGGCAGTCTCTATGTGGGGATTCAGTACGCCAGAGGGCATCAACAGTCAAGGCTTCCATGCCACGAGGGCAATCTTCGATCAGTTCCTCTCAAATACGGGACGTGGTGGGCCAGACACGGAGTAACTTCTTTGCCGACGCCAGACGCTATACCCAATATGACGGAGGGCTGGAAGTGCGATCGCTGTTGCCAGCTCCACACGCAGAACCCGAGCTCATTCAGAAACGGTGGCCACGTGATCTTCTCGGCGCTCACTGAGCAGGAGCTCCAGCGCCAATCTGGTGGTGTCGATGCGCCTGAAGCCATGGAGATCAGCGATGATCGCGTAATGGGGACGGCCCCCGACGACGTCGCTAAGTCGAGTCCCGATGTCGCACTCGACGGTTCCGTCGTCAATGCGGACGACAGCACTGCGCACGACGATGCAGACCCACCGTCGAGCTTGTTCGGGCGACTCCGCTCGATACTCCCGTTTTGATGATGCAGGTGTGGGGGCTGATCGAGCGCAGATCTGCTTTGAACGCCGAAATAAATGAATCTGAAATCGGGCAGCTCAGGGGTATGGTTCAGTCGACAGATTCTCCGAACTCAACCGGCCTGAAAACAATGTTGACTGCCGTGAGCACCGATCTGACACAGCTGCCTCCGACTCTGCCACCGATCAGGGCTCACGCAGACGGCGTCTGGGCGAACCCACGACGCCCCTGCACTGTCGGGGCGAACAGGAGACTGTCATCGGTTCGGCGAGCAGATCGGATCCCGATCACCGCAAGGACGTGGGATCGATCACCGCCGTTGACACGGGAGTGAAGGGGGAGCCGGGGGAGTCGGGCGGGATCAACGCCGAGGACGTGACGCCACCTCCTGCCCTGTTCTCAAGATTCCCGGCGCGACTGTCTCGAGATCTAGACACGCTGAGTGGCCCATCGAGTGGGATAGGAAATGTTATTTCACAGACTGTTCCATCGACAAATCGTAGGGCAGCGCTCCATCAAGACAAACACACCCACCTCGATCAAAGCGTATCGGGAATGTCGTCAGGAAAAATTTGTTGGTTTTCTTATACTTCCAGGCAAATCGTGCCGATCGTTGGGGCGCAGCACAGTCGGTGGCGGTGCCACCTCTGAATTATACCCGAACTGCCAATCCGTTCAAAATGTCTTTGGAATCAATCATGCTGATCATTGTCCAATATTAATCGTTGTCTGAGTAGGTACCCGACACCACCCAAGCCGGCGATCAAGCCTCCAATGCCTAACGCGGGAATTCCGTCGTCGTTAGACTGCTCGCTTGACGAAGCTGTATCAGTAACCCCAGGTGAAGCCTCGGAGTTCGATTCGCTTCCGCCTGATTCAGATGGGGATTCCTCAGATGAGCCAGTTTGGTCATTTCTCTCGTCTTCAGCTTCATTGACAGTCTCGTTATCATTAGCTGACTCCCCGGTACCGTCATCTGATTCACTATTGCTCTGGGTTTCGGTATTTTTCTCGGAGTTGGGTGTTCCCCCGTCTGTTCCATCTCCAGTCTCATTCTCTACAGTTTCTCCGACAGTTACCATCGTCTCCGCCAAGGGACGCGTCGCGTACGGGTCATCCCAATTGACGAGCGCGATTTTGAGCTCGGCGCTTTCTTTGAACGGAACGCCAGGTTCGTCAACGCTGATATCAACGGTCTCGGTCGCACTATCGCCCGGTTGCACTTGATCTAGTAAAATCCCCCATGATGAGCTCAGATCGTTGTACAGCCGAAGCGTACAGAACCGATCGACGTCGTGATCTGGTGAAAGTCCGTATTCGAGCGACAGAGAACGGTCGTACCTCTCTGGTCCATCGACGACTTGGACGGTCGCGTGATCATCTGGCCACGTGGTGATGCTTACTGTATCGATTTGGGTGTCATCCGAATTATTGAGTCGAACCGTTACGTCCGTGTCTCCCTGAATCGAATCAACGCTAATTGTCTGACGTTGGAATGTCCCAGGGGAAATATCCTTGATAGTTGAAACTACGGAGTCGTCGATTACAAGATCGACATAGCCTTTTCCAGCGACATCTCCTGGGTAGGAATATCTAATTGTTACCCCAGAATCGCCTGTTGAAGGAGGTTTCTCAAACTGAACACCGCCCACGATAGCACAGTCTGTCGCAATCACATCGTCGAGATTGCGCCAATCCCCAGGGAAGGCACGAACCTCTACAGTCTCGCCTGCTGTCAGTATATTCGGGGGGAGGTCATATGTTTTGACACCAGAGCTCCCTGCGTCGACAAAGTCGAGCCCTTCGCCCCATTGACCACCGCCGGTTTCGGGGAAGAGCCTGAGCCGTGCACGTTGACCGAACGAAGCGTCGACTGCGTATTCGATTTTTACAGTCTCTTCACCTACCGTCGGTTGTCCAACCAGACTGACATCGACGGCTTCGTGTTCCAAATTCTCGTCACAGCTACTGGCTTGAAGTTGGTCTGTGGTCGGGTCCGAGTCGTCGTCTCCGACGTTGATTGTCTCAGTCGCAATCGCACGCTCGGGTACCTGGTTGCCTGAGGGAATCAGCCAGAGTTCAATTTCGTCGCCGGACTGTATAGGGATTCCCACGTTGCTTGTGTCCAACTGAAAAGTCTCTGTTCCGTTATCCCCAGGACGAATGTTTTTGAGACGAATCCGGCGCTGCCAATACTGGCCATCACCAGCTGGAACGAGACTCAGTGTGGCAGAAGAGTCAGCAGACGTAGAGAGCGCATAGGAGACTTCGACCTCTTTGTTGCCAGGTTCCGGCTCCGTGGTGAACCGTGCCTCAGCTTCAACATTCGTCTCAACTGTCAGCCTCGCGTCTGAGAGCTGTTGACTATCCGTCTCAAAGACCCCGACAGTAACCGTATCATCGACAGACAGCGCCTCTGTCAACTCGATCCTAGGTTCCATCGAGACACCAGAGAGAATAGCGACCGGTTCAGCTGTCACCTCAGAGCCGTTGACAAACGCTCTGGCGACCAGCTGGTCAGCACTGTCCGAGGTCACCAGTACGTCAAAAGACAAGTAATCCATCCCAGCAGCAGGAGTCCTGGTATAGTTGCCAGATTCAATTTGATTGTGGCGTCGGTGGAACGAAATTACGTCGTTGATAATCTGGTCTGAGTAGGTGTGGCCGGTATTATCGTATACTTCGAACCGGCCTGGCGCGTTAGCACCGTGATACACCGCTTCGCTGTACACCATTCGCTCGGATTGCATATTATCTCCATAAACAGTACGGGCGAGCTGTGCCTGTTCCTCGCTCCAGACGTCGCGGTACGGAAGCGTATCGTCATTCGGCGAGCGTTCATCTTCCCCCATATAACAGAACTGGGGAACTTCACGCCAAGCCTGCTTATTAAAAGGGCTATCTGTGAGTTCGTCTATGTCGGCAACACCGATCTGGTAGTTAACCGTCCTACCCATAGCTTCTTTTTTCGGAAGTGTCGCCATACCGTTGATTGCACCGGCCGTCACAGAAGCGACCCGGTCGGGATGGAGCACACTGAAATTGTTGACAAAGTTTCCAGACGCGGAGAATCCGTTCATCATGATTTCTTCCGGGAGGTCAATTCCATCAGATGCGAGTCGTTTCTGGGCGTCCTCAATCATGCGCAGTAGTTGGAGGTCGATTCGCTCGAACCGTCCAGACTCGATGTGCATCGTTTCGGTGTCGAGGGTCTGAATGAACCGGTCCCAGAACTCGCCTTCACAAGGATTCGCAAATACAGGGATGAGTAGTGGAATCCGAAGCTCGTCGCTGATTTGTCTGGGGACACCCCCCGAAATCAGTCGCTCACCAGCATCGAGATCTACCTGAAAATCGTCATCGCAACCACCGGAGTTCACCGGTTCGACAAGCAGTGGCTTCTCTCGGACATTTTGCGGAGAATACAGGTAGTACGGGAAATTGAATCCGGCAGATTCGTTTTTTTCGATTAGTACCGGCCCGATTCCCTCGGTACTGTTCTGTATAGAGTTAGTCTCCCCAGCGGTCGCTGTCGACGTAGCGAGTGTACCGAGAGTCCCTACTGCAAGTGATTTGAGTATCGTCCGACGGTCCGGGCCGTCTGGAAGTTCCCTTGTATTCAATCGCCCGTCGGCCATGTCTTGAGTATACTGAACCAGCCGAATATATATTCCGGTTAATGAACTTTTGAACCATACAAAAGAAACCCTCCACAGTATATGACCAGCTACTTCTACTAGCCCCCGATTTGTACCGAGTCCGAACGAATGATGCGCCGGTCTGGCTGCGTAACATGCGGAGCATGCGGGTGGAGTGCTTACTCGTAGCATCGATATTATCCCACATTCGTCATATTCTTTCCCCAGCACACTGTCGCTCTTGGGGCTGACCTGTCGGTGATTTCAGTCCCGAATCGCACTCTGCGTCTAGTTGTACCTGACATCTTCTGAGAGGCGCACACAGCGACTTCTGCCGGCGCCGAGATACCCACTCTGCCCCCGTCTCGGATCGTCGTGAGAGGCCTCTGTTGCTCCAGTGAGAGCATCCCCTCACCTGTGGAGATCCCCCGAACAGGAGAACGCTCCTCAGCCGTCGCTCACAGCACCCCTCATAGAGCAGAGGGGGCCACTACATTCTTACAGTACAGCATACAACGTTGTATAGAACTCCGAGAGAACATTGTACAGTACTAACCGCAACAGCACAACAACAGCACCGCCGTTCGCACAAGGATGGGGAGAGTGCCCTCTGTGGGAGGATGCCCTATAGACACTACGGGGACACGTCCTCTCCAACGGGAGTCGTCTACAACAGGGCGCAGTCCTCTCTAACGAAGCTCACGCCACCGACTGCAGACAGAGCCGTGACACGTCGGCGCAGAGTCAACACACCGTCTCGAGCGATCTCGCCACGATTGCTGTCGAAGTGTTCAAATGTCCAACTTCGAGCTTAGGAGCCAGCTCGTGCTGAGTCAGGGCAGAAGCCGAAGACGTCGGGGCACTGTGCCGATCGTCGAGTTCGACAGCAGGGCGAGAGACAATCTACGGAAAACTGGCTCTGTTGAAATCCTCAATTGGTGATATGTTCTTGGAGCCGTGCTGAATACAGAGCGCATATCCAGCACACTGTGACGAGCGAGAACAAACGGCGAAATACGAGGTTTGAGAAAGGGCCAATGCGCTAGCTGATTAACTCCTATATTCATATCCAATACAAAGACATCGAAGATCCCTACCGAGAGAAGATTTATTGGCTGGGTATCTGACTTCAATTAGTTTATGAAGTCCAGAAACACCATGTGAGGGTTCTTACTTTGCTCCGATTGACAAGGGCGGATATGCTTAAGAAATCCATTATCTCGTTGTTACGATTGATTCTCATCTCCCTACCTCGTTTTCTATTGGCTTGTGCGCTGTACGGGCTATCGATTGTTTCAAGACAGGTCGGTAGAACTGGGTCCTTCGTCCTATCCCGAGCTATACCGTACCTTCCAGTCCGCCTCATGATTTCACCCGAATCCGCGCGGATGCTGCGAGATGATTTTATGACGGTGATGGACGGCGCAGCTGACGCTCTAATCGAACAGCACTTCGGGGAAGGACACACTCGAGAACTGGCAAGTCGGGATTTACGAGATGGGCTTGAGCGTGGCGAGTTCGTTCAACCCAAAAAGTACGACGTAGGTGAGTTTGGTGTGAGCCTGTTGCTTACTTTCTCAGCACTCGGACTCGTATATTTCAAACTACCTGCCGGACTTGCGGAAGCACTGTCGCTCTGGGTCGCTACGATCACACTTGTTTTGTTGCTCGCTGTCAGTACCCGCACCTTGTTGATTGACCTCCTCGCTTACGAGGGGCCAGCAAATGGATCACTCACTGAGAATATGAAGCGGCTTGCTTGGAACGGTTCTTTTCTCTCTGACCTATACCCACTTACCACGCTTCTCGTCCTAAAGTCAACCCGTGCCACAGGCGACGATATGTATCGTCTGACCGCATATTCTTTCGGAGTGGGTCTGGAGCGGGCCATCAGGGTATTTTTCCCGCTCGGGAGGGGTCTCACGTATGGCGAGTGGTTTTCTGTAATAGGACTTATATTAGACTTGGTTGGAATAGGCCTACTGACTCTCTCAGGTATATTCTGCAAACCAATATTCTTAAGCGACATCACCAGAATGATTAGCACGTACCCAACTGCGAGACTTGCCCCGTGAATGAACGCAGAAGGCAGTGAGTCAGAGTCACGGAACTTGGTAATCAGGTAGCCAAGCGCAACGAGTACCACGACGGGAACCGCTCGAATCAATTCAATTCGGAGAAGGTCCAGCGAAACTCCGTCAATAGTTACACCATGAGCTATCAGGACAAGCCAAGAAAGCCAAGATACCCGCGCCAACAGTGTCTCTTCCAGACCAAACTGATAGAGACTCAGCATATCAACACGAGCGATACCCAGATTCACCCCCACCCGTTCTGCTCCACTAAGCGCTGGGTCGGCTCCCACAAGGAATACGGTCATGACTGATGTAATAACGAGGCTTAGAATCCCTCCGACGATAGCATACAGATAAGAGACCTCTCCGAACACGGATCGGATTCGGTCATTTAGTGACGACCGTGTGTCTTGATCAAAGGTTGACTGAACTTTCGATACTGCACCTTCGGTGGCGACACCGAGGCGATCTGAGCTACTAGTCGTACTAGTTGGCATGTCGTCGTTATTTGACGCCCCACCAGTCCGTCCGCCCCCAGAGGCGACTCCAAAGCGTGACGCCAACCATGTTGCACCCACGCCCATGATTCCCGTCGGGATAGCAAACCCAATGAGAGGCAACAGTAGGTCTCCGATTGAGAGGACCCCACCACCGTCACCAGCAGTACCAGCACCATCTGTCCCGGTTCCTGTGCCAGCTTGTCCGCCGGCTCCAATTAGTCCGAACGAGACAGTTAGTACCAGAACCAGGACCACAATCATCACAATATAACCGACAAACGATCCGATCCCACTTGTTGTGTATTTCGTGTCACTGTCGGCATCAGACCCATAGACTCGAAGCCCGACAACCATTGCGACGACCGGCCCCAGCAAAAAGCCGATTGTCAACACGATGATCGACAGGAGCCCCGTCAGAATTCCCGATGTTGCTCCACCCTCATTGAAGTAGCTGAAAGCGAAGGCGCCGGTCAATCCAAGCGTCAATCCAACCATTGCGAACAGCCCGACTGCAAATTTGAAATCGGGCCCACTGATGGAGAGATTGAATTGGCTCGCTTCTTCTTTTTCTGACATACGTCTTCGGGAGAAACTCGCAGTTTATATAAGTCTGTTGAACATATTTTAATAATGAGACGATATAATTTCCTGTGGAATTCGACCAACAGATCAATTAGTTCCCCAACGTTCGAAAGAACCCCTCTGCAAACTCACCACTAATGTGGACGCGTTGTGTCCCGTCCTGTTTACCGTCCGACACAGACACAGATATTGTCGCATCACTCTCCGAGTACTCATCCTCAATCGCAGACTGACTGATCGGGGGATCAGTATGTGCAAGGGCTGTATCGAATGTTGCGCTAGACGGTTGTCCGTTACTCGTCTGGATGCTGGTGCCACTAACGAGCATCGTCTTGGCGACATCTTCAAGTGATGTATCAGCTACAGGATTGTAGTTCTGGTCAGAATTTTCACTGCCCTCAACGGAGGGGTCACCCCGGCTGGCAATGATAAACTGATGGCCTCCAGCGGTTCGCAGGCCCCAATCCGCTGCCGGGTCTTGATCAGCAAGGCGATCTCCACGACCTGCCCGCGCGTCCAGAATTCGTTCGATATGTTCTCGACCGGTCAGACTATCGTCAGGAGAACTGAGTCGGAATATAAGCGCATCGCTGGCTATTGCGATCGCTGCGGGTTGCGAAACGCTCTCTTCATATATGGTGAATCCGTCGCTGGTCGCGACTTCGGTGAACGATTCAGGAAGGTCGTCGACATATGTGTCTACAGAAAACGTTCCCTCTGTCACGACCCCATCACCAGTGAAGAGGACACTAGCAAAATCAACATCGTCCGGAGAGGTCACCCTCTCAGGATCAATTTGGTTATTCAGACGGTCGCCAAGGTCTCCGTATCGTGAGAGCCCGAATCCAAACCCGAAGAACGTCCCGACGAGGCTGCCGATAAGTGGCGCGGTGACGAGTGGTGATGCTTGGTCGGGGCCGGTCTCTGTGGCTGCTGGTGTCTGCGTTGGTGTGTCTTCCCCATAGAACCCCAAGTCAAACAGAGCATCGACATTGAGATACAGAAGTCCGTCGGAAGTGTTACCATCGCCGGCAGGAAGATTCTGATGATAGGATGGTAACGAGTTCCCCCCATCGTCAGCCGAGAGGGAGGCACATCCAGCAAGGAGGACTCCCGTACCAGCGACAGCACCCGAAATGAAGTTGCGTCGTCGCATACTACGTATCAGCGTCGTTTAATATAAATAAATTTGTAAAGACGCCCACATATAAATCAGAAGTTAGATATCCATGTTCTGAAGTCGTCGGCGCCGTACTTGCCGTTTTTCCTCTTCACTGCGAGCGTCGTAGTGATTCTCCAAGGTATCAACCGAGACGTTCATGCGCTCAGAAGCGATCTGCACCGGGACATCCTGATTGAGGTGTGCTGTGATGCTAGACCGTCGAATTGGGTGAGGCGAGACTGACGATGGACACTTCGATGCGTTGTTCGCGTTCCGATAAGAGCACGCATCCATGTCCTCGCCGTGTGGACAGTGTCCAGCGTATTCGCAGGGCTGCGTCGCTCGATACGTAGTATTTCGGAGCGTGTTCTTCGAGGCTCGATCGACAGAGGTCGCTAGAAGCGGTTCGCGCCCGTGCGCATCCTGCACGTCCGGACGACGGTTTTCGACCCAATCCTCCAGCGCGGTGCACAGGTCAGAGTCGAGGATGCTGATGTGACTCTCACCCTGGTATTCTCGTTTCAGAGGTGTGCCGGTCTCGGGCCGGTGCTTGATCGAGATGTACTCTTCCTCCGGGTACCAGTCCCCCACATCCAGCGCTCGTGCTGACCCCATCCTGACCCCTGTGTGCCACAGCAGATGAACAGCGATGTGTCTGAGGGAAGCTTAGTCGTACTTCATCAGCGCTCCAACGACATTCTGCATCGTCTCATGTTCCAGATGCTCGTCACGGGCGCGATCGGATTCGCGAACCTGAGGAATCCGTATCTTGTCAGCCGTCCCTGGGACTACGTACTCGTTTGCCTCGGACCAGCGGACGAACACACGAAATGTCATCAGATGATTCCTAACGGTGTTCGGCGAGAGATCTTGCGACGCGCGGTGAGTCTTGAACTGCTCGCAGGTTCGTCCATCGATGTCTCGCATATCGTCGAGCCCGACATCGTCGGCCCAGAGGACGAATTTCTTCAGCCGGTACCCATGGTCGCGATGTGAGGCCTCGGCGAGCTCGTGTCGTCGTGCTTCTAAGTACTGTTCTACGGCGGTCTGTGGCCGGATGATTTCGTCGTACATAGGTTGGGTGAGTCGACCTGTGACCGCTTGATGAGCAGAACTAGACCGTCGCGCGCACTTGCTCTGCTGGCCTCGGTTGCCATCGGCTTCTGGTGGAAGGCATCAGTGATGGCTCGGCCAGCAAGTCTGACTATTGGGCTTCTGCACCTGGACTGCTCGTCTGCACCTGGCCTAGTTGTGGGCACCTGGCAGAAGTATGACAGCATCTCCTTCACGCGGAGGCTGCCGGCGTTGCAGGTGGTTCCGGAGGCGCGTAGAACGCCGGAGGAAGCACCTACAAACTGCTGACAGGGGGCGACCGCGAACGCACGTGACGCGCATGCGCATCCTGTCAGACTACGTTCAAATCCGCCCCGACCCATACGCGGCACGTACGGATTGTATTCGACTGTATTCCTCGGTTTTAGGCCTTCTAACCGAAGAATCTGTTATATCGACGTAGATTTCGAGGTCGTGAATCCAT
>Ga0102942_1000814_pt1 | contig 11867 bp, 7 predicted proteins | sample SalPon2_C_H2O_MG_FD_78171 | JGI IMG/M metagenome (GOLD analysis project Ga0102942, IMG submission 78171) | Salt pond water microbial communities from South San Francisco under conditions of wetland restoration - Salt Pond MetaG R2_C_H2O_MG | ecosystem: Environmental > Aquatic > Non-marine Saline... | reverse complement strand
TCTCATCTGTCGATCTGATGAAAAACTACACGTTTAGTAAGGCTGCGAGTGCCCCCGATTCAGAGATAGACTACGAGCAGGTACAGAACGACTGGGAGCGACTCATCAAGACACTCATGCCGAATATGAGCCAACCTAGTCGATTCTTCCGACATTACATTATGTCCGCGTCAGAGCCTAATTACGATGGCGACGTCTCTGACTACAAATTATACGATGAGTTCCAGAAGATTGTCGACTCAAAACTCCCCGACGCGGGAATCTCATTGAATGAGTACGTCTCGGAGCTGGCTGATAAGGCAGAGCTCTACGCAAAGATTCTTAATCACGAGATTGACATGTACGATGACGCGGGCAACAAGGCAATCAATTCCAAGCTCGATGACTTAGAGATCATCAACTCCGTCCAAGCGAGAACGCTCATGCTTCGTGTTTTTGAGGAATATAATACGGCGAACAAAGTAATGGAAAGCCTACTCCTCCTTGAAAGCTTCCTGATGCGCTGGAAGGTATCCAGCTATCCGACTGGTGGAGAACTTGACCGGATCTACTCCCGGATATGCTCTGAAGCCTTTGAGAAAGAAAACTCAATCCGCGAGATCTACAGTGGGCTCTCAGATCGGTGCCCCAGCGACGAGGAGTTCATTGCGTCAATTGAGAATAAGCGAGTGCGACTAAACGAACGGACGAGCTATATCCTCAAACGGCTTGAGATGGACTATTACGACGGCGCAGAAGTGAATCTTGATGAACTAGATCGCGAGCACATTGCGCCAAGAGCCTCTTTCACAGCCAAAAAATACAGTGCATGGCCCTCCACACTCGGTACCACCGAAGCTCAATTTGAACAGTTCCGAGATAAACTCGGCAACCTCACACTGCTTGAGACAGACAAGAATATCTCAATTGGTGCTGATCCATTTGAAAAAAAGAAAGAGGCATATACTGAGTCAAAACTCAACATGAACCAGCAGCTATGTGAGGACTACGACAGCTGGGGGACTGACGAGATCGAGCAACGGACCTCCGAATTAGCGAATGCGATGGTTCAAATTTGGAACTTGGATGCCTAACCGCCAGCTGAGGATTGTTCAGACCTACTTTTCCTGAGGAAGGGGAGCGAATAGCGGCCATCTGTGAATTGACGAGAGCATATTGTACGGAAGTTTTCGTGCTTTTGGAGGGTTGTCTGGAGGCCGGTATGGCAGAGCCGGTTCCGGAAGAATTGTTACCGAGCTGCTAGCCCTGCCGCTCGCGTTTTTATATTATCTTCGAACCCTTCTATAGCCGGAGCATGAATATGCTCATTAACGCGTTCGTCAGTTGGTTTGGGCCGGAGATCATCCTCGGACTCATAGCCGCGTTCATCTTCATAATAATACAACACGTTCGCGACTAATCCCAACACAACCACCGCGCTAGGTTGATCCTTGGCTTCGGATTTGACCTATGCTGATACACTTTTTTGCTCTGTTGAAATCCTTAATCGGTGAGAGATGTTCACTCATTTGAGGATTTCTACCTCAATGTGTAACCATTGCGGCCAACTCTGAGTTTAGCAGGGATTTGTTCGTGATTATTGCGCTAATCACGGCAACTGTCTATCGGGCACCTGACTAAGATTTTCGTCCTGAGCAGGTCCCGACTTGTCTGATAAGTCGTTACTGCTGAGACCACTTCGGTTCGCGCCTGCTCACACGAATGCGTTGTTAACTAAACACCAGCTATCTAACGGCCGTTCCGGCCACAGATATATCGGATTAATAGGCTCTGTTGAAATCCTATTCTTCAGACGCATTCTCGCCTGAAACGGCTGGTCGATGAGTACTGCTTACGAATCGACGGTACTCCAGATTCCCTCCCGCACTGCTTGGCGTCCGTAGTTTAGAATGCCGATGAGGCCACTGACCGCGAAAACAGCAGAAATGATGGTTACCTCGACTGTGGCAATCATCGAGATTCCCCAGAACGCAAAGGTGGCCGCCTGAAGAAGATAGTAAGCAACAGTGTCGCCGAAGGGTCTCAATCCTTGTGAGGCGAGACTGATGGCCAAGAAAGCGGTTGCCACAAGCGCTGTCATGGATGGGTGATAATATCCGAGTTCGATAAGGGTGAGAGCAAATAGAGCGAAAGCGACACCGAGTGCGGCTCTAACAAAGGATATTGACTCAATCTGGGAGGGCATATCTCAGTAATCAAAATGGTCGGTTGAAAATTCTACTGAGTGCTTCTTCTATGATATACAAATTCACTGTACTGACCGTACCCGCGTCTAACGTATCACATTTTTAGGATTTCAACAGAGCCGAATGGCCCTATATAGAGCCGGCCGCCTGCTCCATTGCTTCGAAGGCAGTGATCAAGTCACGGTACTCGATGATTGAGCTGTTTCGCTCGACCGCCAGACGTGCGGCATCGTCGACGAGGGAGGAGACCTTCGCGCTGCTCCACCCCTCTGTTTCCGCTGCAATTTGCTGGATGTCGGTACGGCTGAGATCGGTCGGGCGAGACTACAAGTGCTGCTTGAGCACGCTGTACCTGGTCTCCCGGTCAGGGTACCCGAAGTGGAGCTTGCGGTCAATACGACCTGGTCGAATCGCTGCTGGATCCAGCTCGTCTCGGCGATTCGTCGCGGCAATCACGAGCGTATTATTCTCGCTGCTGCGCTCCAGATATGAGAGGAACTCCGCGACGATCTTCGAGTCTTCCTGGTGCTGATTCTCTCTTCCACGAGCAGGGAGCAGCGCGTCGATTTCGTCGAAGAACACGACTGAGAGATCGAACTGGTCCTCGAGACGAGCGGCCTCGCGGAACAGTCGCTGAATTTGATCGCCACTCTCGTTGACGAACCGTGACTGAACCCTGGCTGGAGTCGCGACGAGGAACGGGTAGTCGAGTTCGCCCGGCTTGACAATCAACTCGCAGGAGCCAATCGTGAGGGCGTCCTCGGTCTGTACGAGTACCGTCGCCTCCGTGACCACCGCTACGCGGATACGATCGAGAGCGACACTGGTGACGAGGCCATTGTCGACGCGTACGCGGAGTACGACGCTGACAGCCGCAAGCGAGTCATCCTCCTCAGCAACGACCACGGCTTCGTAGAGCGGGCCCGAGAACAAGGAGTCCTCGCGCAGCACGTGATCTTCCCCGTGGATATCCCGCGCAAGGTAACTGTCTCATGGGACGAGCTTCGTGACGTTCTCTACACGCTCGCTGTCCTCTTCGGCGTCCTCCAGTTGCCGAAGGTGACGCTGTACGGGGTCTGGAATGGGAAGTCCGGTGAGGACTGGCAACGCCAACGCCTTGATGTCGACTGTCGCAGTGAGAACGTCGAGGAAAAACTTCGACGGGACCGTGCGATCACGACGGAGTACGAGGCGACGCGGTAGGAGTCTCACAATTACTGGAGTCCGTTGACCACTGACCGAATCGTGAGATCGTACGTCTGCGGAGTACCCTCGAGGTTGACGCGGATGATGAGTACGTCCACATCTTGTCCTCCCTCGTGAGCCAACTGAGTCATTTGCGTCCGCTGATTTCGTTCAAAATTCGTCGACCCATGTTTGATCTCGGCGATGTACCGCTTCAGCACCGGGCCCCTGTAGCCGAACGGGTGGTCGTCAGTTCGACGGTGGACGACGAACTCGAAGTCTGGAATCCACATTCCGTCGCCACCGCTGAATTCGAACTGACCGACGCTTTCGGGTGCTGGATTTACTCGCACCCGGAACTCCTCAGGACCGATACATAGGTTCTTTGCAGCGTAGGCGACAATGGGCGGAGGATTCCATCCGTATGCGTGGAACAGCGCTTCAGCGAGTGCGCCGACCTGTTGGGCCCGCATATTGAACGTCCAACCGTCTTCAGGGGGCCCGCGTTCCGTCGGGGACGGTTCAGGATCGCGAAGCTTCACCAGATACGCGTCCACCTCTGCGGGGTCGTTCGGTGCTGCTGCTTGGAATTGAAGTCCCGGACAATCGATTTCGTCGATGAGTTTCCGCGCCGCTTCCCTCTCAGATTCGTACGTGAGTATCTCCCCTGACTCTTCGCGAAGTGCCGCAATCTCCGACGAGGCCTCACAAGCCGAGGGCTTAAGAGCGACTTTGAACGGGCCAGAGTTCTCATCGTTCCCTTGTTCGGACTCCGTCTCGCCGGGTTCGCCTGGCCACTGCTCTCTCCATGTCATCGATCCGACTCTGGTGTCCTGTCCGCTGTCTCGAACTCCGCTTGTGTCTGCGCTTCGATTTCCTCGCGAAGCCGCCTGTCCAGATCTAATTTGAGTTCTCCGAGCGACCCGTCACCACCTCCAGTGCTGAATTCGACGCCGGTGTCCGCTTCGATTTCGGTGAAGTAGAGGCTCGTGGTCACCGGACGCCCGTCGTCGAACGCCGCGACCATCAGAGCGTACGCCTCGAGTTGCGGCTGATAGTACTCGGTCTTCTGCTCCAGTTTTGATTCGTCGACGCGACCGGTCTTGTAGTCGACCACGGTGGCTGCCTCGTCACCGAGGACGAGGCAGTCGATGATACCGGAGATGGAGCCGTGGGCCAGTTCCACGCTTGCTTTGAGTTCGCGGTAGACGGCGTCGTCACTGTCCGCCACGTGACGGACGTAACTGTTCCCTCGCTGGGCGTGTTCAGCGACGCGGTCACGGTCCTCTTCGGTGACTGCTCCCTCGTACTCCATCGACCTGAGCGCGTCATCGATGATGTCGTCCCAGCGTTCGGGAGGCTGCTGGAGTTCACAGATCCGGTGGACCGCTTCGCCAAAGAACCGACCCGCCAGCTCGGCTGATTCGTTCCCTCCTCCTGCGGACGTGTCGTCGTCTTCGTCCCACTCGGTATCGTCGTCAGCCCCTCGACGGTAGTGGACGATACGGTTCGCTTCGTCGAACACCAGTTCGCCGTCTTGGTTGTCGCTCAGTACGTCCGCGACTTGGAACGGTGAGAGACGGTACTGGATAGGATTTGGCTCACGTGGTGGAATTTCGACAGAGGACGGTGGCGCCTCGATGTCGATGTCCTGTGTTTGAGGTACCCCTGGCTGTGGGAGCCGAACCGAGTACGTGGGGCCAGCCTGGTCGGGATTCTCGCTCCGGGTGAGCGAGTCGATGTGCAGCTGATCGGTCACCTCTCCGTTTGCCTCAAGGGTGGTGAGTAACTCATCGTCTCCGAACAGTGACTCCTGGACGAAGTCGCTCCACCGGTTGGGTTCGTCCGTCTCGGGGTCTTCCAGCGTCGTGAGCGACTCATCGTCTTCGGTTCCGTGAGTGCCTGCCAGAACCAGATGGTCGCGAGCGCGCGTACAGGCGACGTACAGCGTTCGCTTCTCCTCGGCACGGAGTTTGGCGAGACGGCGTGATCGGAGCCCTTTCTTCGCGACGGTGTCGGTGGTGTCGAATGGGTCGTCGCTATCGGGGACCGAGAGCCCGAGTGCTGGACGGTCGTTTACGTCTTCAAACTCGGTTCCACCGGCGAGTGGCGGAGCAGTATTGAATTTGTTACCGAGACCGGGCACGATGACAACGGGGAACTCCTCGCCTTTCGCAGCGTGGACGGTGAGTATCTGGACGCCTGTTTCGCCGTCCGGAATCGCGGCTTCGGGGTCATAGTTGGTGAACTCCTGGCGTTCGTCGAGGCGAGTGACGAGTTCGAGCAGACTCCCGGCATCGCTGACAGCGTCTCGCAGGTACTCTTCGAACTGTTCGACGTTCGCTAGTGCTTGCTGTGGGCGTTCATCTGCGCTGAGACTCACGAGGTAGCCGGTCGCGTCCAGCGCGATGTCGAGGAGTTCTGCCCACGAGTCGACCTGTGGACCAGCGGCGTCTTCGGCGGCACCGGCGAGCGTTCGCAACTCGGCAATCAAGGAATGACTGCGTGTGAAGTCCGTGTCGTCCGTCTCACCGAGCGTTTCCCAGACGTCGCCTCCTTCCACGACCGGTGCAAGCTCGTCGTCGGTGAAGCCGAACATCGGGGACCGAAGCAGTCCGAACAGGCGGATGTCGTCGGTCGGATCGGCGAGGACACGGAACAGGTTCGTGAGCGTCCGAACTTCCGGCGTGTCGAAGTAGCCCTCCCCTTGAACGACGGTGTAGGGGACCTCGTGGTCGTCGAACGCGCGCTTGAACTCGTCGAGGTGGGTTCGTTTCCGGATGATGACCGCGATGTCGTCGTACGTCAAAGGCCGACTTTCCGGACCGTCGTCCGGATCCGGTTCGTATACTTGTGTCTCGTCGTCGACGAGGCGCGTAGCGCGCGCTGCTACGGACTGAGCTTCCGCCCACCGTCGCGCTGAAGGTGGTGCATCGCTTAACGGGTGATCGGGAGCGAGGACGTTCGGTCGGAGGTCGTCGTCCGGGACGAACAGGTACTCTACCGTCGGCGTTACGTCATGGGGGTTGTCTCGTCGGGGACGGAGGGGCTGCGGTGCTGCCTCGAAGGCGTCGTCCGCGTCGTCGTCAAAGACGTCCTCGAAGAGACTGTTCAGGAACCGGAGTAGCGGTGGGAGCGTTCGGAAGTTGTCCTGAAGCTGGTACCCGACAACGTCGTCGCCTCGACCTGTCGTTGCTGTGTTCTCGCTCCCGTTCGCGCCGACGAGTGCGCTCCGTGCTTCTTGGAAGACGGCGACCTCCGCATTCCGGAAGCGATAGATCGACTGTTTCTCGTCGCCGACCGCGAAGACGTTCTGCGCGCTGTAGGGGGTATCGTCGCTTGCGAGGCTGGTGAGTGACTGAACGATGTCCCACTGGTTCGGGTCGGTGTCCTGGACCTCGTCAATCATGACGAAGTCGAACTGGTCGGCGAGTGATTCCCGAACGGCGTCGTTCCCACGCTCCGGATGTAGGAGATTGCGAGTCTGCTGAACCAGATCGGTGTAGTCCAGGACGTTCCGCTCGTGTTTTCGCTCGGCGTACCTGCGGGCGGCCTCGTCGAACAGACAAGCTAACGCGAAGTAGTACGGGGCGCCCTCGCGGTCGACGGTGATGTCGAGACCGTCACCCTCCGCAGACCGATGTGTCGCATCCAGTCGGTCAACGATCTCGGCGACGAGTTCGCCGATGCGGTCGGCGTCTTCGTCGGTACCGCTCCAAGCTCGTTTCACCGGCGAGTAGTTCGCGTACTCGTCGTCCCCGGATTTGGTGAGTTCGTCACAGATGTCGTAGATCCGGGTTCGGCGGTCACGAACGGAATCCAGGGCGTCCAGCCCGCCAGGCTCATCGAAGAGTCTGACGGCGGTCCAGACGCGCTCGGTTCGGCCGCCGGGGTCGGTTTCGTCGAGATCGACAACGAGGCCTTTGAGTTCCTCTACGAGCGCCCGGAGTTCCTCGTCGGCACAGAGTGCATCCACCTCGTCGGCCGGGAACGGGTGGAGTTCCTCTTCGACGTAGGTGACGTAGTCGTCGACGGTACGAGCGGGTGCGCTCCAGACATCCGCCCAGGCTTCGCTGTCAGGCCGTTCACCGAACAGATCCTCAAGAACCTCGCGGAGAGAGTACTCAGAGAACGCGTCAAGCAGGAGCTCGACCTCTCGTGGTCCTTCTGCGATGAGTTCGTCGACGATATCCCGCTGGAGTCTGCTCGCTTCGACGTCGTCGAGGGTGTCGAATCCGGGATCGAGTCCGGCGACTGCGGTTGCGTGTTCGGAGAGGATGCGCTGACAGAATGCGTGTAGCGTGTGGATGTACGCGTCGTCCAGCCCGTTCAGAACGTTGCGCCAGCGTTCGTGGTCCGCGTCTGCGGTGGCGAGTCGGTCCAGGACGCGTTCGCGGACGGTCTCCGTGAGGTCGCGTGCGGCCCTTCGCGTGAACGTCGTCACGAGGATGTTCTCGGGGAGGGCATCAGGATGGTCTTCCAGAAGCGCAAGATACCGGAACGAGAGCGTCGTCGTCTTCCCGGTCCCAGCACCGGCCGTGAGTGGATAGTTCTGTGAGAGCGCCGTGACGGCGTCGTCCTGCTGATTGGTGAGGTCGTCTCGCCGCATCAGTTCTCTCCCTCCTCAACCGCAGGAGCCCATTCTACGCCGCGAGCGATCGGTGGGACGTACGCATCCCGTCCCTCGGATTCCATATTTTCCATGAACAGTTGGCGTCGATAGGACCGGACGTCGCAGGCATCGCGGAAGGGACAGTTCGAACATCCGGCGTCGTCAGGGTCGTTGATTGTCGGGTGGAACGTTCCGGCTTCGATGCCAGAGACGATATTGCTGAGCCGTTGCGGAACGATATCGTCGAGGAACTCGCGGAAGCCTGCCCGGGTCTCGATGCTAGGCTTGTCCGAACTCTGGTAGACCATCGGTGTCCCACCATATCCATCACGGTAGGAGTTCCCGCGCCAGCTCGCGTTCTTCGGGCCGTCACCGACGAACCCGATTTGCCCAGCGGTGCTGCTCACCTTTCCGGGTTTCTTGAGTCGGTAGTACCCGCCTCCGACCGCCTCGGTAACCTCGTCGACGTTCTCCTCCAGCATCTTCGCGTAAATCGGGAGCTGGAAGCTCAGTCCGTCCAGCGTGTCGCGTTCGGAGGAAGTGTATCCTGTCTTGTAGTCGCGGACGATCGCTCTCCCATCGGACGTCGTCTCGCCGCGGTCGAGGACACCGCGAATCGTGGTTCCGTCTACCCCGAAGGAGAGTTTGGATTCGAACCAGGCCGGTGCTGCCGTCAGTGGGCCGTTCTGGAGCCGATTGTCTGGGTCGACGTACAGTGCGAGCTCTTCTTCGAGGAATCGCACGAGGATACCCGCGAGCCGCCTGTCGACGGCCGTCCGGTTGTAGTACTCGTTTTGACCCGCATCACCGAGGCCGGCGAGTAGTTCGAACAGCCAGCGGTCGTCGAACTCGTCGTCGATCGACTGGAGTTCGTCGATCGCGACGCGGAGGAGTCGCGCCTCCAATTCATCTTGGTCGAACCCGGTGAGCGAAACCGGAGACCCGACTTCATCTCGGAGTTCCGTGTAGAACCGTTCCAGAACATCGTGAACGTATATGCCGCGATTGATTGGCCCCTCGTCGCGGTCTTCTTCCTCCAGCCCGAGGATTTCTTTCGCGTAGAAGCGGAACGGGCAACTGGCGTATCGTTCCACCTGTGTCGGCGAGAGTCGGTCGAGCTGGAACGAAAGGACCTGCACCGTCTCGGAAGTAAGCCAGCCGGTACGCTCTGACGGTCGCGCAAGCCCGCGATCAGACGCGGTCTGAATCCCCTCGACTACTCCCTCTCCCGGTGCTGTCTTCGTACTGAGTCGGTCACTACTCCCGGCCGTCTCCGCGAATAGTCCGGTCGACGACGCGGCAGTTGCATACTCGCCGAGTGCTTCGGGGCCAGCCCGAGCGCCGGCGGTCGCGAGCGCTCGCTGTGCGTCTTCTCGCGCACCGATTTTGTCTCGGCGGCCGGTCGGTGCCTGGCCGACGAGGTGGCCGAACTCGTCTCGTCGCTGCGGTTTGGTGTCGGTGATGCGACGGAATTCGGCAAGGATGCCAGCATCGATGTACTCCGTCCCGTCGAGTTATTGTTTCGGCCGCGAGAGCGTGACTGACTCGGCGGCAGCGACCAGGCTTGCGATGCGGTACTCGGCGCGTCGAGCTTGGTCGGCTTCGGCGAAGTCAGGATGTGCGTCGGTGACGGCATTCACGAGATCGAGCCGGTTCGCGGACCCCGAAAAGTGCGACGCGTTCAACCCGAGGACGAACACATGATCGAACGTCCGCATCCCGAGTTCCGCCGCTCCGAGCACTTCGACTCGTCCATCACGAATTGTTGGATCATCGGTGACGGAGACGGCACCGAGTGCGTGCCGGGCCCGTTCGAGGTCATCTCCGTCTCCCGTCCGTTCGACAGCGTCGAGGACTCGCTCAGCACTGCGATAGACGACCCGTTGTGACCCGGTCGTCGTTCGATCTTCCACGGCGTCATCGATTCCGAGACAGGCAACGAAGTGGCGGTAGGCTTCGACGCCTCCGTCTTCGGCGAAGGTTTCTGCTTTGGCGAGAAGTTCTTCGATGGCCGCTCGGTACGGTTCCTCGACCTCACCGAGTTCTGTTACGTCAGCGATCGCGTCGTATCCCTGTTCGCTATCGATGGTCTCCCAACTCGGCAGCACCGGCTCTACGAGCGGATTATCGAGGAGGCTGCGAAGGTCATCAGTGATCCTCGTTTCATCGAGGAGGTCCAGCGCGGTCAGGAGAGCAGCACCGACCGACGTTCCATCCAGATCGTAATCCCGAGCGACGGCGTACGGAACGGATCGCGCAGAGAACTCGCCGGCGAGACGATGGGTGTACGCCGATGGTGCAGTCACGACGACGCCGATGTCGTTTGGGTCGACGCCGTCACTCAGGAGTTCCTGCACTTGCCGACCGATATACCGTACTTCGCCCGGAAGCGAGGACGAGACAACGGTTTCGACAGTCGTCTCATCGAGGGAGAGTGAGGCGGCATCAGGACGGAACGGTGCTTCCGCTAACTGCCGGTTTGCCGGAGGTCGGGATTCACGAGCGGTGACCGTGTTCGGTTCGAATCCGAGGTCGTCGACGAAGAACTCCCATGCTGGCGCGGTTGCGACGTCAACACCGTTTGGAGCGTCCGCTCCGGTTAATCGGGAGAAGGTCGCGACCGTCGGCCAGGTTTCCGTGATTATTTCGACGACGCGCGATGCCAGCACGGAGAACGTGTCGAATCCGCCGATGATGACCGCGTCCGTGTGCGGGAAGCACTGAGCAGGATTGGAATTCGCCACCCATCGGTACCGCTCTGCCCAGAGGGTCGTACCTGACCCATCGGGCAGTCGTTCGCGTCCGTCGTAGAACCGTTGGGTAATAGCCTCGAGTTCTGCGCTCAAGTTGACCAATCCTTCGTCAGATAAGCGGTCGTGGACGACTTCTGGTGAGAGCAGTCCGGCGAATTCGACGAGGCTCAAGAGGTCCTCTATCTGTTCGATGAGACCGGTTGGAGGCAGTCCGTCCCCCTCCATGAGTGACCACTTCGCTGGAAGGTCGGACAGAGCCAGTTCGAGGAGCCGGAGATGGGTTGGCTGGTCCATCCGCGAAGCAGCACCGCCGATCGCTTCCCGGTCGTAACACCGGTCGACGAATTCGTCGAGTGTGAGCGCGGTGAGTTCGAGCGGTCGACCGGTGTCCTCCCATTGTGCTTCGATTTCGCGGAGTCGATGAGGTTGATTCGCGATGTAGAGGATGCTTTCAGGAGTTTCCCCTGACTGCGTCGCGGCCCAGTTGAACGCTGCCTGATCAACGGCGACAGCGTCGGGGCCACAGAAAAGCCGAGACATTCCTTCTGAATAGCATGTCGGCTTCACCACATAATGCTACCTGAAGATGTCATAGCCGAGGTGATTACACAGCGGATTACACTCGTGTCTTCTTGACGACTGGTCAAAGGTCACGGCTAGTTCGTCGGCCGCAGCGTGAGTGACGCTTGACCGCACCGGGTGATACGGTATCTAGACATCCGGTTCAGCTGGGGCTACCGTTTGCTCGAAGATGTTTGGTTATGCGGTTCGGCATTTTCAGCCACAGCTCGCATCAATAGTTGAAACATCGACGCCGATCTGACTCGTTGGAATCTCAATCGGTGGCGAAGCCGTGAGCCAATCCTTGGGGGCATAGAGAGTTCGACTTTGCGACGTCTGTCGATTTCCAATCTTTCCTCGTAGCTTACGGATCGACAGCAACAAATATTCGTTGGAAAGTCGCAGACAGCGTCGGGATTGGTTTCGAGAGTACCCTAAATGGATTTTGTGGCTCTGTTGAAATCCTCTTCTTCAGACATGTTATCGACTGAAATCTCTAGTCGGTGAGGACTGCGTATCCTATACGTCACTACTGTAATCTATTGAGGATCCCGACAGCGTAAAATGGAC
>Ga0102942_1000813_pt1 | contig 11868 bp, 5 predicted proteins | sample SalPon2_C_H2O_MG_FD_78171 | JGI IMG/M metagenome (GOLD analysis project Ga0102942, IMG submission 78171) | Salt pond water microbial communities from South San Francisco under conditions of wetland restoration - Salt Pond MetaG R2_C_H2O_MG | ecosystem: Environmental > Aquatic > Non-marine Saline... | reverse complement strand
GTGTACTCGATTAGTTCATCCATCTCGGCCAGCATCCATCTGTCGATCTCTTCTAGATCTTGTTCGTCGACTTCAATGTCTTTGTGTGGTGTTAGTTGGTCGATCAGTTTGGATGCGTTCCAGAGTTTGCGCATAAGTTTTTCTCCTTCGACAAGATCTTTCTCCTTTAGTGCGAGGTCGTCCCCAACTTTTGAGCGTGCTCCCCAGTAACGTGCTGCGTCGACAGGAAAGTCTTCAAGGACTTCTTCAGGTGTGGTGACGTTTCCAACGCTTTTGGACATTTTCTCTCTGTTCTCGTCAAGAACGAATCCATGAACCATTGTATCTTTGAAAGGAACTTCTCCTGTGTGTTCAACACATTTTACGACAGTGTGGAAAAGCCAGAACGAGATAATATCGTGTGCCTGATATCGTGCATCCATCTGGTAGAGCTCAGGCTTTGACATTTCGTATTCTTCCTCTTCCTCGTTCCAGCCCCAGTCAGCGTTGATGAGTGGAGTGAGGCTCGAAGTTGCCCAAGTATCAAGGACGTCATCCTCTGGTTCAAACTCTTCATGCCCGCATTCTGGACATTCGCTTATAGGAGGGTCGTCTTGCAGTGGGTCAACCGGTAGCTCTGTTTTTTCTGCTATTATCTCTTGTTCACACTCACTGCAGTACCAAACTGGCAGTGGGATTCCTGAGTCTCTTTGTCTTGAGATACACCAGTCCCATTGCAGTCCTTCAATCCAGTGCTCGTATCTTGTGAACATTTTCTCTGGGAACCAGTCCATTTCTTCTCCGGCTTCCAAGTACTTGTCTTTATGGTCCAGCATCTCAATATACCATTGTTTTGTAACCAGGAATTCAATTGGTTCATCGCAGCGTTCGTGAACCTGAACAGTGTGTTCAATCTCCCATCTGTCTAAAAGTTTGCCTTCTTCATCGAGGTCTTCAACTATTTCTTCTCTTGCATCTCCACGGTCTAAGCCTTCGTAGTCTCCGGCTAGTTCAGTCATCTCTCCGGACTCATCCATAGCGATCCTAAGGTCTAGATCATGTGCTTGATACCATTCGATATCTGTCTGATCTCCGAAAGTACAACACATAACAATTCCTGAACCTGTCTCCATGTCGACACGTTCATCTTCCAGGATCGGAACATCATATCCGAATATAGGGACTTCCGCTTCCTCTCCAACCAAGTGCTCGTTCGATTCATCCTCTGGGTGGACAAAGATTGCTACACATGCAGGTAGGAGCTCAGGTCTTGTAGTTGAAATTATTACTGAGCCGTTACCTGTTGCGAGTTCGAACTCTATGTCATTGAAGTGTGAGCCCTCATCCATATCTTCTGTCTCTACCTGGCTGATTGCTGTCTCACATTCAGGACACCAGATTGCAGGTGCTTTCTGACGGTACTCTCTATCTTTTTCATACAAGTCGATGAAGGATAACTGACTGATCTTCTGAACACGAGGTTCAATTGTCTTGTAAGTGTTGTTCCAGTCCATTGAGAATGCGAACTTCTGCATCGCATCCGTAAACTTATCCTCGTACTCTTCACAGACATCTCTACATTTTTCCTGGAACTCTCTACGTGTAAAGTTCTGATGCCGGATACCTAATTCTCTTTCTGTCAATCTTTCCGATGCAATCCCATTGTCATCGTATCCAAACGGGTAGTAAACGTCGTAGCCTTGCATCCTCTTGAAACGAGCCATGAAATCCATCAAAGTATTTCCGTAAGTATGTCCGAAGTGCAGGTTTCCTGAAACAGTTGGAGGTGGTGTATCGATCGAGAATACTTCCTTATCTTCTCCTCCCTCATATGCGTATGTTTCATTTTCAACCCATTTCTGGCTCCACTTCGGCTCAAATTCTTCTGGCGTGTAATCTCCTAGCATTGTTTTTTATCCTCTTGAAAACCAGTTTCTGATGAACTGTTAAATGGATTTTCAGAAGTTTCAAACATACTGGTATCTAATCAATTTTGTTCGTGATGAGGTTCACCTCTTCAAACTCCAAGACTATATCTAAGGTTGAGAAAACTAACATGGAATTCTTTCAGTAGAAGATACCAAGCTTCTGTCATTTATTTTCTTATCTACTAAAAATATGATTTCATGAGGGAGTTCTAGATAATTTTTTGGGTTTCCCTCACAAAATCTTGGGAGACTATATTCTATACGCATCTGGGTTCGAAATTTAAACCAGATGTTTTCCAGCAGCAGTAGTAATAGAATTTTTAAATTAGCATTACTTAGATGTAATTAACACAGAGGTAACTCCAAAAAGGTTGCCTAGACAGATATAGCAGACAGGTATGTGTTTCAACATGAGTTGAAATAATCATGAAGACTAGAAGTATAGTGGCTTTGGCAGTATCGTTTCTGTTAGTTTTAGGAACAGTTTCAGCTATCGATGAGACTCAGAGTGAGGACAGTGAAGGATTATTTCAGAATATTTTCTCAAGTCTTCAAAATTTGCTTAATTCGAACAGCAATTTGATTACAGGCCAGTTTTCTGGATCGGGCGCTGGTACAGCGACAAATCCATATGAAATCAGTAACTGTGAGGAATTACAAACTATGGAGAATGATTTATTAGCCCACTACGAATTAGTCAGTGATATTGACTGTTCTTCTACAAATGAATCTGGTCATACTTTGAATAATGAAGGTCATGGTTTCAGACCGATAGGTTATCCAGAAAAACAGTTCAAGGGTTATCTAGATGGTAATGGTCATGTAGTTCGTAATCTATATATTGATCGCTTTAACTTTGATGAGAATGATAAAAACTATGCTATAGGATTAATCGGATATCTCAAATCTAATGATATTTCCAGTATCTCAGGTAAAGTAGAGAATGTAGGGTTAGTAAATGCCACTATTAAGGGTTCATATTCTGTTGGTGCTCTGGTAGGTAACAATTTTGGAATTATTGAAAATAGTTTTTCAACTGGCAAGATTGCTTCTAAGGGATATGGAGGTGCTGGAGGTATATATGGGACTGGTGGCAATGGTGGAGGCGAAGTTATAGAAAGTTATTCGATCGCTAAAGTTGAAGGAGGAGCAGATATTGGTGGATTGGTTGGAGGTTATGGACATGTGGCTAATGGTTTTTCTGTAGGCAATGTATCTGGAGAGTCTAATACTGGCGGTGTTATTGGAGGGAATCACAGTTCAGATATTGTAGATTCTTATTGGGATACTCAAAAATCGGGGCAGTCAAGAGGCGCAGGTTCAGCGGTCGGTTTGAATACAAGTGAAATGAAAGGTGATTCTGCAAGCGAAAATATGAAAGGGTTGAATTTCTCAAGCGAGTGGGAAGAAGTAAAGAAAACTGATAATGATACAATCTCTGATAGCTATCCGGTTTTGACATCCATTCCAAGATCTAAGCAGTTGGAAGCCAGGGGTATACTTAAAGAATCGAGTTTAATATGGGATTCGGTTACATTAAGTCCTGATGTTCTATATTCGGGGTATAATCTTAGTGTGGAAACTTCCGCTTCTAAAACTGATGGAGATGTCGAAACACTGGAATTAAAGATTTACCAGAATGGATCTGAAGTGTTCAATGATCAAGTTAATGAAGGTTCATACGCTTGGAATGAAGTCTATCAGGTTCAGCAAGGAACTATTGAAGCTGAAGTCACAGCTGTAAGTGAAGAAGGATCTGAGATAACAAGAACTGTCCAAAAAGAAGTTAACCAGAGCAACATTCTTTATGGAGGAGGGCGTGGCATCTCAGGAGACCCATACTTGATTGAAAATTGGGAACACCTTCACCATGTTAGGAACAATAAAGGTAGTCATTTTGTTTTAGCCAAGGATCTTGATAACAATACAAAAGGGTATGATGAATACGCTTCTCCAAATGCAAATAGTGGGAAAGGATTCAAACCTATAGGGTCATTCCGAAATCCGTTCAGAGGATGGTTTGATGGAGAAGGTCACGTTATAGAAAATCTGTATATCAACAGATCTAAGGAAAAAACTGCGTTATTTGCAATCGTTGAAAATCCGGGTATGATTGAGAAAGTTGGAGTGGTGAATGCCAGCGTTACAGGTAAAAAATACTCAGGAATCTTAGTTGGATGGCTAGATATAGATGCTTATGTAAGAGATTCATTTACTACGGGAGCTGTAAACCCGAGTGCTGACGTAGATAAGTTAATGGACAATTATGTTGAATCTGGAGGTTTAGTAGGGACTAATGATGAGGGAAATATTTTTAGAAGTTTTTCTCACGCTGACGTTAATGCTAACAACAATCCTGGTGGTTTAGTAGGCGATCATTATAATTATGATGCGGTTATTTCTGAAAGTTATTCTACAGGTAATATTACAGGATGGGTTTGGGAAGACTATACTAAGAATGATAATTTTGGTCTAATAGGAGTTAGTGACGCTAGCCCGGAAACCTCTAACAGTTATTATGATGTTAATTCTACAGGACCTTATCCAGAAAGTGGTGGTGGTACTGGATTAACCACCTCACAGATGACTTATCCAAATGCTGAAGGTAATATGTCCTTTGACTTCTCTGATGAATGGACTACATGTGAAGGTGTGAATCAGGGTTATCCATATCAGAAAGTGTTCGAAGGTACTTATTTCCAATGTGATGAAAAAGGTGGTCAGATAGGGGTTGAAGTAGAAATAAATGAGGGAACAGGAAATGAATCGTTAAGTATAAATCTTGAGAATAGAGATCTCGGAGCTGTAAGTAACTGGGATTCCGAAGGAGGTGTGGATTCAGTTCAAAACTTTACTAATAGTACGCTTAATATGGTTCCATCAGGAGGTTTTCCTTTTGATCAAAAAATCAATGTTTCAGATGAAGCAGGTAAGACTGTTGAAATTGACGTAGATTTTGGTTATAGTATTACGAATCTGTCAGAAAATCCGGATTATTCTCATTCTTTGGAAGCTCAGCAGGTTATGAAACAAGTAGGCCTCGAAAGCAATTCCTCTGAAAGCATAGCCTACAAAATTGAGCTTGATAGTCACGGTGAAAATAGAACTCCTGAGACTTTGGAAGGAACTGTTCCAGCTACAAGAGATGTAACAAACAGAGCAATTTGGCAGGGCGACTGGATTGAAAACAGCACCGGCAATGTAAGTCAGAACATGGAAAGAGATTCTAATCTTTCCAGACAGTACTATTCAATTAACCGTACTTTGAGAAACCTGAGAGAAAATGTTTCTTTCAGTAACGTCAATGTATCAAGCGAAGATCTTACAGGTAGGCTTCCAGGTAATTGCCTTAATTGTGTGGGCAGGGAAGTAGATTTGAAATCAAATGAGACTAATGAAATTACATACAGCAGTATGGCGGATGGTTTGAATACTTCAGTTGAATTGTTCAATATTACAGATAGAGTTGAGCTCGGGAAAACCTATAATGAAGTAGTTAACTTGAATATTACTCAGCAAAAAGGTTTTGATTTACAGAACATTTCAACTAAAAGTTACCTAGAGGAAAGAGTACCTAACAATGCCTGTAGCCAATATAATGCTTCTCAAATTGATATTAATGCTTCCAGCAAGGAAACCATTGCATCAGGAGTTGATTGTAAGTATGGCGGTATTGAAGACCATACAACAATCTCAAATTATGGTTATGGCACCTCTGAATCCAAGTTGGAGGTGTTTACAGGAAAGATAGATGATAAAAACTTGAGTACTGTCGTAGACAAGTCTAAACTTGCCAAATGGAAAGATAGGGAAGGCGACTTGGATGTTCGGGTGTCTGGTGTCAAGGAACATGTATCCTTTAGCCCTGTGGCTGAGGGTCTTAGAGTCAATATCAGTAAAGGTTTCTTCTGGGATTTGACACAGAATAACACTGAAAATAACCATGTCAATGAAGGTCTTGACGTTAGGGTGGTAGAAATCAATAATACTGTTGACAGTGGTGACTACCTCAATTTGACAGTTAATGCTACTAACATGAATTCAGGGAATGGAAGTATATCTGATGAAGTGCAGTTATTAAATCCTGAAGATAAAGTGGTTGACAATCAAACTGTTTCAAATCTGAAGCCTGAAAACAGCACGTTGTTTAACCTATCATTGAACACTAGTAAAGATTCTGACTATGTTGATGTCATAGAGGTTAGAAGCAATGATTCTTCATGGTTTGAACCTGTCAATGTTGGAGATACTAATTATTCTCTAAAAAATGAAGAGGAATACAATCCTTACACTGTGAATGTCACTTACGGTGTAAATGATCAGGATTCCGGTGGTGGAGCTGAGGTAGGTTCATCTGATGATTCTGATGAATCTTCCGGCGATGATTCTGGAGGTAGCTCTAGTGGTGGAGGCGCTCCTATAGGCGGCCAGACATCTCCTTCAGCATCTGGAGGAAATCCGGTTCTTTCTGAGAATGGAGAAAGTGAAAATAATTCTAAGAATAACCAAACAAGCTCTAATGATACGGATAAAGTCGAAAATGATACTGTTCAAAATAATATTAGTACGACCGATCTGCAAAGTTCGTTCTTGAGCGAAAACAGAACAACCTTTGAAATTATGTTGGATGATTCTGAGAGGGATGAGTTATTTGATTCTCTGTGGTTTGATAGGTCTGGTTCTGAGAAGGTATTAATCGGTCTTTCGACAGCTCTCCTTTTTGTGGTGAGTCTTTTTGTTGTGTTTTCGGGTTTTAGAAGATTGAAGGATGGTTCGGTGGTTAATTCGGTGGAGGGTTCGGTTCAAGAATCTGTTCAAGAGGCAAAAGAGATGATGGAAAAGTCTTGATAATCGAGTTTGAACAGTGCTTCTCGGAGACCAGAAGATTAACAATTGACCAAATTTAATTAAATTCTAAGCTGATATAATTGCTTATAGTATAGAAAGTAAGTCGTGTAAAATGAGAGAGGTAGATTATAAAATGAGAAGTATACTTAGTGGTCTTGATTCTGAAGATATACTTCACATAGAGAAAGGTGTGCTTTACTTGGTTGTTATAGCAATGATTTTGCTTTTTTCTGCTGAAATATATGGTGATATTAGAAGTAGTGAAAGTCAGGAAATAAGGATACAGTATCAGAATCTTTCAAATGATTATAAGGAATTGAGAGATAGGAATCAGGAGCTTAGAGACAGGGTTAAGGTTCTTGAAGCAGAGAAGGAGAATATATCTCAGAATCTGAGAGGTGAGAAAGATGAAACAATCAAGTATCGGGAACGCCTGACGCAGTTCGAGCAGATACCGGTGAATCCTGTGATTCCAGGAATTAGCTACGCCACTTATGGAATGAGTGATCAGAGAGATTCTGCCTCACAAGTAGCTGTACAGCACCCTGAGATAGAACTTGTTACGCCTTCAGGAACAGGTTCAATGAGCCCAATGCTTTCATCGAATTCGCTGGTTATAGCTACAGAAAGTTTTGATCCTGGAACACTTAGTCCTGGAGATATAGTAACCTATACCACCGAGGATAATCGTTCAATAATGCATAGGATACATAGGGTAGATGAGAAAGGAGAAGGAATTTGTTACGTAACCAAGGGGGATAGTAGGCCGTATACAGAGGGGGTTTGTGTTGAACCAGAACAGATAAAGAATAGAGCGCTGGGAGTGCTTTTTACACAGAAAGCAAGCCATAAATACTGTGAGGAAGAGATAGAACCGTCAGTAGTATCTCAGAGATGTCCTTAAGGACTTGGAGAATCTTATACAATACTTTTCCTCAGAATAGAGTGTTGCAGCTCATATTTATAAGCAAAAGGTGAGGAGAACCTTGAAGGTATTGAATATCTGAATAATGACGAAAGTTTAATTTTAAAGTTGTGTTAAAAGCTTCCCAGTCTTCTATTACCAGGATAACTCATTCCATCCTCTGCAAAAACAACTTTAGGCTCAATTTTCTCATCCAGCCACTTTTCTTGTTCTTCAAGATTTGAATCTAGGAATTTAAATCCAAAATGTGTGATTATTACTGTTGAAGCTTCTATCTCTGATGTTATTTTTGGTATGTCTTCTAGTGAGGTGTGGCTTCTTGTGCCTTCGTTCTTGGGTCGAGAACAGTAGATTATTAAAGTATCGCAGTCATTGTAGAACTCTACAAGTTCATCTGAGTGTTCTGTGTCTGTCCAAAAACCTATTTTCTTGTCTTTGGTTTCCAATGTAAATCCTACTGTTCTCGGATCGCTGTGAAACATTTCTTGAGACTCAATTTTGACATCTCTAAATTCTGCTTCTGTGTCTTCTCCTAGTTGTTTGACACGTGAGCAGATATTTTGGTGGTAGTCTGACACTCTTTTCTCTATGTCTCCGAAACCCCTCAGTACTGATTCATTTGCGAAAAGAAATCCTTCGTTGTTGTATGCTTCCACTATCATTTCTATTATAGGTTCTGTATCGTTTGAATGGTCTACATGTCCGTGTGAAACTATGACTGCTTCAGTTTCGTCGGCAAGCTTCTCTTCATGACTCTGTACGAGAGCTCCAGGACCAGGATCAACGTGTATCTGAGTTTCTTCCGTCTCTACTACTATTCCTCCGGTCTGTCTTTTTTGCTGTCCCATTGCGTATCTTCCACCGCAGGTTCCCAAGAATTTCAGTTTCATATAGTATTTTGTTTGTGGTAGTCTTCAAAAATGGAGAGTATCGGTGTTTGGTTAATCTGAGGTGTTTGGAGCTATTTGACCAAAACACATATAAATTGTTGTTACTATTAGGTAAATATGATTGCGGTGGTTGACCAAAGCTATGACTCGATGAAGCAAGAATCAATACAAGACATAAAACAAGAAATAGGGTCAAAAGAAGTTCAACTAGCCAGTTTAAAGATAAAGACTTGAAAATTATAGAGTCAGGAAAAAATATCTACTTCCTCGACGTTAAAATACTCAAAAAGATATCGATCTAAACTCCTATAATGTGATAATAAATGTCAAATTCAATAAAGATTGAAGAACCCAACAAACAGTCAAATGAAAATAACAACGCTTTAGGAGACCAAGCTGTAACTATAAAACCAATAACCCATCTTAGAGATGCTTCAATAGATCTATCAGATCAAGCTAATCAGAACATTGATGAATTACTCAATTCAATAACCACAGATCAATCTTCCGAAGTTATTGAATATCATTCAAATGTAGAGTTTGAAGATATACAGGAAAGAATAGATCAAAATCGATTAAATCCTGGTGATAATGGGTCCTTAGTCCCTACAGAATTTCTATATTCGAATGGAGAAGCTGATTATAATGTAGAGTTGCAGGACTTCAGTGAAGATGAGCTGATATATGAAGTTCAGTTATTTCAGCCTGGCGAAGGAATGGTTGAAGGAGAACCTCAAGAATATTCTGGTCAGGAAATAGAACAGGGATCGTTTGAAATATCAATTTCTCTTGATGAGGCAGAAAAATATTCTGTGGCGCCTGAGGAAGATATAGCTGAGGTATTCGAAACCTACAGACGCAAACAGCAATAAAAAACTTTTTTTATCTTACTTTGCCGCCTTTCTCCATTTCTGTATTTGGGCTTAAAAGAGAAATGTTCTTTTCCTCGTCTTCTGCGACCAGTATCATGCATTCGCTTTTTTCTCCCCTAAGTTCTGAAGGCTCAAGATTGGCTAAAACTACTACTGTCTCGTTTTGCAATTCTTCTTTTTCATAATGGTTTTTCAATCCTGCGCAGGTCTGAAGTGTTGCTTCTCCAATATCTACTTTTACCTTGTACAGTTTGTCGGCATTAGGATGCTCCTCAACTGAGACAATCTCTCCCATCCTCATGTCCATTTCCATGAAGTCATCAAAGCTGACTGTATCCTGGTTGAATTTCTTAATTTCATCTTCTGGCTCTTCATCAGATGTTTCTTCTGTTTGGTCCTTGTGTTCTGATACATCGATTTTTTCGAATAAAATCTCTCTTTCTCCTAGCCTGTGACCAGGTTCCAACCCTCCTGCAAGAGGATCCAACAATTCATTCACTCCTTCAGACGTATGTATATTTGTGTTTAACATGTCCCCGATCTTTCCGGATGCTTCTGGGGTGAAAGGGAATAGTGTAGCTCCAAGAGCCCTGATTATCTGAAGAGCCACATGTATAGTTTCTTCCCTTCTTTCTTCATTATTCCAAGGCTCCTCTTCACTCAGATATCTGTCACCTATTCTAGCTAGTTCAACTGCTGCGTCTAGTGCTTCCTGAATGTTTTTGTCTTCAAACTCTTCATCGTACTTTTTGACTGTCTTTTCTGCTTCTTCTATAACCTCTTTATCTCTTGCTTTGAGCGCTCCAACTGGGACCTCATTGTCAAACCATTTCTCAACTAGGCTTAGAGTTCTATTAACGAAGTTTCCAACAGTGTTGTTCAAAACGTTGTTTACCTCTGATTCGAAGTCTTCCCATGCAAAGTTGGTGTCATGGTTTGTTGGAAGCATCTTGGCAATGTAGAATCTCCAGTAGTCGGCAGGGTAATGCTGGACTGCCTCGTCAATGAATACTCCTCTGTTTCTGGACTTTGAGAAAGCACCTTCTTCCCACATCAGGTATTGTTGGATAAACTCATAGTCTGGGAGACTGTACTCTATATCGTCATTTGAAGCCCCGAGAAGCATTGTAGGCCAGATAACAGCATGGAAAATAGCATTATCTTTTCCAATTGAGTAAGTTACTTCTGCATCTTGGTTCCAATGTTCCTTCCATTCTTCGCCATCTTCAAATAGTTCTCTGGTGAATCCAATGTATCCTATTGGAGCATCAAACCATACGTAGAGAACTTTTCCGTCATATGTCTTGGAATCAAGTTTATCTATATCTAGATTCTCTTCCTCAATTCTCTTGTTAACTCTTTCAACCGGGATGTTGAATCCCCAGTCTTGGTCTCTAGTAATTGAGCGATCCTCTGCTTCATCCAAGTCATGAAGTATCTGTTTCTTCATGTTCTCAGGAACAGGATTTTCTTCTTCAATCCAGTTCTTCAACTCGTCCTTGTACTCAGTAAGATCTAAGAAGAGATGATCTGTATCTCTGAACTCGATATTATTATTGCCACAAATCTGGCACTCTGTATTTTCTATATTTTCAGGTTCTACAAGTTTACCACAGTCATCACATTGATCTCCACGCGCTAAACCTCCGCAATGAGGGCATTCTCCTTCAATGTATCTATCCGGAAGGAATCTTTCATCATCTTTACAATAAGCCATGTTCTGAGTCTTCTCATTAATTAGACCTGAACAATAAAGTTCCTCAAACATATCATGAGTCTGTTTCCTATTATATTCGCTATGAGTATCTGAGAAAATTGAAAAATCTACATTCAGGCTTTCATAAGCTTCTCTAACTTTCCTGTTCTGCTCATCTTTAATATCTCTTGGATCTTCTCCTCTTTCAAGCGCTTCAAGTTCCAGAGGTGTTCCGTGTACGTCTCCACCGCATATGAACTCGTTTTCAACTCCTTTCAAGTCCAGGAACCTGTGGTAGAGTTCTGCTGGTAGTACGCTTCCTGCAAAGTTTCCAAGATGTGGTACTCCATGTACGTAAGGTAGGGCGGACGTTACGGTAACTTTTCGATCCTCTGTAATTTTTGATTCACCTATACCTTTAGCCGGTTGAGAATCTTTTAAATTTCAGATCTTGGTCTAAGTTCATTTTCAAATGCGTATTGTTCAACTGATTCCATCGCCGACTGGTAAAACACCTGGTCCATTTCATCTCTAAGTGAGAAAATAACTTCACAAGCAACTTCTCTAGGATCTTCTCCAGCTTTGTTCCAAGTAGAATCATTCAGCATGTAAATCTCAGTATCCTCGTCCATTACCTGATCAAAGGATGAATAAACTGCTTTGCCAAATCTTTCACCTAAATCCTCTAGGTGTAATTCTTCAGAGCCTATAGGATTGTATCTAGCGAAGT
>Ga0102942_1000802_pt1 | contig 11965 bp, 8 predicted proteins | sample SalPon2_C_H2O_MG_FD_78171 | JGI IMG/M metagenome (GOLD analysis project Ga0102942, IMG submission 78171) | Salt pond water microbial communities from South San Francisco under conditions of wetland restoration - Salt Pond MetaG R2_C_H2O_MG | ecosystem: Environmental > Aquatic > Non-marine Saline... | reverse complement strand
GCCCACGTAACGAGGCAGTATCCGAAAGGGCAGTCAGTGAACGCACATTATTAAAGAGTGTGTCTGTGCCGACTGCTCGAAGTGAGTCAGAAGGTGCCCCCGAGTCCACTGACGCCTGCTGGCGTCCCCGTGGCCAAAGCAACATTGGGACGCCCTACACGGTCGAGGATAGGGGTAACGGCCACTTGGCATGGCCAGCAGTCCACCAGTCCGATGTTGTGGGACTATCCGTGCCCGAAAGGGCTGGTAGTCCGGTGATTGGACTGCAAACCTGAAACTCCCACCGCTCGGGATTCCTCCGTGTTTACGCGGAGGAGGATGTCAAAGTTAACCCATCGTCATCGAAACTCCGGTAGATTGTCAGCCGTCGGGTCGGTCCGTAGTCCCTCGACAGCACTTTGAATATCTCTCTGTGTCACTTCGAGCGTCTTCCGTTCACTGCTGTCGAATGAGGCAACGGCGAACTCTAACGCCTTCCGACAGACGGCTGCAATATCGGCTCCTGATAAGTCAGGCAGATCGAGGGTGACGAACCATTCAGCGGACACAGTCTTAGCGAGGGGTAACGCCGCAGCGTGAATCTCGAAGATAGCCTTCCTGTCGGTACTATCGGGCTTTGGAACCTGAATAAACGTGTCAAACCGCCCCGAGCGGAGCACGGCGGGGTCAAGCCGGTCCTTTCGATTTGTTGCAGCCAGTACGAGTACGTCCTCAAGGGGTTCGAGCCCGTCGAGTTCCGACAATAGTGTGTTTACCATGTCGTCTTTGAAGTCGGAGCCATCACTGGTTCGGCTAGGGGCCAGCGAGTCGAATTCGTCAAAGAACACGACACTGGGGGCGTGATCGCGGGCAGCCTGGAACAGTTCTCGGAGCTCCCGCTCAGAAACACCAACGAGAGGTTGTTCTAATTCCGGTCCTTTGACCGAGAGAAAGTGGTAGTCTAGTTCATTGGCGACAGCTTTCGCCAGCATTGTCTTCCCGTTGCCCGGCGGTCCGTGCAACAATATTCCCTGTCCGATGGAGAACCCGGCATCGCGGAACGTCTCGCTGTACTCCACCGGAATTGTGACAGCTTCGCGGAGCCGCTTTTTTTCTGACTCGAGCCCACCGATATCCTGAAACGAGATATCTGGAATGTCCGGTTCGTATTGTTCTTCGGTACCTCCAGTGCCGAAAAAACCACTCGTGGTCGACTCGTCGAACCGCTCAGTGTCAATCGCATCGAGCGATGATTGGATGTCTGTTAAGTGAACCGCTACCGGTGGGTCGCCATCCTCTCCCAGACGGTTTTGGATGGCCCGCTTCACCGCCGTTCGGAGGTCCCGAACCGACAGATCATGTGTTTCCAATTCGGTGAGTTGAGTATCGCCGTCGGCGTTGAGCACCGCAATGTCTGCATCCTTTGCCTCCTGCAGCGCGCTCTCGATCTCGCCCTGTCGGTACTGGTCGTCCGGTTCTGCTACCTCAAGAACGAACTCGAACAACGTATCGTTGGCAACCAAGTCGGCGTCGTCATCCATCGCGGTGCCGATAACCACCACTCGCTCGTTGGCTTCACGGACGGTATCGATGTGGTGTTGGAGCCGTTCGTACTCTTCCTCGTCGAACCCGAATTCGTCGAGACACTCAAGCACCACGACGCTCGGTTCACGGTCACGGGCGTCCCGCAGTGTGGCCGCAATGTTATTTTCCCCGTCGGTAAACGCGCTGCTGACGGAATCAACGGCAAAGAACGTGTACTCAGCACCGAACGCCCCAGTAAGCCCCCGTGCCAGTCGCGTAGTTGGGGACTGAGTTGCCGTGCCGAACAACAGGACTGATGCGGTTCCAAACCGGCCGTAGTCAATCCTGTCAACCACTGTTCGACGGAACCGTTCTTTGACGTCGTCGAATCCTGCCACATCGTGGAATTGACCGAGCGGCTCGCTGGACACCGTCACGCTCTCGTTGAAGACTTCTTCAACCGGCTCTCCGTCCGAATGGTCCATCTCATCTGTCACGATGACCACCTTTCGGACGCATACGCAACGAGACACATCATTGGGATTGTCAACATGCTATTCACATGGCCTCTTGAACGTGTCCATTAGCTGGCTACATACCGGTTAAACGGTTTTTTAGGAAATTGCGAAAACGCCATCCAATTCTGTTGAGATGTACAACACGCCAGTTGCGTATGCCGGAGCAGTGTTGAGTGCATCCGGGACCGACGAGCGACACCACGACGCGCCATTCGGTGTCAGTTGGAATTGTGTCACGCCATCAGTATCGACGGAACCGTACAGGCATCGCTCGTCATCGGTACCGACCAACAGTGGGTCATAGAGCCGCTGGTCAAGCAGGTCGTAGCTCAAGAGTCGTCCGTCGATGGCATCAATCTCCACGAGCCCCTTGTATATCCCGATAAAGATCGATTCCCCGTCCGTAACCGGCTTGCTATCCAAGACACCCCCAACAACCGGGAGCAGCGGATCGCTAGTAGCGGGATGCTCACGGATTGCTGTGTCAATGTTGATGTGCCAAACCACCTTGCCAGTTGCACTGTCGAGACACCACAACTCGCTGCTACCAGTGACGACGTACACCCGGCCATCGTCGACGACCGGTGGCGTCAGCACGCGTCCGTCCACATCCGTCCGCCATCGCTCAGTCCCGTGCTTGGCGTCTAGCGCCACGAGAGCTTCACCATCTTTGCGTATCACCAGTCCGGCGTCGAGGGCAGGCAGCTTGTTATGACGCTCGCCGTCGATGCGCCAAATTGTCTCACCGGTTCCCGAATCCAGCGCGTAGCAAGCTCCATCATCAGTCTGGATGTACACACGCTCGCCGTCAGTCTTCACGCCCGTCCGCCCGCCTTGATCGAAGTCTCTAGCCCACTGCACCTCACCGGCAGCCAGGTCGAGTGCGAAGACTGTCGCCTCGGCGCGGTTCAGGTCGTCGTATCCTGAGACGAACACGGTCCCGTCGATCACCGCTGCCGACGCAAACACACTCGGTGCATCGAGGCTGGTCCGCCAGTGTTCTCTGCCGTTGATAGCATTGAGGCCATAGACGACTCCGTTCATGTCCCCAACGACAACAACCTCATCGCTGACAACGGGTGATGCTCGCAGCTCACCGTCTGTCTCGAACGACCAGATAGTATCAAAAGTCTCGAAGGTCCGTTGTCCGCCAGCGGGATCAGGCACATACCCGGTATTTCCACCGTCGAAGTGAGCGGACGGATACGATTCGGTCACAGACTACTTTTCTCCGAGATACGTATAGGGTTTTTCCGTTCGCTCAGCATACGTATCTGAAAGGACGGTTTCGATGACAGACTGGGCCGGCAATCTGACGCGCGTGAACGAACTCCGGGATATCGTCGAAGCGGAGCCAGCTGCCGTCGCGTCGTTGGCCGAAGAACTACTTGAACTGGCGCACAATGAGGAGTGGTCCGTCCAGCGGGCCGCTGTTGACGCCCTCGGGGTCGGCCTCATCAACTGCCCAGAGGCCGGCATGCCGAAACTAGATGCCATCATTCGAACCGCGCTGGACGAGACAGTCCCGTCGCCCGACCGGTGGCGAAACGGCGTCGTTTCGTTGGCCGGCACCGCTCCCGAGGCAGTCCGCGATACTGCACTCTCGGGGTTCGAGGCTATACCGTCGGACCAGCGTGGTGACGCCGGCGAAGGCTGTGTCGCCCGTGCACTGGAGCGCATCGCCGTAGACAACCCAGCCGTTATTGCGCACTCGCTGAAGGCACTCCGCGATATCTGCCGGACCAGCGCGCCCAGAGCCCGGCGGCATCTCCTGGGTGCGCATCTCGCACTTGTCGATAGCTGCCCCCAAGCTGTCCGACCAGTGCTTCCAGAATTGCTCGCGGAGTTTGATGCAGGTGGCGGCAAGACACGGTGCGTTGCCGCCGATCTCTTGTGTGCACTCGCTACCCATCCCAAGGAAGGGCCCGCAGTGATCAAGGCGATGATTCGGTGGCTGGCAACCCGCCCACAGAGTCCACACGAGCACCGCCCAGGGCTCACTCCACGCGACTCGGTGATGCACCCGTCGCTGACTGACAATCCGGAAAGCGGCGTCCTCGGCGTCACACAGGTTCTCGCTCGTATTGCCGAGGAGACCCCCGATGCCGTCGTGCCACACTGTGGTGACATCGCTACATCGCTCGCAGCGTGGAAGAGTACTCAGGGCGATCAGTGGCCTCGAAGCCACCTTGCACGAGCCCTTGCCGCTGTTGCACGGCAGCGACCACAGGCAATCGTCTTGATCGGTGATGACGTCCCGGAACTGCTGCATGACGACTCCGAGTTCGTCCGGTACTGGGCCGCCCAGACACTGCTGGCGCTCTTTCCTTATCGGCCTGACATCGTCTCCACGATGATCATTGGCAGTGTCCTCACCGACTCGAACCCCGATGTTCGAGGACTCGGCGCGGACCTCGCTGCAGGCTGTGTCGCAGACGGTATCGTCAACTGTGACGACGTCGTCGCGGAACTCCAAAAGACACTCTCGACAGACGCCACTCTCCAGAGACGGCGATTACTCAGCGTCGTTGCGTCGGTTGCTCGTCAGGATCCACAAGCCGTTCGGCCAGTACTGTCGACAGTCGAGCAGTCTCTCACTGAAGCCCACACAGCGAGCGAGGCGGCAGCCACGTTTGAAGCAGTCGCATCGGCCGATACCGAACCCATTAGCGACGCTGTCCCGACGCTCGTTGACTGCCTGTTTACCGACTCGTTGCTGGGGAGAGCTGCGGTCGCCGAGACGCTCGTAACGATTGGAAGGACTCGACCGTCACTCCTTGATGACCAGTTGTCAGTACTGACGAGCGTCATCGGACACGAACATGCTGGCGTCGACGCTGTTGGCGATGTCTTGGCAACCGTTGCTGACAGGTCACTCGATGAGGACCGAACCGTCTACGAGTTCGTCCGTGCACGGTCAGCCGCCGACTCTGCAGTGGTTCGACGAACGGCAACACGCTTACTCGGTGCGTTCATCGAGGCCGATGTCGAAACAGAACAGACGGTGACGGCACTCACAGACCGAGTCAGTGATACTGACCAGCAGGTTCGGGACGTCGCACTCGATGCACTGGCAACGCGTGTTGCTGACACTGGTGCGGCAGCACTCGTCCGATCGTGCTACCAGACTGGAACCAGCCACTGGCAGGCAGTGACCGCCGATCTGATTGCCCGAGCAACATTGCTCGACGGCGCGTGGCCGTCGGCAGAGTTTCAGCGGTGGCTGGCTGACTGTCTTCACGAGACAACCGGGGAAACTCGCCGCTCGTTCATTGAAGCCACGGGTCACATCTGCGGGCAGGTCGACGCCGAACCAGAGCTCGTGTCGGCGCTCCTGGAGTGTCTGGACGACGAAACCGTCGCTGAGGCGTCCTTTACCACCGTTCAAAATATCGCCGCCTATGGCGAGACGACAATCCCCGGATCAGAACTGGCTCCAGCCGTCGAACTAACGATCCTGAACACCGACCGCGAAATTCCATCCGGCTGTGTCGCTCTTCTCCCACACATAGCATCAAGTATCGACGCAGCACAACAAGTGGCTGATCACCTGCTCACCCGACTCACTGCGAATAACGGAGACACGGGAGAGCTTGCAGCAGCGCTAGCCGCCCTCTGTCCCACCGGTGTGACGCTGCCTGCACCAGACATCGTCTCAACGCTTGAACGGTACGCCATCGAAAGGGGAGTTTCAGCCCGGGACCGGACATGTAAGGACTTCGCGCGTGTCCTTCAGGAGACCGACGACGGTGATACACTGTTACGTGACACGTTCGTCCCAATGGCCGCCAAGGGCCCACGCGACCGGCGGGCCAAAGCCTACAGCGTACTCGCGTCAGTGGCCGATGAATGGCCTGCCGCCATCCAACCTGCTGTCGGCACACTTCACGTCGGCGCTCGTGCAGATGACAAGCAGATTAGCAGTCCGGCACTGTCGGCGCTCGTTGCGATCGGACGAGTGTCGCCCGGCGTCCTTCACCCGGTAGCTGACCAAGCCATCTCCCACCGTGCGTCTTCAGATCACATCGAACTGAGACGCCGACAGTATGAAGCGCTCGCGCTGCTGACCGCCCATGAGGCTGACCTTGACGAAACTGGTTTCTGGACCCTTAGATCTGGGTTGCTGGACAACGACACGGCTATTACCGAGTACGCTCTCCAAGCCACAGCCGAACGAAACGACCGGCGCATGGCACCGGTGTTGCAGCGACTCAATAACAGTGTTCCAGATTGGGGATCGCTGCCCGCTCACAGCCAGACGGCGTCGGAGAGAGAGGATGTCCAGTTCGAAGAGTTACTCTCGTCGAACGAGCGGATGCGTACTGCAGGCGACGTGCTCCAGATACTCGGGCAGTAGTCGTCCGGCAGATCCACAGAGGGCGAGAGAGTGTTTGCATCTCGGTCAGCAGTCGCGGGGACACACTGGCGTGACGTTGTCAACTGGTTCCGCAGTCAGTCACTGGTCGGAGTTCTCTCCGAACCCCTCCCGTTCCATAACACCCCACGAGGTGTCACCAGTGATGTGATTTTTCAACCCCTGCCAGGCGAAGAGCGCACGCATGGGCCTGTAGATCACGTTTTCGAGGACGGCAAAGCAGAGCAGCAGTAGAATCTCAACTGGGTCTTCGTACTGCCGATAAGTCAGTACCTCCCCGTAGACAGCAGTAGCAGTGAGGATAGAGCCATATCCTATGGAGACGATCAAAAAGAGGTACGCAGGGATACTAAATAAGCCAAGTACGATTCCAAAGAAAAAGAACAGGTACCCGATTCCCTCAACGAGCCGTCCAAACATCTCAACAATCAAAAACAGCGGGAGTGCAACTAGTCCAATGGTCCCGTACTTCGGGCGAAACAAAAGGCCGCGGTACTTGATTAGTGTGTCGACGAGTCCACTGAACCATCGCTGGCGCTGGCTGGCAAGGACTGGCACAGAGGTGGGTGCCTCCGTCCAAACGACCGGGAACGAGAGAAATGTCATCTCGTACTGTTTATCTTTTTCGATGAAGTGTCGGTGCAGCCGCATGACGATTTCCATATCTTCGGTGACACATGAAGTGTCGTATCCACCGACAGCTCGCAGCGCGTCTGTCTTGAAGAGACCGAACGCACCCGAGATAATAAGCAGACTTCCGATTCTGTCCAATCCCGTCCGCCCAATGAAGAACGCACGAAGGTACTCAACGACCTGAAACCGGACGAGCCAGTTTTTTGGGAGATTCACACTGGCGGGTCGCCCTCTCTCGAACGATATTTCGTTTGCGATCCGTACTGTCCCCCCGGTCGCTACCGTCTTGCGGGGCTCCATAACGAACGGTTCGACGACCTTCCTAAGCGCGTCGCGCTCCATGAGTGAGTCGGCGTCGATAGCACAGAACAGCGGTTTCTCCGTGAAAAACAGCCCCGCGTTCAGCGCGTCGGCTTTCCCACCGTCACTGTTCTCTTTGTCAATGACCACGAGGTCACGGTCGGGCGATCTGTAGACATCCCTCACCGGCCCGTCGCACTGGACATCGATCGGTACAGACGCCGCCACTTGCTCCAGTCCGTACGCCGAAACTAACCGATCGAGCGTTCCATCTGTTGATCCGTCGTTGACGACGATTATCTCGTAATGTGGGTAGTCTAGCGACAGCAGTGCCTGGACACTGTCGACGATTACCGCTTCTTCGTTGTATGCTGGAACGACGACGGCAATTTCGGGGAGAAACTGATTAGAGTTTATTAGGCCCGCTGGTTCGTAGGCCTCCTGTTCCTGTTGCGACCTGGTGTGTTGGATCCCGACGAGAGTGAGCACCAGATGGACACTATTAATCAGAAGAATGTACAGAATGATCACAACACCGATCGCCGCAATCGGCCCGGATATCACATCATCGAGTATCATGAAAGACCACTTCTCTCATCCAACGGGGTATCCACGTCAGCCGTTTCGACTGCCCGAACCCAGTTCCAGGCGTCCACGGGCCAGCCAGAGTGGTTTTTTAGTGGATCCATATCGAGAGAACGGACGGCCCGAACAGCCGCCAGCTGGCAACGTGTCTCTCGTTCTGAGATCATCGCCTGTTCGAGGAGAGACTGGGCGTCACTATCGCCCCAGTATGCAAGCACATTGTACGTCGCCCGTCGCACCTGTGGAGAGTCATCCTCGAGCAGTGCATTGACATCGATGCGCTGTCGCAGCCCTGTCCGCCATCCCTGTTGTTTGAGCGCGCGTATTGCAGCTGCTCGGACCGCGGGCTGTTGATGCTCGAACAGTGCAATGAGCCAGTCGAATGAAGCGTCGTCCGGATTCGTCGCTCGGATGTGCTCGAGGACCCGACAGACTTGGATCAGCACGGCATCCGACCAGGAACCCGCGCTCTTTCGCGCGACCTCAAGCAACGGCGTTCCAGCTCCATCGTTGAGTTTTACCAGGGTATCGAGCCCATAGATTGTCATCGATTCGGAACCGTCCCAGACGAGTAGCTCTGTCCCGCACACACCTGGGCACTCATACTGGTCGGCGCATTCGTACACCAGTCTGGCACTGGCTTCGCGCGTTCGCTGTGTCCCCATGCAGTGGCTCCAGAGTTCACGCGTCGGAACCGGCTGTTCCAGTACCGTCAGCGTCGCAAGCGCCCGAAGACGGGTGAGTTGATCGCTGTCATCGTGAGATGCCTTCCATCGTGCCGCTTGCGGTAGCGCAAGTGTATCCGCTATTTCGAGGTAACGGTCGCTTTTCGGCCCCTCAATGACGCGCAGATAGCGTTGCAATAATGACTTGAGCGCCGTCTGCTCGGGTTCAGACAGGGAGGTGAGCCAATCGCGCCAGTCGACGTCAGATCGATCACGCCGCTCGAACAACTGCCCCTGTACCGTTTCCAACGCTCGCTTGTTCCGTCTGTCGGCCCGTCGTTTCCATACCGCGATGCCCACTGTGGCGATAGATAGCCCGAGAAATACGCAGAAAACGGTCACTGAAAGCAGTACCAGCAGCGATTCTGTGAACATTGATGCGTGGTCGGTCGTTACTTATATGTTTTCTACGCGTGTGACGAGATGCGGCGGACTGAAAGGTTTCGTCACGTAGTCATCGATGCCGAGTTCGTATGCGGCTCTAAATGTCTCCACGTCGTCGACTACTGTAAGCATAATAACTGGGATAGACTCAAATCGGGTATCTGATCGTTTATGCAGAAACGTCATGCCGTCGACACCTGGCATCAAGAGGTCCAGTACGATGACATCGGGAAGGTCGGTGGTTTCGCGAAGATAATTGAGCGCTTCGGCGCCGTTGGCCACAGTGACCGTATCGAACCCATTGGTTCGGAAATCAAATTCGAGCAACTCCCGGAGATCTGGGTCGTCGTCGACGACGAGGACCTGTGGTGTCTCTTCCATGAGTTACCTCCCGGCGGTCGGCTGACGCTCCCCATCTCCCGTCAGGGCGCAGTCGATCACAGTGCCTCGAGGCGGACGTAGTCGTACTGAACACGGTGGTTCCTTCCGTTCCCTAGTTCGACGACGAAGACATCCGAGTAGTCGCTCCCGAATGCGTACTCCAGATCGTAGACAGAATCGCCACGAGAAATGCGAGTGACCGTACTGGTGTCGAAATCAACGGTTACAACGTACTCAGTCCAAGCGGTGGAGTTGGTTCGGTCGTCAAGCACTTCGGGGGCAGTTCCGTCTTCCCACTCGTTAATCCGTAGCCCTTGCTCGCTATCGGTGTTCGTTTCGGTAAGTGTCAGTCCCCCCTCCTGCCCCTCTGGACCGAAACTTAGCACGAACCCGAACCCACTATAATCGGTTGACTGGGTTCTGAGTCGTGTGATTATGCGTTTTGTCCCCTCGGCCTCAAAATCGTCGACAGACGTGATATTCCCAGCACCGGCGCTGTCGGCGTTCTCGACGATATGTGTGAGCCTGTCGTCGGCCTCAGACACTGATGAATTTGGGCTTCCGTGTCCCGGTTTTACCCCCCAATTGGACGTGTACGCACCGTCCTCAAACTGATCCTCGAAGACCAGCTGAGATGCCGATCCCGCGCCTGCCGTCGACCCAGTCGGTCTTTCCGTGGCCCCGGTGTCGTCGCTGTCCATCGGTCGGGTACAGCCTGCCACACCAACCGCCCCAGTGACGATACCGAGCTCTAGGAAGTGCCGTCTAGATGAACTCGACTGGTCCATACAATCCAGTTATCAGTTATGAATTTAATATTTTCGACTGGCCAGGTAACCTCAAGGTGGTACCCAATTGATTACGATGCGACAGCTCGCTTCGGTCCAAGTCAGGAGAGGATATCTAGGTATGGGTAGTAATGGAAGGCAATACCACTGTACGCTCCCGTTCCGTTCCCCGGCGGATCCCCGTCCAGACGCCGAATGATTTCAGCCGTTCGCTCTCGCTGTCCGTAGAGTGTGGTTCCTTCCGCGAGTCCCTCGACGCGATCTGGGTCTTGAAACTCCAGGGCCGCGTAGTACGGTTTTTCGGATCCCTCCAGAGACCTGTTCAGTTTCTGTTTAACCGATCCCCCCGCCGTAGACGTGTAGACGTCTGCGTACGACATCACGACTATCCCGTCAACGGTTCCGTGGTCCCGAACCTCCTTCGCCGCCGCCGGTGCGCGATCGAACCACCACGGCGCGATAGCCACCTCCACGGCAGGCAGTCGTAACCCGGTAAGTGAATCCAACAGGCCCACGTACAGTTCCGAGAGCCAGGGGCCGTAGTCGGGCGCGACGTCTCCACCCGGTTCTATATCCAACTGTACACCGTCGAAAGAGACGTATTCGGAATTATACGCGGCAATATGACTCAGTTCCGTCTGCGCACTTGGGCCCGCTTCCCATCCAGTCAGTCCCAGCAGCGCACAGACCTCAATCTCCGTGTTGTGGCACCGCTGGATGAACGTCTCGATCCGGGCCTCGCTCGCTGATTTCAGCGGCCCCCAGGCCAGGTATATCTTCGAGATGCCGACCTTGCTTACCCGGTCGATGACCGCTTCCGGTTCGTGTATCAGGCTATTGGACTGCCCCCAGACATACACCGCTTCGGCCCCAACTGCATCCTTCGCCGTCGCGCCGCTGCCGAACGTGGCCACTGCCGCAGCAGTTCCGACTCCGGTCAAGAACTCTCTGCGACAGTACGATCTCACTGTCCGGTAACTACACGCCAGACGCTTTTGATTGTTCGGGCTTCTCACCGTGGATATATTTTATATCTCGTCACTCAATCGGCGTCACAGCTCATGTCGTTCCATTCACGGTGCAGCGCGGACGCAGGCGGCCTTGGCTCGCGCGTAGGAGATCCGACAAGTTTTTTTACGCCCTGACCGCGACGCCGGACCGAAACGCAACCTGCGCCAAGCAATCTATCTGGCCCTCTACGCCATGGAATCTGGACACAGTCGTCTCAACGCTACAGGCCAGAGTCCACAATATCGCCCCCGGAGCGACCATCAAGTGCGAACGCTGACAAAAACCCACGCGAGCTGGAATGAAATTTCCAAATCGATCCGCAAGTTCGCGATACGAAACGACGCCTCGGTTGTGATTATTGGCTCGGCGAGTCGGGTGTCTTGCCATATCCAAGAACAGTGTCGACGGCCGCTCCGCAGCTGACGACGCGTTGGACGGCATCATCGTCCGTATCCAGCACAGCGTCAGTCCAGAGAGCAAGGTGGAGATACACCACTGGGATGGTGTCGTTCGTAGAGGCTTGTTCCGCCAACTATCGAAGGGTCTGTGAACTGTGAGCTCTCATAGCTCCGAGCCGCAGGCCGCACAGAAGGCTTCTGAACCACTGATCGGGGCATAACAGTGTTCGCACTCAGCGTCGAGCGCTGTCCCACACGTGGGACAGAAAGCGGCTGAGGTGACAGTGTCACAGGCGGGACAGACGGGCTGGCGGCCACTCACCGGAACGGTGTACGCGGCTTCGAACAGCTCCGGCGCCCGTGT
>Ga0102942_1000801_pt1 | contig 11971 bp, 18 predicted proteins | sample SalPon2_C_H2O_MG_FD_78171 | JGI IMG/M metagenome (GOLD analysis project Ga0102942, IMG submission 78171) | Salt pond water microbial communities from South San Francisco under conditions of wetland restoration - Salt Pond MetaG R2_C_H2O_MG | ecosystem: Environmental > Aquatic > Non-marine Saline... | reverse complement strand
TTGAAGACGGCGATGTCGTCCAAGTCGCTATCGCGGGGCGTACTTTTGACCCAAAGCGCGAACAACAGTCGTACATCCCTGACTACTACTTGCTCTAACGAGCAGTGCCTACTGTGAAAATCTTTTACCTTGGTACTGGTTAGAGAGCTATTGTACGACTTCACACTCGGTGCAGGCTTTCAATTCTGTTCTCGTCTTAGTAGATACGCCCTTGAAGGATGTAGTTTCACCACAGTATTTACACTCTTGATTAGAATAGTCGTACGTGTCAGGATGGTACTCATGACGGCGCATATTGTGAACAGAGAGAACACTAATCGTGTACTCATACGTGGCGTCACACTTCTCACAGTAGACTTTAGTTTCGTCTTCGACAGGTTCTTGAAAATCTGGAATGATTCCCGCAAGTGACTTATTTAGTGCATCACGAAGGTTGGGGTCATCTAGGGGAGAATCTCGCTCGTCAAGTGTAGGTTGAGGAAGTTCTTCCATAGCCTCTGAAGGGGAATAATTCTGGTGAAGCAACTCAACCATTACCTCAACCTCTCGTGAGTTGGGAATTGTCTGACGGACTTCGTATGCATGGAGAGCGTCTTCAATCGGGTCCGTATGGTCTACTAGTTCGTAGAACCCTTCTTTGTCGTCTGGATTGGCATCAACAAACGTTCTATGATAGTCAGTGACCAGTCGGCCTATGTCTTTGCGGTGGGAAGTCTGAACCTGAACCCCTTCAAGACTTGTGAGCGCATCAGCAAGTTTCGTCCGTGTAGTAGTGAGAGACATATGTGTGTTGAATAACCGTACATTAAAAAATAGAGACAGAACACTTAATCATTTTGATTGCCTTGTATCTTGACTATTCTTGAGAGAATGGTCTCAGTCGTCTCAATTCAAAACTAATCGTACAATATTTTTGAGTCATTAGCCGAATCACGGAAGGAAGTCGCAGATAGAGTAAGTTTGAAAATCGGAGACCTTGAGGAGAAAGGTGTGTACTTCATTGATGATACAGTTGATGGAGTAGGTCAAACGACGGTAGAAGTAGGGGAGATGCTTCGACAGTATCTGGAGTAACTGATTCCTGATTGTCCTGCTGTTTGATGTGATTCAAATTTCTTGATGACGGTGCATGACTTGTTATCTTATTCATTGTTCTGTCTCCCCGGTTACTGTGTATTATAGAAGTTTTCCACAATCAATCTCCAGTACTAAGTACGTTCTTGCTGTATGAGTCTAAACTGCTCACAGGCGGTTGAAATACAAGGATAATTCTCGAATTTCTTCCTTCTCGTGGAAGATTCCATCTGGAGAATATTTTATTAATCTATATTCTATGTATTAAATGTGCGTTATCCGACTATTCATCCGTTAGGACATCGTGACACGGACGGCATTCTTTCAGTTGGTGAGGTAGTTCTCTTGGAGAAAATAGATGGAGCAAATTTTCGCTGGACATATGACCCGAATTCGGGTAGCCTGCTCTTTGGGTCTCGACGGCACCTGTTTAAAGAATATGATGAACCAGCCCCGATTGACCGCATAAACAAGCAGTTCCGACACGCAGTCAAATATATTGAGAACTCAGTGGACGAGGATGAAGTTGAAACTCTACACGAGGAGGAAGGACGCCTCTGGTTCTTTGGAGAGGCCCTTCACAAGCACAGTCTGGACTACGATGCGTGGGACGGCAAGCACCCAAATATTTCAGATAATACTGTACCAAACTTTCTCGGGTTCGATGTGTACAGTGAGGCCAACGACGCCTTCCTATCGCACGATGAAGTTGTGGCTGTGTATGAGCGGTTAGGATTGGACACGGTGCCGGTTTTCGAAAAGGGTGAGGCAGATGAATTTGAAATGGATGACATCGAAGTTCACGAATCTGTATATCGAGACCCAGACCCAGACGCCGATGACGAGGATGATTTCAATCGGAAGGGGCTTGCGGAGGGAGTTGTCATCAAGAATGATTCCCTTGACCTTCGAGCAAAGGTAGTTGCCGAAGAATTTGATGAGACAAAGTGGTCTGCCAAGACCCCAGAGGAAGTCACGACGGCTAGAAAGACCGCAGGCCTGTTTCTTAACAAGTTCGTCACAGATGCACGTGTACAGAAGCAAGCACACAAACTTGTTGATGAGGGGTATTATGACGGACTTGAAATGCCTATGATGGGAGACCTTCCACGCCGAGTGGCTTCAGATGTATTTGCCGAGCAGGGGTGGGCCATTCTTAACGATGATGAGTTAGAATTGACGAAAATGGCGAAAGACGAAATCAGGTCTCAATTGTCCCGACGGTGTTCCCGTGTACTTCAGCAGATGATTCAGGCATCTGAATGATTTAGAAAATCAAAATAAAACTCGAATATGAAATTTCTAGGTTCGCCAGAGCATTTGGATGGATGCTTCTGATTTTGTTCTGTAATGACTCACTTCTGGACGGGACGCTCCAAATTCTTGTCCAGTGTTGATTAATGCTCTGACGAGGGCCTCGGCTTTCGTCAAATCTTCTGGAATTTCTGTCCTGATGTACAAGTTCACAAGACCACTTTCACTGGAGACTCGAACAGTCACTCGTTGCCCAGATTCAAGCATTATGAATGATTCCATACTTTCTCCGTCTGGGAACGTTTCATGCACAGGGATTCCATATTCCTCAAGACGGTTTGATATTGTGTGAAAACTGTTGTATCAACCTATGAGTTGTAGGAAGCCGTCAGGTGAGCGAGTTCACCCGTCCGAATACTATCATGCTCATCTTTCCATAATTCAAGTCGCATACATTAAAAATGACACTTCAATTCTATAAGTGTTTTCTCCAATGAAAAACTACAATAAACTCACTTCTCTTCGTCTTCTACAAACAAACAAGGCGAGTGCCTCGGGGCTTGACCCTGAGGCGGTTCACATCGATTCAGGTGTTAGGACACGGGGCGTTATTGTGTCCAGCCGGTCCAGTCATCTAACTTTTCTTCAGGAATTTCTTCGAGGCTCCGATTCCAGTCGTGTGGGAAGAAATTCTGGAACCCATCAACGTGCTGTTCTTCCTCTATTTCGGAAGTTGTGTCACAAGTTGTGACTGTAAATCCAAATTTTTCAAGAAGTCTCTTTGCAGCGACCCCACCACCCATATTCACAGTCACGAATTCATATTCTTGTTCTTTTGATAATTCTATGACTTGGGAAAGAAGTCTCGCCCCTTGTCCACTACTTCTCCCATCTTCTCCTACCTTAAAATGCCACACGTTAATACCAGTAGCACCGTTCTGTTCTCGTTCTTCATACTTCAAAATTCCATCTTGACTACTGAAAGCTTTCATATATTCGCATATGTTACTCTCTTGCAAATAAGTTTTCCAGAGGAGTTATACTGGATAAACTATTTTTCAATTTTAGCAAAAACGACACGGTATATGTGTATGCTGATTGGTACAATGGTGAATGGGCACTTAAACGTACAACATGTGAGTCTTGTGGTGCGAAACTTGACGACCGAGAATTAATCGAAGCAATTGTAACATGTGAACTGGGAGCCTCTCCAAATGGGGAATTTAATCCTCTTTATAATCCCTCTATATGTCAATTAACCACTAAGAATGGGAAATCAATTAGATGAGTGAGAGAGAATTGTAGCCTCAATATTTTTAATGTTTAAATAAAAATAATACCTATGGTCAACGAATTTGAGAAAGAACAACGGCTTTTAGAACATCTTGAATATGTCACTCAGAACAGTGTTACTGATTCTGAAGGAGGCAAAATTGTATATAATGTATATGAATGTCTCTATTGTGATGACCATGTTCATACTGATAAGAAACGTTTCACTAAAGCCCAAATCGAATCTTATGGGGAATGGGGATATCCAGTAGAGCAGCACTTACAAAGAAAGCACAACATCGAATTTTAAAGAGAAACAGCACTTTTCCCAAGTAATGATTCAGGAACTGATATGTCCACCCTTGTTTGTCCTCCAGAACCAGTTGTAATCAGAACTGTTCCCGTTTCACCCGGATTTAATCCTCCTTTAAATCCTGATGCAATTCCTTCACTACTTCTGTTTCCTTCTCGGAGTTGAATAATTACAACATCAGAATCATCATTCAATACCGGTTCCGAAAAATCTGAATCTAGTACAGCTTTTGACCCAAATGAATAGCCAGTGTTATTACCTCTACCCTGATATCCCATTTGTGAAGCTCCACCGGACCCAACCCACAGAACCGTCATAGAACTCATATTAACGTTATTGGCTCCCGGACCCGGAGTAACAATAATATCTAAACCAGTAAGAACTCTCTTGGAATCTATGACATCAACTTTTCCGCGAACAGATAATACATTCACTCGGTCAGTAACCTGCCCAACTCCATCCTTACTCACTTCCATTCCCGAATCACGCAAATCTCCTGCAGAATTCACTAATACTGAACCCGCAACCGCCGCTACAAGAACCATCGCAATAAAAACAATCAATGTCCCGATACCAACCTGACCACGACTACCCATAATACAATTAAAAACAAATCTTCAAGTAATAAACATTACGGGAAAACAAAAATTAACGGAAATCAGTCCCCGTATTTTTCATCGGATACCGAAATGTAGCTGTTTTCTTAATATGAATTTTCCGGAAATGGGAAATGTGAAAACTCGTACGTTTCTTCCCCAATACTAACAGATGATGTTTCTAATTCGGTCATCGAAGAGGGGATTAACCTTTCTCCAACTTCATCAACATCTACAAATAAGTAGACAAGATTACATTCAGGACAACTGTAACCACGTGAAATAGCTGTTGAAACTGACCCATCTTCATGCGTAACCGGTTCTAAATTCGCCGGCCAGTCATCAACAGTTAAAAATACATTTTCTGTGTTATCTACACTAATCTTGTAACAGTCCCACCTCGAAACCTCACACACAGGAAATTCTGAAATAGACGATTGCCTCACGTCTTGAATCATGAATATACTTGGTTCAGACAAATGCTTATCTGATAAATGCTCATCTGAGCACGGTAGTTCAACAACCCCTGAATCATCAACAAACCTATTTTTCATATTTCTTATTTTCGACTCCTGAAACTCCTGATACAAATCAGAGTCCCAGACCCCTCGTTCAGAAAAACCAAATTCTATCTCCACAATATTTCTTCCATCAACTCGAACTGAAGAGATACAATGGTAAAGCTGAGTCAAAGTGTCATTAAATATATCTGTAGAAGAGATGTTTTGAGACAAATCAGCAACTACAACAGACTCTTCTTCCTTGCTTTCAACACGTGTATTTGAAGTTTCATCAAACAATCCAATCTCAACAGATAAAGCTGCAATTGATTCCTCTGAATACTCGCCATCAAAAATATCTGATTCCTGCTCGTCAGCAAGAAGCTTTCCAGAATCCAAAAAAACACCCAATCGAGGGTCCGTTTCCGTTTCTGAATGCCATGGACGCACACTACGAATAGTCAATCCCTCCGGAATATCTGAGTCTGAAACTTTCCCTTCAAACCCCTTACTTAGACACAAACTGACCTCATTCAAAGTTAATGAATGATATAACTCATCAACAAACTCTAACTCCCTCAAATAATCTAAAACAGTTGAATACATTAATTCTGAGATTCCAACTTCTTCAAAATCAAATTGAGAATCATTCAGGCTCTCTTCAGCCCTTTCTTCTCCCTCAGGACTTGAATCGGACATGCTTAAAAATTAGACGTAAAACTAATAATACTAACGGTTTAAAACTGGTTAGGTTTCCATGTAACTAACGAGAACATCAGGAACCTGTTCATTCCAAGAAATACTTGAAAAACCAAAGCTAGAAACCATATGAAGTTCTCCACCAACTTCAATCACATCACCAACACTCATACTCCGAACTTGGGCTGCCTCATACGCGGACTGTGCCTCCTTGAAAACCTCGGGGTTCTCAATAGAATCAACATCAAATCGAACCCCTCCTTGAAACGCATTATACAATTCTTCAACACCTAAATCAGGAACCACACAAACCTCTTGATACCAAGACTTTGGCATATGTCCCAATTCTTCCTCATCAATAACATGCAATGCAGAAAATGCATGTCGGGGACTCATTTCATCTTCACTCGATTCTATACCACTCGTCTTATCCCAATTCAGATAATGAATTTTAGCCATACAAAAATAAACAATGCCCAAGACTATAACATCACCGGAACTCACTCTCTTTCCACCAAAACCAACTAGTCAAATCCAATTTCAGCAATAGAAGATTTCCAAAGGATACTTCAATCCTCTCTCAAGATAGTAAAATAGAAAAACTGAAAAGTGATTATAATGGAAAATAACACCCTGATTCACGACAGAACTAAAGACAGAACTCGGACGTTAATATTCGATATGCCGATGCCAGATTTATTGCACGCACTATTTACTTCTGATGCATATCTCTGGCATACAAAATTCACCGCCGATGTGGATGTGTCACTTCTCACTGAGGAAGGAATGAAGACAGCAAAAGTCTACCCACACGATGGCGACATAACTCCCAAAACCTTTGATGACTATTTTCAACCCGCAGATGAATCAACCACTCCAACTCAACCCCACAACAAATCTGCAATCACACTAGTAGACTACGAAGACACAAATGTCCTAAACTCTGTAGCTGAAGAGATAATTCAAATTGCAAAATCTGCTACTGTATTCTCCCAAACTTAACCCAATCACGAAGAGAGAATTCTGATTGACAAAATTTGTTTGACACTTTTGGACTATTAACGTAGTTTTAGAACCTTAAGTCCTATATTTTCGCGTTTAAAAACTTGGGATACATTTGGGATACAATTCAGATTAATTTGTATCCCATTTGGGATACATCGGATAAAATCGGTTTTTAAACTACTGGAAAACAATAGTTTAATCATTAGTTATTTAATTTAAAGAATATTTTGTATAGACATGAGTATTAAAAATTTCTTACAATCGGTCGATTTTCCATCTCATTTCCGACCTCGTTATGGGCATTGCCGTGAAATTGCTGTTGCTCTTCATGATGTGTTTGGGGGTCAACTTATAGCAATTTCTAGGACTCCTAATACGAAAGGTTTAGACCATATTTTCGTACGGAAAAATGAGTTAGATTTTGATGGACGAGGTGAGATATGTGTTGAGTGTGTATACACTGATTATACCCAGTCAAGTAATCAAAAAGGAGTGGAAGAACATACGTGGGTAGTCAGTCCTGAATATATTCGTCGGGTTGCAGATTTTGATGAAGAGATATATAGACAAGCGAAGAGTGAAATGCTGACTAGGTGAATATGTGAAATTGGGTGAAAAATTAAAATAAATGAATGAGGACGTAAATTATGAGTCAAACCGAGAATGAAGGAGGTTATTGTAAGAAAGATACTACGGATGGGTATGTGGGTCGGGGTCCTAATGGAATAAATATGACTGAAAGTGAAAATGGAGAACGGGATTGGTTGGGGAATCCGTTTACGTTAGAGAACCACAGCCGGAAAGAGAGTATAGAAAAATTTGAAGAGGTCTTTGTCAAGAGGATTAAGTCAGATGCTGAATTTAAACAATCTGTGAAGCAATTGTCAGGGAAACGACTTGGTTGTTGGTGCCAAAGTATTGAAGATGAAAAACTGGCTTGTCATGCTGAAGTGATAGCAACGTATGCAGATAATAATTTCCAACAATAGTGAAGTCAATCTTTAGAATATGTCATTCGTATAAGTTCTTCAGGATTCCCATCTGGATGGTCAACCTTTGGACCAAATATTTCAAAACCAGTTGATTTGTAAAATGGCGCGAGTCCTTCTCGGCAAAGTAAGGATATACCGGGGACAGATTGGAGTTCTGGATGGTTCTGAGTAGTCCGCATTAACTTTTTTCCGACGCCTTCATTCTGGTGTTCTTTTTTGACTATTACATCAAATACTCTGGCGTAGTACGTATAATCTGTTAGAACTCGACAGCTTGCAATGAGATTCCCGTTTAATTCAATTCCATTTGTGATATCTGTTTCTATTAGTGTCTTTCGTACTTCTGGGACGGTCCTATCTCCCCACCAGTCATATTCATTATAAAGTTCTGTTAAATCTTTAGCGTCTTGAGGCTGTAGATTTCTTTGTGTTACCATTATATCACTAATAAATTTGATAGTATAATAATTTTTATGAGGTCAACAACGTAAATTTGTGATTTTGGAGACAAAATAGTAACGCTTATTTAACTACGATTTTTATCTACATTCATGACACATAAGTCAGATTCTGGAATTTTTAACGAGAATTTTAGTTCAAATGGTTCGAGGGGAAACCAATGACTGAACACGAAACTAATACTTCAGTTCATGGGTGGGTGCAAGATATGTTACACACTGAGGAGACAATAATCCACGAACTTGGAGAAACTTACGAGTATTATATTGATAATGTAGATGCACTTGAGAATGGTGAGTTTGATTATTTGAATCTGCCGAAATTCGATGAAACTTCAAAGTTGCTTATTCACTGGGCTGTTTTGTTTGGAATTGAATGGGGTACTGAGAGAGCAGAGTTATTTGTTGTTTCAGAAGATGGCAAGTTTGCTGGCTTATTTGCTAGTCCTGTGAATGCATTTAATAGAGTTTCGGATGAGTTTGAATCTATTTATGAAGAAATTGAAGAAGAAGTCTCAGAGGCCATGTCTGAGGAAGAGTTAGATGATTTAGCTCGTGAAAAGTCTAATGAATTGCCTATTGAACGCGTATCGCCACAAGCTGATGCGGTTGGTGAAATTGACGAGGCTCTCACACAAAATGATGAATTTACACGGAATCTGATGGCATATTTTGAGTTTTTATATAATAATATTGAAGAGATTGAGTCTGGAGATATTTCCCCAGTTGAATTCTCCGGATTAGAAGAAAATTTGAAATGGGTGTTGGCATATAGTGCAATTTTCGGTCAATTGTGGGAGTGTAGTCATCCGGGATTGTTTGTAGTTCTTGACAATGATGAGAAGTTTGTTGAGTTGTTTGGTACAAAGAAAAATGCAGATGAATATTGTGAGGGGGTTACAGGAGGCCGAGTGAAACGTGTGAATGTAGAGGATGGTGAATTACCAAATGAAATCGTTCTGAGTTCAGATTTAAAGGACTGATTTTAACTTTTTCAGGTGAGTCCCTGTCTTTAAGAGATAGGTCTATTTCGAGCGAGTGTTCAGGGTAGTTAATCATCTTAATTCGGATTTATTGAGTGGAATTAACAATCTTTATATTTTTAGGAATTTTTGTTTTTATATGAGCATCGTTGATGAATTTGTTAGCATAGATGATGTTGATAAGGATTTGATTGGGGCGGCTCAAGCGAGTTCCCGTACGGGGTTATGTTCGATTGCTGAATCGTCTGAGTTGACTGAAGAAGATTGGGAGTACATTAATAACAGTGTTCTTGTTGATGTTTCAGTCTCGAAGTTTGGGAAGAAGGTGGGGTTTATATATGCCGGTTTTGGGGGTTTACATGGGTTTGAATATATATTTGATTCTGGAATCATTCGCCCCGCTTGTTTTAAAGTAATTCGGAGTGATTAGTTATTCGCACGTAGACGATATTTTCTGTTGTTTTCTACTATGACTTCATATCCAGAATTAGATGCACCATCGTATATATAATCAGTTGCAATAGATATAGAAGCGTCGTCGTCTTTCCGAATTCTGATTACATGCTCTGTTGGGCGGTTTTCAACATTTACGTGGAGGTCTTTATGAATGATTTCAAATAGCCCATCTGGTTCTTCTGCTTCGTATAAAATTTCACGGACTGTTGTAGGATTCATGTCTAAAAATACCAATCATACTCCTAAATGTCTTTTCATTAAAAATTAAATTAGATGCTTTTTAGATGTAGAACTAATTACGGGAATTGTATCTCTATAATCTGTTCTACTTGATGCATTTTATTTTCACACTTCCAGCAATAAACGGCTCTATCAGTTAATGCAATAGAATTACAGTTCGGGCATTCAAATTTGTGGATTAATCGTCCCATCCGTATATAATATATACAAAAATAGATTTAAATAATTTTTTATTCTGTAATTCTACGGGGACAAAGCATCATAAGAAATAATAGATTGGAGATATTTCTTTTGTATAATGGAATCAGTTGAATTGACTGTGTGGAACAAGTTTAATTTTAAAGACTATGTGATTTCAGAGCACCCAGATGTTTTTGTTAATATAGGTAAAGATATTGCTCGTGTAGGATTTTCAACTCGTTTTAATAACGATTCAGGGTATTTTCTCTCAGGAACTAACCTCATTTATTATGAAACGGATTTAGTTGAGCGTGAACCACGTTCAGATGAGACGCACCCATTTTCTCACATACGTGATAATAAAGAAGAAAGACACATCTATTCAGTAGAAATCCCGCCAATTGAAAAATTGCGTACAGCAGTTAAAAACCACAATATTGATGCTTACGACGGATTAACTACATGCATAACAGACTCAGAGGCACGTGATAAAATCGTCAAAGAATTCCAAAAAGAAATCGAACATTGGAATTTCTATTCAATTAAATTAGGTAGGCACGGATTTGTTGATGAGTCTCTACAATCTGAATGGAATCCAAACAAATCAGAAAAATCACGTGAGTTACTACATGAAATGGCATCCATGAAATTTGATTCTGCGTTATCTCATTGGGAAACTGCACTTACAATCCCCTACAGGTATTTTTTCAAAGCTCGAACTCGCTTATTAGGACTTAAAGAACCAAAATTAGGAATATATAAACGAGTTGCATTAGACGTTGCGGGTGCTAATGGACAAGAATATTGCCAGCATTGTGGCGGAATACAATCAAAAGAAGAATTCTTGTATGTGACTATTAACATTCGGAATAAATCTAATAGGACAAAGAGAGTGTGTGATGGGTGTGCCACTCTATATGATGATTATCCAGAGAAAGATGTTGAAAAAGCACGTGAAGAAAGAGTGAATCGGATTGGGGGGCAGAGCACATTGAGTGGCTACTAACAACAAAACTACAAACCAATCAAGAATACAACTATTTCAAAAATCAAAATGGTTAATCAGTTGAATTAACAAATTCTTCTAAACGTTCATTAGCTCTTCTTGCAACTTCTTTTTGCGCTTCAATAAGACTTTCATTAAGTTGTTCCCATTCTGGATTTGGTATGTGGCCCGGCTCTTGTTCATTTAACAGAGCGGGGTCCAATGGATATTGTCTTGCAGGATGAGAAATCACTCTAAGGGCCCCTTCCTGATTCGTGAGTTGGTACAATCCTGAGGCATCCGTTTGTCCATATTCAGATTCAAATTCTTCTACCTTTTGTTGAATCTCTGCAAGAGCATAATCACTCCACACGGCTTCAGCTTCTTCTTGAGTAACTTTCTGGAACAAACTCTTATTAACCTGTAAACCCGGGTCAGATTCTACATCAATGTATACAGAGACTGAGCACTTTGTAAACAGCATACAAATTAATACTATTTACAACCCTATTAGTAGTTGGCCAAAAGTTGGTTTTTGACAAATATTACAAATAGAACCGCTTTGGGTCAAACCCCATCCATCCGACTCAAAAGCCTTTAAAACCCTCAAGAGGCATATAATTAAAAAATACGGAATCCATAAAAGCAAATATTATTAATGAAGTGTGCGTATCGTGTAAATATGATTGACAATGTTAGAATTGTTGCTGTAGAAATTGTTTGTGAGCGTAATGAAAGTCTTGTTAATAGGGTAGTCAAAGAGGATGATGAGGATGCATTTGAGGAATTGCGAGTTTTAGTTGAAGATGTCAGTGGACGGTCATTGACTTCGCAAAAAGCATGTGAGTTGTTGGGTGAACATCTTGGAGTGGATTTTGTAGAATCTGAAGATGAAAACGTAGATTCAGTAGATGAAGGAGCTGAATATCTGAGTGGGTTCCCTGTAGTAAATACGAAAGGGGAA
>Ga0102942_1000797_pt1 | contig 11996 bp, 10 predicted proteins | sample SalPon2_C_H2O_MG_FD_78171 | JGI IMG/M metagenome (GOLD analysis project Ga0102942, IMG submission 78171) | Salt pond water microbial communities from South San Francisco under conditions of wetland restoration - Salt Pond MetaG R2_C_H2O_MG | ecosystem: Environmental > Aquatic > Non-marine Saline... | reverse complement strand
TGATTAGAATACATAAAAAGCCATGAGTAGAGGAAGGTTTTCACTGAGAGAAGAAGTCAGTCTTGATTGTTTTCGTACAACCGATTTGCTACGCTGATGAAAGTGGATATATCTTTACCTTCATCCCAATGATGTTCATGTAACGGTGTTATAGTTCCGTCTTCAAATACTTGGAAAACGTAATCGTCAAATTCAGTCCCGAAATATATTTCTCCATCACTGTTTTCTTTTAGGCTTGCATTGAATAGAGAAGCCATTTCTGAGAGAGAAACATTGTCCGGGAATGTAATCAAATAATGTGGAATGTATCGACCCGTTAGTTCAGATTCAATTACAGATTTGGTGAGTAATTCGGTAGCAGCTAAAATTCGATTATGACCAACATTAAATGTACCAGCGTCTAATAGTCCCGTTTCTTCATCCGATATTGATATTGTTACTTGTTCTGCATCTTCTTCTTCGCTTGCTTCTTCCTTGTTTGAGATGATTTCGTTTGGAGTTACCCAGAGTGTAATCGCAAAGCTTTCATCTTCTCTTTCCCCATTTTCTAAATCATATTCTTCTGCAAGTTCTTTAAAATGCTCTACAGTAATGGAGTCAGATATTTCTCTGAGCCCAATTGAAGCTCTAAACTGAAATTTGTCCATATATGATAGTTAACTAGCATCTTTTTAAATTTAATGACACTTTGGTCACTCAGAACTAGTAATTGAAAAGAAATTCCAAGACTACTTCAATTTAGATGAAATTGTGCTCTTCGAGTTTGTCTGGGAGGTAGGTATCAGTAACGAAATCTAGCCCTTGAGAAGCCAAAGACTGCTGTTCAGCCTTTTTTCCAATTTCTAGTTGGAGTTCGATTTGGTCAGTCCAATAATCTCCCATGAATCGAGGGTCTTCTAGTTCACTTTCCAGTGCATTCTGGTCACTGTCAGAAAGCTCATCAGAGGGTAAGTCATAGTCAACAATATCTTGTGGTGTAATTCCAATGTATTCAGCTTCAGGGGTGGCAAGATATTTAGACAAGTGGGCAGATTTGATAGACCCATAAGCGACGGATGCGTAAATTCGGTAAGACCACGGGTCGCCGTCAGTGAAAACTGCAACCGGCAGGTCGAGTTCATCATGGAATCGCTTGATGATTCTGCGTGTTGCACGAGCCGGTTGTCCTTTCAAATGGACAATCATTGCGTTGTAATCCTCATCGAATCCATTTTCAACTAATCTGTCTCGCATACCACCAGTCTCGACTGCTAAAACAAAATCGGCATCACTGTTGAGGAATTCAATGGTATCAGGATTGTTTGGGATTTGGTATCCGCCTTCTCCTACGTCTTCCTGACAGTGGATTACTCGGTCACCACGGCGAGTTTGTTCACGAATCTTGACTGGGCCAATCAGTGTTGCTCCAGATTCTTCTGGCCGCATATGGAAGTCTTCGCGCCGAACTTCAGATACAATTTCAAGGTCTTCGATAAGTGAATTAGATTCATCTTGGTCATTAAACTGCGCATGGTCTTCATCCCAAGACTCACTGAGGTAGTATAGTTCACGGAGTGTTGATGATTTACCTTGTTCAAGTTGAGACCAGAGGAAATCGATTACATACGAAAGTTTGAGTAACTTCTGTGAGCCGCTTACGCTATTTGCGGTTGTTGAAGAGGTTCGGTTTCCGTACACCCATACGTCAGATTCTTCTTCGTATTCGATGTTACTTTTTGTTCGAGTTGGCTTTTCAATTGCTGGAATTTGTTCATCTTCAATTTGCTTGTAAAGCTTATTTGCTAACTCAAGAAGACTTTTTTGTGCAATTTCTTCACCAGATTGGGACGTTTCTGAGGACATTGTTCGTAATCAGTTATAAAGTAGAGGGCCTATTTATTTGTTCTCTTTTGATACTGTCGGATTGGATTGATTACCCCGCATTTTTTCACTTTTATTCTCATTTTTTGTCCCCGTGTCGGCTTTTTCGTCATTAGAATATTCTTCTGACTCAACAACAGGGGTTTGGTATATAGTATGTACTGTTCGAGTGCGGCCGCTTTCACTCAACACCACTAACGAATTGTCTTGGTTCAATTCGAAAGTAGCACTTTCCCCTTTCAGAGAGAGTGGAACTTGTCTATTTCCATTGGTGACTACCACCTGAGTTGCATTTTCGATATTTGTTAGCGTTATAGAAACACTACAATATTCTTCTAATCGAGAACAGTCTGATTCTACAGATGTGTTCACTTCGGCATTTGTATGTGAATAAATTGTTGATGACGTGTTTCCGTGAGGGTTTAATTGACTGTGCTCTTGACCAAGCCCATGCAATCCAAATGTCGATAGTATGCTAACAGTGATAAATATAGCAAGTACAAATCCAATAATAAATACAGATAAATGGGTTTTGAATGTAGGAATGTTCATTAGATGGGAGTTTCCTATTCTTCTACAACGGTAACTTTTTCACCTTCAATATCTTCAGTTTCTATTCTTCCATCAGGGTCTGTGACAGTGTAAGAGACAGTAGTACTTTCATTCGAATCAAGAGACCCACTCCATTGAAGAATATACTCCGATTCTGTTTCAATAATCTCTACATCCCCAGTTGTAACCACAGGTTCATTTTCAACTATATCGCTGAATCCGAATGATTCTGATGTGTTTGAGAAGTTGTTTATTGTGACTTCAACTTCGTTTTCATCCGTTTCTTTTCGGATAAGGATATTATTCATGATACGTGCAAGTGAACCTGTCGAATCTGGGAGTGGTTCATCAACTGTTTGAGACAGTTTTTCTGCCATTGTTGGTAGAATATCTGCGATTACATTTTGCTTCCGCTGTCGTTTTTGGAGCTTTGATTGTTTCTTTAGATGCTTTTTCAAATCCCGAGAAACTTCTCTGACGGCTTGCTCAATCTCATGTTCAATCTCAGGAACACTCGCAAGCGCATCTTTCGATTCACTGGTAAATGGAACGTTGGTCGAACCAACGTGAACCATAAGTACAACAGGTCCTTCAGGAAGACCACTTCCACCCGATTGTTTCAGTTTATAGTTTCTCCAACCAATTTGCTTAACAGTCTGTGTTATGCCACAGGCTCCGGGTTGATACACAAGTGGCACCCGGTTTGCAAACCGCATTAAGTCGATTTTTCCCTGTGCTTCTATTTCGCCACCGTACGCAAGCCCTGCCTCAACAATAAATGGGTGCCCAGAGTGAACGCCGGCATCACGGGCAGTTGCACTGTAGAATTCAGCGTCATATTCTTTTTTAATTCCCGCTTCAACCTTTTCCGGAGTTATTGGAGACAGACATTTAGTTGAAGGTCGAGAGACTTGGGTATTCTGCATTCCATAAATAAGAGAATTGACCATATCTCTATTATCTTTCATTTCTCTTACTAGTGGGGTTTCTTCAGTTACAGTCCGCATATGTTCCCAAAGCGAATCGAATATTTTTTCTTGGGACGTATCACCAAACGTTTCTCCATACTGTTTTCTGGCCATTTCAGCCCCGGATTGAATAATATTGAATAACTGTGATTCAGAAGCTCGATTATACGTATTATCATCCAATCTATTTGCGACTACTCTACCCACACACTCAACTGCGTCTTCATCTTTCCGTTTAAGGGTTGAATCTGAGACAACCGCAACTAAATCTTTTTCTCGATATTGAGTGATTGCGTTCCAGACGGCTTCAACTGTGTTCTCTCGGACAGTAGAGCCAAAGGTTGTTGCAAAACCACTCTCTACACTTTCAGCATTTTCGGTTACAATATTTTTCACTTCACCATGAGAAACACGACCATTTGAAATAATGTCGTTTTCGATTCCAGAAGCGAAATCGGCTTTTTCATCTGCTGCTTTGTTTGAGACTGAATTTTCGATTAATTCGGCAATGCTTACAGTTTCTGGGTCGTTTTGGTAATACTCAGGGGACCATGACATTTCACGCCCGAACCAATCATCCTTAAATCGTGAGATAATTCCATCCGCGCTCTTCTGCCCGACCCGGGAAAATTCTTCTTGGAGGAACCCAGATATTGAATGTGAATCAGTCGATTCCATCATCTTCATCACATTCCCAAGTTCAACACCGTGAGGGTGAGGCTTGATTTCTTCGGGTTTTTGAGGTAGTTCCTCAACAGCCCGTTCGTAGACTTTTGGCTCGCTTAGATTTGGTTCAATAAATGTAATCCTCGCGTGGGGATTGACAACTGCTGTATGCTTGATGTAATCATATAATCGACTTCGTGCCCGCATATTCGCTTCCATCTCAAGTTCGATTCTGGTCCCATGAGGACGGTCCCAGTCAACTTCTTCTTCAACTTCGATGCTGGGCTCATTAGTGTCCGTGTCCAAAGTTAGTTCCACATAATGGCCTTTTTCTTTTCCTTTTGGCCGAGACGTAATCTTTGCAGGTTTTCCGGAAGTTAACTGTGAGTAGAGAACAGCAGCAGAGATTCCAATACCTTGTTGTCCCCGACTTTGAGTCATACTTCCAAAACGACTCCCATAAAGGAGTTTTCCGAATACTTTTGGGATATTTGACTTGGGGAGACCGGGGCCATTGTCTTCCAAAATGAGTTTGTAATAATCTCCGTCCTCACGCACTTCAACGTACAAATCTGGTAGAATACCAGCCTCTTCTGTCGCATCAAGAGCATTGTCAACTCCTTCTTTAATTGCAGTGATGATTGCCCGGGCATTCGAATCAAACCCAAGCATATGCTTATTCTTCTCAAAGAACTCTGCTACCGAAATAGACCGTTGATTGGCTGCAAGTTCTTCTGCAATCCCATCCTCTGTGTCGAGCGTGGATTGAAAACCGGACATAATCTATCTGTATGCATCTATAGGAGACTCTATTTAAATGATTATCGGATTCAATCCTTCAGAGAAATTCGTATAGCTATTGTTTATTATGAATTTCCATTTTTACTTCAGAGTCATCTGAATCAGAAGTAAAATCCTGCAAAGTCCCTGCCCACTTTGGAGGCTCATCTGCATTCACCTCACTATACAACCCTCTCCAAATCAGTGATTCTTCATATTTATCAATGTCTGTAGGTAAAATGCTAAACAAAGAATGAGGAGCAATAACTATTAATTTCTTCTTCATACGAGATAGCGCTACATTCAACCGATTCAAATTAAGTATAAAATCACTCTCAGCATCAAGATAATCAGGGTCGGAAACAGTTGTACTGAGAATCATAACATCTCTCTGTCCACCTTGGAAACGTTCAACGGTATCAACATGTGCCCGCGAATCACAGATAGAAGAAATTAATCCCTTTTGAGAATTATGCGGTGTTACAATCCCAATCGACTCACTTTCAGGAATTGCTGAAACCAGTTTCTGAGCTATTTTAGCTTCTGCATGGTTTGATTGCTGACTAGTTGAGTCATTGTGTAACACAAGAGTCAATGGGTCTGTATTGTCAATTGCACAATTAACCCCCTCAGTGTCCGCAGTGACAGATGGGATGGTATGTGTTACGTTCGAGTGGAACTCGATTTCGTCTTGTGAATAAACCCATCTCTGTAAGAAATTCGCAATTTCAGTATGGCAACGATATGTCTGGTTTAATTTAGTTAAAGGAATATTGTAGCTTGAATTTACTCTTTTTTCTTTAGGTAATATAGATATTTCCTCTCCTTTCAAATACCTAAAGTAATCGAGGGTTGAGAGATATGGGACGAATTCTTCGATTGTTCTCCTATCTTCTTCTTCCCAATCATGTTTTTGAACAGGCGGCATTTGTCGCTGGTCACCACCAATCAGCAACTGTCCATCGTCTGTCATGAATGCAGTTGAAAGGAAAAATTGCGGCAATGGGAGCATGGAACCCTCATCGGCTGCGAACAAATCAAACACACCGGGAGAGAGATTATACGGGTCAGTATCCTCGAATTGGGAATGATTATTCATCAATCCAGAAACTCGGCTTGGCGTACTAAAAATCAGAATATGTGGAAGAGAAGTATCAGTCAGTGTTGTCTGAATATTATCTGGCGGGTTTAATCTACGTTCTATTTCACGCATATACTCTTCATCCTCATAATAATTTACGTATTTAACATTATCCAACGGTTTTTCGGGTTTTTCATTAGTGAGTCTTACTAAGAGGACGTTATCTAAATCATCTGTTTTATATTTATTTTCAAATTGTTTTAAATTATGTGAAACATCTTCTAATAATTCATCTACTGATTTATTCGAAGCTCCCGATATCAAACCACGTAAATGCTTATCTTGTTTACTGAATGAAAATGCTCTTGCTACTATTGCATGTGATAGTGCGCCAGATGTTTTTCCTGTTCCGGGAGGTCCCTGCAATAGAGATATCTTTGAGTCTATTTCAGAGATGAATTCTTTCTGCTTCGTATTTGGTGAAGGAATACTATCGTCTTCACAATACGTAATGTACTCGTCAATTGAGTTAGAGTCAAATAAATCAATCTTGGAGTTGGTGGTTCTATTATTTAGCATATCAGTCATAGTTTGATAAACGGAAGATTTGTTAGAATTATCCAATGCATTTCGGCATTTTTCACTAGTCATATCATCAGCTTGTGGGTCTAAGATGAAAATAGAACCCTCTTCGATTAATGTTCCATTTCCTTCCTCAGTTACCCATCTCTTGTGCCATGTCCTATAGGAATGCGAGGATTTGCCCCCATTCGGGAATGATTGTATCTCTAATGTGTTTTTTTGAGGGTTAAACAAACTAACTGTGACTGGGGTTGAATTTTTTATCTGATTTGGTTTTCCAACACTTTGGACAATATCTCCATTAGAAAGCTCTCTGAGAGGGGTGGCAACCATCCATGAACCACTCCCAGTGTCACTGCCCGTAATACTTGATGACATTGCAATTTCGGTCGGATTTTTAAAATCAAATTCGTCTACTATAAGAGAACATTTTGCAGTGAGGAACCCATCATCATACTCAAAAGATTTGACTTTAACAGGAATTGATTTTCCTTCTAATATCCGTTCTCGTACGGGTTTTCGGTATATTGTATCAATTTCTTTGTTACTAGATTCATACTCTAAGTCTAAGTAATCTTTACAGGAAACAGCCAAGGACGTATCACCAAGAGAATAGTTATTTATTTCACTTAATTTTAGAGAGTTCTTTGTTATATCTTTGTTTTTGAATTTAATCCCACGTTCAATATGTTCAAGCGCTTGAGCAAACTTTTTTGAAAGTTGGAGAACATCATTCCGTGTTATACGCTTATTTTTCACATCAGAATCATGCCACTGGTATAGCTCAATAATTGATTTATATTGAGGGTCTTCAGTCCATTGTGGGGTAAGTTCATCTATTCCTTTGGCAGCCCAAATGTATTCTAAAGGAATTTCTGCACCAAATCTCCCTCGAAGAGAAACATATCCATCTGTTCCTTTCTTTTCTTTTTCTTCAGGACTTAATAATAAGCTAACATTTTCTCCGGATTGATTATAACCAACTTTATAATCAAAAATCTTGTTGTAAAATATGTCTCTCAAATTGACTATCTCTCCGTTTTTATCTTCGTATTTCCAATCTTCCCAGTCCATTTTTTTAGCGTTGGGGGGATAGATGTTTTCTATTGTCGGGATTAATCCTTCAATAATAGATTTTCTCGTCATACGCGAGGAAATTTCGCTTTTTAAATAGCTCACCATTTGCTGGTCAATACTTTTCCGATGGCTTAGCAAGTCCCTCATTGCATCTATTTCCGTAACATTCGAATGCCGTTTAACTCCCTCCATGAGTTTATCCCGCTCTTGCTCACTGTAAAAGTAAAAGTGAATTGGAGCGTCTTCTCTTCCATTTTGTGACCCAATTCTCTCAATTTGCTCTAATAATTGTTTCAATGATTTTTTAAGTAACCTCTTTTCATCTTCGGATTGTTTTCTTTCATCATTTTTGACAGAATTTTGAGTCATAATCTCTCCAAATTCAAGTGGCTTTCCACTATACTCAGTAGATGTAACTCGACCACTCATAACTGCAATTCTATCTCGAATGTAATCCCACTGAACATTAATATATACTCGAATCATTGACCCCCGCTCTATGTCCATTTCCATGTCAAACGGAGGGTCATCCTCGGGGAGAGTGCCATCTCCAGAGCCCTGAATCCAATTCATCCATTCGTCTGTATACGCATAGGGATGTTCGGGATTTGTTTGCCCTAGCATTGACTGAGCTTTTTGTGCAAGCAATGGAAGGGAGTGAGTGATTGAATGGTCTTCTTTTAACTCTTTTTTAATAGTAGAGTATTCGTCTCTAATTTCAATCGTATCATACTCGTATGGACGGAGGTCATCAACTGGCTCAATCAACTCTGCGATATCCGATAAACTTGAAAGACCGACTTGTCTGAAAGATTCTTGTTCTCCTCGTGTTAATCCTAACAAGCGTATATCTTGACTCTCGATTGAACGGGTGAAACATGCCTCATTAAATGGGCACGATTCGCAATTAGAATCAAGTTGATAATTAACATTTGAAAGTTTTGCGTTGAATATATTATACAGTTCGCCATTGTTTTTTAATAACCGTTTCACATCTTTTTCTCGTGAAGTCGGTTCAAAAAATGGAAGCTGCTCTTTCTCTACACTTCCCCAATCGCTTTCACGATAAATAATCCCGCCATCTATTTCAAATGTCAAATCAGATTCAAATTCGTAATCATTTAGTATTTTTTCTAATAATATAGTATAACAAGAAGTCTGAATCTGGTGGTAGGTTTTTTCATCAAAAGAGGATTTTATATCAAAAACTCGTATATGAACGTGATTATCTTTTTCTGGCCACATTATAACTAAATCTGCATCCCCGGGAACAGAGAAAGCCCCAATTTTTCCGACAAATCGAGGTTGAAATAACACTAATGGTGAGCCTCCATCTTTTCTTTTAGCGGTTTTCAGAACACTCTTACATATCTTTGCGTCGTTATCTTCCTGTTGACTAAATTCTTTCCAGTTAGTAACGACTTCTTGTGCCTCACTCTGGATTTTTTCATATATTTGCTTTTCAAATTGACGACCTGTTTCACTGAGTAATGGATTTAGGTTATTGAAAGCCTCCTTCCAATCCCGTGCCTTTTCTTCTTCGTTCCCTTGTGAACGGAGTTTAGCATATCTTGGACAATTTCCTTTACTTATGAATTCCCCCAGTTCCGACGGTGTGATTATAAGATTGTTGTTTTTCATATCTGGTTTTGTGTGTTTATCAAGTCATTATTTGTTGAATCGAATCAATTACCCATTTCAGTATCCCAAGAAGAGAAAGTCCAACTATAACGTTAATAACACTATTTAAGGCTGTTTCAGAGGGATTAGCGGCAGTGAGTAAGCTAATTTCCATCAATCACTCACCTTATTTTCGCTTGTTCGTTTAGAATTCATGTTAAATATATTAATGTATTATTTACATAATAGTTTTTCTCTCCCGTACTTTTCAGTCTCCCACACTTTTACTCATAGTTTCTCTCTCCTTTGGAGAATTCAAAGTGACACGCCAAGTAGTTCCAGAAGAGTTTCCAGTCCACTTAGTAATATTAAGTTTTTTAGTATTCTTTTTTAAAAATGCCATATTAACTCCAATTGAGGATGGAGAGAGTCCGATTTTTTTAGCAATATGTTTGCTCTTAAAATACTCACCACCTTGTTTTACTTCTGATTCAAGAAACTCTTCAATCAGTTCTTGTTTTTCAGATTTATCGGGAGTCATTTTACTAAAGAGAGAACGTATTCTCTCATCATATATGAAAGTCTGGAATGGTCGATTATAAACTTAACTATATGCACTCCAAAAGCTATTCATTGACATGAAAGCAGTGAAAAGCGCTGTCACTTTGGGGAAGTGACTTAATCGGATTGCAAGAAATCGAGACTCGACTAAATTAGATTCACTGAGTCTCCATATCTAGGTTTTCTAGAGCGGAAATAACATCATCTACGATATCTGCTCTTTCACTACCATAATGGTCTTCGGAGCGTTCGACGTATTCGTCGTTTTCTGGGCTGAGGTTCAGTCGTTCAAGTGTGTCTTCGGCAGTTTCGCTAACCCACTTGTTTCGAACGCCTTCAGAAACTTCTACCACAGTTTCTGGTCGGACATTGCTAATGACATCTCCCTCATCAGATTCGAACGTCTTTGGCTTTCCAACGACAGCCACGTACGCGGGGGCGTCAATATTTCGGAGAGCGTCTGCAGCTTCAGGCTGATACTGCCCTGCGTAGACGAGGAAATTGCCTGTAGAATCGTTGATTCGACAGGAGAAATAGCCATCGCGTTCTTCTTTCTCAGTGAGAGTTCCGACGACTAAGACGCGGTTTGCCTTTCCACCGCTTGGAAGAAGCATGTATGACGGTGCATACTCGTCGTCGTCTTCCTTGAACATGTGGTCAGCCTCTCGAAGTTCGGCTGCGAAGAGGCGCTTTGCGACTTCTCGGGAACGATTATTTGCACTCATTGTTAGATAGCCCGGGCCTTAACTAGAAGGTCCTCGGTATCTGCGATTTCAGTTGTCTGCTCCATTTCTTCCACGAGGATTAGGTCCCCGAGCTTGGCTCCAGAGACAGTATAATACCGTCCAAGAAGTTCAGGGCGCATTTCCTCTGCAACGACTGTCTTATCAAGAGCTTCCATCGCCATATCAGTGGCTTCATCAAGTCCGATTCCGGTAAGCTCTTCAGTCATTTCAGCATCGCAGACGATTTTCTGAGTTTCGTGTCCATTGTCAAGAACGGCCTTGATTCGAAGGTCATGCTCGCCTTCGACATCTCCGTGTTCGGAGCACCGGTCATTCTTGAGAGGACGGCTACAATCCTCTTCCGGACACCGTTCGATGAGGCCCGACCCAGATTGCAAGGCTACGAGCGAACCCGTCATTTCGATATCATTTGAGATATCCTTCTTTTCGTCTCCTTGAAGAACGCTGATATCAGTTGAAGAATTGAGCTTCACCTGCATATTGCCCTGATATTCTTCACTGACAACGTTCTCAAATCGGTATTGTTCTCCTTCGGCGAGAAGCGTCAAATCACTCTTCGCCCACGCAACGAACTTGGCTCGTCCCGTCCCATCATCAAGCAGCCCAACCTGTGAAATTGACTCGGTGTCATTGTCCCAAAGTTGGACGACTTCGGCTTCGATGGTGTACCACTCATCACTTTCATCAATGTCTCCAATGTCCGTGAGGGGGGCAGTACCATTGGACCCACCACCACCGTCACCGCCAACCAATTCATCATGCGTGATGTCAAGGTCTTTGGCAACATTAGTCAGAACTCCGCGCTGAAGTTCATCCCCTGAGACACCGAACTGAGAGAACGATTCGATTTCGGATTCCACAAGGTCCGTGTCAACATCATCGACATACTCGTCGCTGACGTTTTCAAGGACATCTTCGGTTGTAAATTCGCTCATAATTTTAACACACCCTTGCACATGTTTTCGTTGAAGGGTAGGTGTATATATGAAATCGAACCTCATATACTTTTTGAAAATGCTTCAAAAATGGTAGCAGGCTACCGTGGTGAATAGAAATATATGAAATAAATAAAACAGTAAACATCCACGCGTCCGATACGCTTATACACTCGGCGTAGAATATAACCAATACACGTTTCAATTTAGAGCGAGGTCTAAGACACAACTATATTATGCAACAAAGCAATACATCACATATAGCAAAAACCATCCGACTTAGAAGTGCTCTCAAATAGTGCAATGATTTGTGAATAGCAAGAAAATCTCAATCAACCATGTCTCAAAAGGAAAGCCAAATAGAAAAGACTGAGAAAGACTCAGATTCAAATCTAATTAATGATATTTATGAGAAGATAAATACTCTAGAAACTCGTGTTGAGACTCTTGAAGAAGAGAATAAGGAACTTCGTAGTAAGAATGACACGTTAGAATCCGAAAATAAAACTCTAAAAAGAAGGTTACAAACTTAGAACAATCACAAAAAGAGTTAAAAGAATCAGTAAGT
>Ga0102942_1000795_pt1 | contig 12008 bp, 13 predicted proteins | sample SalPon2_C_H2O_MG_FD_78171 | JGI IMG/M metagenome (GOLD analysis project Ga0102942, IMG submission 78171) | Salt pond water microbial communities from South San Francisco under conditions of wetland restoration - Salt Pond MetaG R2_C_H2O_MG | ecosystem: Environmental > Aquatic > Non-marine Saline... | reverse complement strand
ATGATAGAAACACTACAATCTCACGAAATATTTGAAGGAATGAGAGGAAACCAACAAATAAAAGAACCAGTAAAACAAGCTATAGTAGCTCTAGGAAGACTAGCTCTCGATAACTACGAAAAAATCAGTTCTCTAGAAATAAACCCTCTAATAGTCACAGAACAAAACGCCTACGTCTCAGACATCAACCTAGCACTGAAAGAAGAATAAGGACAGGAAAAAATTATTTTGATTGGTTGGGGCTTAAGAACAAAAGTATAGGTCTCTTCAAACAATTTTTATGAACAAGTTCAAGGATCGGATGAGTAAAGCTCAGGATAAGATGCAGGAAAATGATGTTGATTACGTGTTTTTGACACCTGATTCAAATATGTACTATGTTTCAGGTTATGAAGGCGAGATACATGAAAGACATTTCTTCCTCGTTATTTCTCAAAGCCAAAGTTTTTTCTTCGTCCCTGACCTGTATGAGGAGCAGGTAAGAGATGATACGTGGATTAAAGATGTCAGGACTTGGAGTGACTCCGAAAACCCTCGCAAAGAACTAGGAGAAATACTTAACGGTTCAAATTCTGGTAAAGTACTTGTTTCAGAGCAGATGCAGGCAAGATTCCTCCTCGATCTAAAGAAAATATTCTCCGAGGCAGACTTTGAATTGGCTGGAGAGGTTTTTGAACAGCTTCGTCTAAGAAAAAGCTCTGAGGAAGTAGAAAGAATCAAGGAATCTTCAAAGATCGCTGATGAAGTAATAAAAGACCTAAGAGAGATGAACGAGGAAATTGTAGGGAAGACTGAAGAAGAGTTAGCAGATCTTATTAAGGAGAAAATGAGTGAAAAAGGAGGAGAAGAGCCAAGTTTCACACCTACAGCATCATCGGGACCTAACGGAGCTAAACCTCACTACAGTTATGGGGAAGAAATAATTGAAAAAGGAGAACAGGTAGTACTGGACTTCGGTTGCTACAAAGACCATTATCCAAGCGACCAAACTAGAACACTAGTCTTCGGCGGCGAACCTTCTGAAAAATTCAAAGAAGTTCATGAAACAGTTAGAAAAGCTCAACAAAAAGCAGTTGAAAAAGTTAAACCTGGTGTTAAGGCGAAGGAAGTGGATAGGGCTGCTAGAAAAGTAATTGAAGACGCAGGATATGGTGACAAGTTTATTCATAGAACAGGTCACGGAGTCGGTCTAGAGCTTCACGAACCGCCATTCATCAACCAGGAAAACAATCGAGAGCTTGAGGAGGACATGGTTTTCAGCGTTGAACCGGGCATATACATAGAAGGAGAGTTCGGAGTACGAATAGAAGATCTCGTTGTCGTGACAGAAGATGGATGTGATCGTTTAAACAAGACAGATAGAAGCTGGAAGTGTTAAACTCTCAGGCAGACTCAGATTAGTTTTACAAGTTTCCCGTACTGTTTTAGATTATGGTAAATAAAGAAGAGGCTTTAGAACTTCACAAAAAGAATCCTGGTAAAATTACTGTTGATCCAAGCGTAGAGATAAAGGGTACGGATGAACTTGAACTTGTATATACTCCGGGTGTTGCAGAGCCATGTAAGAAGATTTCAGAGGATAAAGAGAAAACTTATGATTATACTACTAAAGGAAACCTAGTGGCAGTGGTTTCAGATGGTTCTGCAGTCCTTGGTCTTGGAGATATAGGTCCGGAAGCCTCTATGCCAGTAATGGAAGGAAAAGCAAACCTAATGAAGAAATTTGGTGACGTAGATGGTTTCCCTATATGCCTTGATTCAGAAACTGCAGGGGATATAGTAGAACAAGTAGAAGCATTAGAACCTACATTTGGAGCAATAAACCTAGAGGACATTAAGGCGCCTAGATGCTTCCACGTAGAAGAAACACTCAAAAAATCTCTTGACATTCCCGTCTTCCATGACGATCAGCACGGAACAGCAATTGTTGTAGGTGCTGCACTAAAGAATGCTATTGATCTAGTAGGAAAAGATCTTGAAGATGTCAGGATCGCTATCTCAGGTGCTGGAGCATCAGGTATTGCTGTAGCAAAGTTCTTGATCGATGCAGGAGCAGAAAATATCGTTCCTGTTGATTCCTCAGGTATCTTGAGAACAGATGACGAAAACAAGTACAAAGCAGATCTTGCCGAAAAAACACTAGCCTCCAAAGAACAAGGAAGTCTTGAAGACGCAATAGAAGGTGCAGACGTTTTCATTGGGCTTTCAGCGCCTGATATAGTGTCTCAGAAAATGGTAGAATCAATGGCAGATGATCCAATTGTCTTTGCATTGGCAAATCCTGAGCCGGAAATTCTTCCTGAAGTTGCTAAGGCAGGCGGAGCACGTATAACAGCTACCGGTAGAAGCGATTTTGAAAACCAGGTAAACAATTCACTTGCTTTTCCGGGTGTCTTTAGAGGAGCATTAGATGTAAAGGCTTCCGAAATCAATGAAGAAATGAAAATTGCAGCTTCTGAAGCAATCAGAAACTTCATAGAACCAAAAGAAGACAAGATTGTTCCAGAAACTCTTGATAAAGAATTGGCTGAGGAGATAGCTGAAAAAGTTTCAGAATCAGCCAGACAAACAGGAGTAGCAAGAAAACCATAAGTGGTTTCAATGGATCAAGAAAAAGTCAATCAATACGTTAAGGCAGGAGAAGTCATACAGAAAGCCAGGAAAAAAGCAAGAAAAGTAACTGAACCAGGAGTAAACATAAAAGACATAGCAGAGCAGATAGAATCTTTGATCAGAGAGGAAGGCTTGGAACCTGCTTTCCCTGTAAATATATCCATAGATGATGCAGCAGCTCACTACACACCAGGTAAATCAGAGGACAGAGAAGTAAAACCAGATGATGTCATCAAGATAGATATAGGAGCACACTCAGAAGGATACATCGCTGACACTGCATTAACGGTTAATCCTTCGGGAGAAAGCCAAGAAATGATTGATACAGTGGAAGAAGTACTAGAAGCCACACTAGACTTTATCGAACCAGGTAAAACAGTAGGTGAGGTCGGAAAGTTCGTAGATGAACAGGTGCCTGAGGAGTATGAGGTCATACGAAATCTTACTGGGCACTATCTTGGTAAATATACCCAACACGCTGGAGTATCAATACCAAACTACGCAAACGGTTCTGATCATGAACTAGAAGTTGGAGATGCATTTGCAATAGAACCATTTCTCACAGATGGTTCTGGTAAAGTCAAGAATGGAGCCGATGGAAATATCTACAAACTGGAACGTGAAACCAGCGTAAGAGGAAAAACTGAAAGAAAACTAATGTCTCAAATAAAGGATTTCAATGGGTTGCCTTTCACAACCAGGTGGTTCGATGATTTCGGAGCAAGAGAAAAGATGGCAATGAAAAAACTGGTTCAAAGCGATATTGTGCACTCTTATCCTGTCCTAAATGAGTATAACGGTGGTAAAGTGGTTCAAGCAGAGCATACAGTTATTTTAACTGAAGAAGGGAAGAAAGTCACTACGAGAAATTGAAGAAAATAGAAAAAATATGGATAAAATCAGCCCAGAGCTGCTTCAATAACTGGCTCAAAGTTACTGAAAGGCTGAGCTCCAACTATCTTACGTCCGTCAATGAATGCTGTTGGTGTTCCGCTTGCTCCGAGTTCTTGTCCTTCTGTTGAGTCTGCGTTGACTTCTTCCATTGGGTTATCATTGTCTATACAGCTTTGTACTGCTGATTCTGATACTCCCTCTTCTGATGCCCAAGACTTTATCTTAGATTCAACATTTGATGTTTCTATAGACTCTTGGTTGGCAAACACTTTATCTTTGACATTCCAGAAAGCTTCGTCTCCTCCTTCTCTGTATACACATTCCGCCGCCGCTGCTGCTGGCTCAGCCCATGGGTGTAGCTGTGTTAAAGGTCTGTCCTTCCACACAACCTTTACTTGGCCAGAATCAACGTAATTAGACTCAATTTGCTTAACAGCTCCTTCTTCGAACCTTTTACAGAATGGACATTCGAAGTCTTCATAAACTACCATTGTAACAGGAGCATCTTCCTGACCTAATACGGGTTCACCTTCCAGATCTATATCATCCATATTTATCGAGTTCCCATCGTTTTGGTCATTTGTATCATCTTGTCCTGTGTTATCGCTTCCAGTGTCGCTAGGCTGTGGAGTAGGATCTTCAACGTCCATGTTATCTGCACTATCGGTGCCGATTAAACTTGTTCCAGAACCGGTCATTATCCCTCCTGAAAATCCAATCGCAACACCCATTACAAATACACCTATCACTAGTGACCTTACTGATAGCTGTACTGTACTGGAGTTACTCATATTAGAATGATCTTCTGAAGTTTGTTGGTTTGAATTATTGGTATCTTTTTCATCTGTTGTTTCTGGAGAACCTTGTCCTCCACTTTCAGAATCTTCTTCCGGCATATTCATTATTATACAGTCTAATTAATAAAGAAAAAGGTGGGCCTGAAGTGATTAGGCGAAGTAATCTGGAGTGTCGTCGGTCTCTTCTATGTCTTGCATTCTTTGCATCATACGGTTGTAACGTTCCAGATTGTCTTCTGTAGCTGTTGGTCTTACTTCTTCAATTGCATCTTTGAAGTCCTGCATTGTAGCAGTTTTTGCGTCTCTATCGTTTCTCAATGCGTTCATTCCTGCTTCTCTACAGATGGATTCTATGTCTGACCCTACGTATTCTTCACTCAGTTCTGCTAGTTCGTCTAGGTCTACGTCATCTGCCAGTGGCATGTCTCTAGTGTGGACTTCGAATATTTTCTTCCGTCCTTCTAGATCTGGTACTTCAACCTCCACGTTTCTGTCAATTCTCCCAGGTCGCATAATCGCTGGATCGATCATGTCTGGACGGTTTGTTGCTGCAATGACTGTAACTCCTTCAAGGCTTTCAATTCCGTCAAGTTCAGTCAGTAACTGGTTGACTACACGATCTCCTACTCCTGAATCTGAGCTTCTGGATCCTCTGCGTGGTGCAATAGAGTCTATCTCGTCTATAAACAGTACGCAAGGTGCGACTTGTCTGGCTTTCTTGAATACTTCACGTACTGCTGACTCTGATTCTCCAACATACTTTGAAAGTAGTTCTGGCCCTTTTACGGAGATGAAGTTGGAGTTGGATTCGTTGGCTACTGCTTTGGCTAGAAGTGTTTTTCCGGTTCCTGGAAGCCCGTAAAGTAGGATTCCTTTTGGAACGTCTATACCCATGTTTTCGAACTCCTCTGGGTATTCTTGTGGCCACTCAACCATTTCTTGAAGTCTATCCTTAGTCTCTTCAAGACCTCCGATGTCGTCCCAATTGACTTTTGGAAGTTCGACCATTACTTCTCTCATTTGTGAGGGCTCTACTGTACGCATACCTTCAACCATGGCTTCTCTGTTTACTATCAGGTCTTCTAGTACGTCGCTTGGTATCTCCTCATCAAGATCGATCTCTGGCAGTATATCTCGTAGTACATACATCGCGGCTTCCTTACACATTGCCTCTAAGTCTGCTCCAACGTAACCGTGAGTTTTATCTGCTAGTTCATCTAGATCTACGTCGTCTGCTAAAGGCATGTTTCTGGTGTGGATTTGTAGTACTTCCTTTCTTCCATCTCTGTTAGGTACGCCGATTTCAATTTCTCGGTCAAATCTTCCTCCTCTTCTAAGTGCTGGATCTATTGAGTCTGCACGGTTTGTTGCTGCAATAACTATCACGTTCTCACGTGCTTCTAGTCCGTCCATCTCAGAAAGAAGTTGTGCTACAACTCTCCGCTCTACTTCTCCACCTGTATCATTTCTCTTAGGTGCGATTGCATCAATTTCATCAATGAATATTATTGCTGGTGCGTCGTCTCGTGCTTCCTCAAATTTTTCACGGAGCTGCTTCTCTGATTCTCCGTAGTATTTGGACATAATTTCTGGTCCGTCAATTGAAAGGAATGTTGCGTTGGATTCGTTGGCTACTGCTTTAGCTAGCAGGGTTTTTCCAGTCCCTGGCGGTCCTTGTAGAAGGACTCCGCTTGGTGCGTCGATTCCTAGTTGTTGGAAGACTTCAGGATGTTTTAGAGGCAGCTCAATCATCTCTCTGACTTTTTGAACTTCTTCGTCAAGCCCTCCGATATCTTCATAGGTTACGTCTGGTACGCTTACGCGTTTCTGTCCTGCATCTTCAACAGCTTGCTGTTTCATCTTGATGTCTGTGTTCTTTGTTATCTGTACTGCGCCTTTTGGTTTTGTTTTGACAACCATGAGTTTGGTTTCTCCACCGAAGCCCATAGCAAACTTGTCCATATCAAAGTCGAAAGGCATGTCGTCGAACATACCTTTGTTTCTTCCTTTGTCGCCTCCAGGAACAACGATGTCACCTTGCATGATTGCTCTTCCAGCTAATCCTTTTTTGAATATATTAGGGTTAGATACTTGCATCATTACTCCTTCTTCTGCAGGTGCTAAAGTAATTTCATCAGCTTCTTCCATTTCAGCCTTTCTTACAGATACATTTTCTCCTAAACTTGTGCCTGCGTTTTTACGCATGTATCCATCCATTCTGGCTATCCCTAGCCCTTTGTCTGCAGGGTAGGATCGTGCTACACGTCCTACTGTTTCTCTTTCTCCTTCCAGAATAACCGCTTCGCTTTCTCTTACGTTTAGTTCTTCCATGATTTTGCTGTCTATTCTTACGATACCTTTACCGATGTCCTGCTGTGCGTTTGGAGGAACTTCTCCTACACGCAGCTTTACACTTTCATCTTCTGACATTATTGATTTTCACCTTCTCCAAGTTCTGGATCTGTTTCCTCGTCCTTTATCTTCTCTATCATGCTTGAGTCCTCTATTAAAACTGTGAAAATATGTTTTGAAACCTTTTCTCCCCATTCTTCGAAGTATTCCTTTACTTTTGCCACGTATTTCTCTGGGGTGATGAAAACTGAGTCATCTATTCTTAGATGCGGGATTTCATCCATTAGACCGTCTTTCTCATATTCGTATTCTTTCCCGTTTTTTCTGACAGTCTGTTTGTATCCGAAGAGTCCTCTGTAGAACTTGTTTCTCTCATATACTGAGTCGAAATTCTTCCTCTCAGTATTATACGTTATCAATGCAAGTTTTTCTCCGGACATTGTAGTATAGTTTTATAGACAACACTTAAATGAATTTTTGTTTACGTAAACAAAAAACATAGAAACTAGTTATTCAACTACAACAGTAAACTCTTCTTCAGACTCTCTTGAACCATTTTCTTCAGGACTAGCTATAATACTGAAACTATAGTTTCCACTTTCAACATCTTTGTCAGCACTTACGTTCAACGTAGTCTTCACGCTTTTCTCCTGATGGTCATAGAAGTAACTTGGTGGTAAAGAGTCTTCTCCGTAGCTCGGAGGAGGCAAAAGAGAAAGATCAAGACTTATACTAGAAATATTCTCTTTCTCAGGTCTTTTATAGGATATTGTTCTTGCATTTTCAATTTGAATACTGCTTAACTTACTCTCGCCTTTCTCAATACTAATAGGGTCGATATCTTCAATTGAAACATTTCCTTCTCCTGCATGATTAGGGAATTCTGATCTTATCTCATGAGCAATCATTCCATCTGTAATCACGTTCGCCATACCTATAGTGAAGACTGCTATAACTAGTGTTGCTGAGAAAAGATGTCTAAGACCCATAACCAATATATCGGGTTTCCTAAATAAAAATCTAGATATCACTAATCATGGATAAAAGAGTTGGAAAGAAGATGTAAATGTGGAAGTAAACCGTGTATCAACAGGCTGCGAACCCCTAGACAGTCTTCTAGGAGGAGGAATAGAGAAAGGTGTTATCTCAAACTTCTACGGAGAATCTGGTTCAGGTAAAACAAATGTCTGCATACAGATCGCAGCAGAAGTAACAAAAAACGGGGGAAAAGCAGCTTATATAGACACTGAGGCTAGTTTCTCGGCTGAAAGATTTATTCAAATTGCTTCTGAAGAAAAACTTGATCAAATATTGCTCAAAGATGCTACAACATTTGAAGAACAGGAAGAAGCAATAGAATCTCTTGAAGAAGTCAAAGACGATATCGACATGATAATAGTTGACTCAATGGTCTCACTCTACCGTCTAAAAGTCAATGGTGATAATGCTTCCGAAATAAACAATGAACTATCTGGACAGCTATCAAAACTTTCAGGTATTGCCAGAAAACAAGACATACCGGTAGTAGTAACTAACCAAGTTTACACCAGTTTTGAAAAAGATGATCTAGAGCTTGTAGGTCGTGATGTACCTAAGTATTGGTCAAAATGTCTTGTACAGCTGTCACAAAACAGTGATGGCCAGAGAATTGCAGAGATAGCAAAACACAGATCTATTGCAGAAGGAGAAAAAGTCAGTTTCAAGATTACTGATAATGGTCTGGAAGAAGATGAAGAATCCGGTCTTTTCTAGTTTTTTACCAAAAACTCTAAAGATTTGCAATAATATTGAGGATTATGGCTCTTGAAGATGCCCGTAATGAAATAGATGAAGCCAACAAGAAAATTGTGAATGACGTCAGGGAGAGAATGGATGCTGTCCTGAAAGTCATGGATCACAAAGAAAGAGAAAACATTGACATCAGAGATCGTGAACGTGAGGAAGAAGTTAAGGAACAGTTTGAGGAGTTATTTGAAAAAAAGAATCTGCCTGAAGGTCGTGGAGAGGAACTTGCAGAAGTATTGATTGAAACCGCAGTAGATATACAAAAAGATGTTCTTGATAGGTGAATGAATTGACTAAAGCAGCCTTGCTAGGTCCTGAAGGAACATATACTCATCAAGCGGCAGAAAAATACTTTCAGAATCTTGAAACAGAGTTTTGCTCAACTATAAGAGAAGTATTTGAATCAGAAGTAAACGTAAAACTAGTGCCTATAGAGAACTCTCTAGGTGGCGGAGTAACCGATACAATTGACCTTCTAAGAGAGCAAGAAGAAAAAATAACTGGGGAAGTGGTGCTTCCAATTCAACATGCACTAATATCAGACGAAGAAAGTATTGAGGATATTGAGAAAGTTGTATCGCATCCTCAAGCATTGGCTCAGTGCCAAGAAATAATATCCGAACACAGTTGGGAGGAAGTAGAGTCTAACTCAACTGCTGATGCAGTAGAAGAACTAGAATCAGGTGAAGCTGCTCTGGCTTCGGAGATAGCGGCAGAAATAAATGGTAAGAATATCTTAGAGAAATCAGTTCAGGACAGAGATACAAATGTCACTAGGTTTCTGGTTCTGAACGGCGACTCTGAAAACAAGGAAAAGAGTTCATTAATACTTGAACCTGAGGAAGATAGACCTGGTATTCTCCACGCCATGCTTTCCTGTTTCTCTGGTCACGAGATAAACTTGACTCATATACAGTCAAGACCAACAAAAGAAAGATTAGGGGAGTATTACTTCTATGTGGAGGCGCAGGCAGCTGGAAAAAGACTTGAAAAGGCAGTAACTGCTCTTGAAACCTATGGAGAAATTAAAAATCTAGGAGAATTTAGAGAGGCTAAAAGGTCTAAGTAAGGTGTAAAAACAGATGAGGGAACGTATAGAAAATATAGATCTTTCAATAAGAAAAATATCGGAAAAAGCCTCAAATAAAGAAAATGTCATCAGGTTTGATATAGGACAACCTAGTTTTGATACTCCTGAACACGTTAAAGAAGCTACAAAAGAAGAAATAGATAACAAGCAGGGCTATAGTCCAATGCTAGGGCTTGAGGAGCTAAGAGAAGCTATAGTTGAGGAGGAGAATAGTAAGATTGGTTTTGGAGAAGGCGGTAAAAAATTAGAGAAGGATCATGTGATGGTTACTACTGGTGGCATGGGTGCTTTATACGCTATTTTTGCTGCTAGACTTGGTGAAAATGATAAAGCAGTTTTTAATGATCCATGCTGGGGTCCTTACAAGATGATAAGCGAAGTCTCAGGTAATGAATGGTCTCAAGTCCGGTACTGGGATGAAGATAGAAACCTGAGGGAAGAAGCAAAAGAGGAAATTGCCGAAGCAGATATGCTAGTTGTCAATACACCTGGAAACCCTACAGGTTACGTATTAACTGAAGAACAGGCACGTGAGATCGGAGAGTTTGCTGATGATAATAATACTTTTGTAGTATCTGATGAAGTTTATCATAGGTTAATCTTTGGTAGAGAGCATTATTCGCCAACTGCTTATGCATGTGATTCAGCTATTATCGGTTCTGTTTCCAAAAACCATGCGATGACTGGTTGGAGGATTGGCTGGTTAGTCGACGAAGAGAAGAATATAGAACAGTATGCAAAGGTTTCTAGAGCAAGTACTGCTTGTCCTCCAAGAATTTCACAGTATGCGGCAATTGAAGCAATTAAAAACGATTCTCATGTAGAAGAGATGAGAGAGGTCTATGAGGAGCGTAGAGATCTTTTAGTTGAGAAGATGGATGAGCTTGGCTGGGATTTTGTGGCTCCTGAAGGCGCTATCTATGCGTTCCCGGAGGTCGGTGAGGATTCCTGGGATTTCTGCATGGATATGATTGATGAAGGTGTTGCGATGGTGCCTGGTGAGCCCATGGGTCCTGAAAGCGATCAAAAAGTAAGAATCTGCTTTGGATCTACGACTAAGGAAGAGATTGAGAAAGCGTTTGAAAGAATAGAGAGCAAAGTTTAATCCCAATCAGTTTCTACAAGTTTCTCCTCAATTCTTTTCGCCACTTCAATATCTTTCTGCGTTATTCCTTCTTCTTCATGACTCCAAAGGTCTATTTCTACTGCTCCGTACTCCACCTTGACTTCTGGATGATGGAATTCTTCCTCAGCAATTGAGAACACTGAATTGGCAAAGAAAACGGCATCTCTATAATTATCGAATTCTGCACGGGTCGCCAGCTTTCCCATTTCAAGACCCCAGATACTCAGATTTTCTAATTCTTCTTCAAGCTCTTCATCTCCAAGAACGTTTGACATGTAATGCAGTTTGTTTTTGAAACTGAAAAGCTCAAGGGGTTCTGAAAAACACTTTTTAGACTACATCACGAATCTCAAATTACATGATCGACCAGAAGATAGCTATTATTGGCGGAACTGGTAAGTTCGGTAAACACCTGGCTAGGAACTTGGAAGACAAAAATGAAATTATTATAACTGGAAGAACTATTGAGAGAGCTAAGGAAGAAGCTGAAGGAGAGTCTTGGACTCCTATGAACCAGAAAGAGGCTGTTAAAGATGCTGATGTTGTAATAGTTTCCGTCCCTATTTCAGTGACTGTTGATGTTATCCATGAAGTTGGTCCTCATGTGCCTGATGATGCCTTGTTTTGTGACGTCACAAGTGTCAAGAAAAAGCCTGTAGAGGCGATGAAAGAATATTCTGATGAAGTTCTTGGTATGCATCCGATGTACGCACCAAGTAACAGTATAAAAGGACAGAAAATTGTTTTATGCCCTGAGAAAGGTAAAAAGTGGACTGAAATGGAAGAATTCTGGATTGAAAACGGTGGAGATATACATGTTACCGATCCTGAAAGCCATGACAAGGCAATGAGTATTGTCCAAGGTTTGATGCATTTTTCTGAGCTTGTTATGGCGGACGTGATCAGAAAGTTAGATTTAGGTGGTGAAGATACTGATGAATACTCTACACCTATCCACCAATTACTTACAGATTTGACAGCTCGTATGCTTAACCAGCAGCCAGGTCTATATGGCAGTATCCAGTCTGAGAACCCTGAGAACGAGAAGATTAGAGATAACTTCATTGAATCAGCTGAGGATATCAATGAAATTGTAGGAGATGAAGAGGCATTTGCAGAGAAGTTTGAAGAACTTGGAGAGGAGTTTGATCTTGAAGGCGCACAGGAAAGAACTGACAAGGTTATAGAGTTCCTCTCCAACGAAGTCCGCTAAATTTTTAAATTCCAATCAGCCACTCTAAATTATGCGTTCAGACATGGCTCAGCAGACGGGTGGATGCTTTGTGGAATCAGTCGCTGAGCTTTCACAAGGTGGACGCGTTCTGCAATAATTTGTTTGATAGTATCTTTT
>Ga0102942_1000794_pt1 | contig 12010 bp, 11 predicted proteins | sample SalPon2_C_H2O_MG_FD_78171 | JGI IMG/M metagenome (GOLD analysis project Ga0102942, IMG submission 78171) | Salt pond water microbial communities from South San Francisco under conditions of wetland restoration - Salt Pond MetaG R2_C_H2O_MG | ecosystem: Environmental > Aquatic > Non-marine Saline... | reverse complement strand
CTCCCAATGTGGAACACACACCAACAAGTCTGCCTGCAGATCGCTTCGAGACCGAGCAGGCCGCCCTTAGGTATCTCGCCAAACGGCATTACGGGCGGACAGATGACAACGCGATCAGCCTGATCAAGGGCCATCTCAGAACAGCAAATCTTCCACCGGTGCTGCAGGCGTTGTTCAAAGACTCCGAAGAGCGCACCGCACGCGAACAGAAGGCACTCGATAATTACGGGATCGGCGCACGGACGACACTCGGCTCCGGTGACGGTAAATCTGGCACCTCCAGAGAAGTCGTCGCGTTACACGACACGCTGGCTGACCAGCTGGCGACGGACAGTCTCGATGCCACCGATGCGGTGTTGGATGCGGTCGGATCGCTACAGCACGACACCATGTCCGAACAGGAGTTGCGCCGGTCACTCAGAGACTTCCGCAAGGAGGTGTCGACAGAACTCGATTCGTCAGCTGTTGACGAACAAAACCAAGCGTTCCGTGACACACTTCAGCGGTACGCCGATGACCTCCGTGAACTCCACGAAGAGGTTGAACCACAGCGGCCGTTCAAACGCGTCGATGTGTTGGGCCCAGAAACCCACCAGCACAGCCGCTGGCACGTCCACGCAATGCAGTCGCGGGATGCTACCTCTCACGGCGAACTCGTCCGGGAGTTATACACAGAACGACTAGAGGAACTTGCCGACAAACGGGGGTGGGACTGACCATGTCGCAGGCACCATCGAATCCGGCCGCCAACAACGAGTTGCTGCCGGATGGCTACGACGAGTTGCTGGCTGTTGAAGAACTCATCCATGGTGAACACAACCCTCGTCGTGTCCGGCCGTCAGAAACACTGAAACAATCGATCGCAGGGTTTGGTATCAACAAGCCACTGATCGTCCGCCCAGATCCTGACGAGGATGTCTACCACATCACGGATGGCTGGCAACGCTACCAAGCGGCCGTCTCCTGTGGCTGGGAGCAACTCCCCGTGCAGATCTATGAGGACACCTTAGACGCACTGGAAGCGACCGAAATGGAGAGTATCGTTCGGGAGTGGTCAACCTACGAATGGGCGCAATACTGTCGCTCCCTAGCTGCCGAGATCGAGACGGACAGCGACTCGAAGGCCGAGCGTGCACGGCAGGTCGCCGCCCGAACGAGCCGCCAGGCCGAGACCGTCCGGCGCTACATCGACGTGCTATCGTTGCCTGAGGAAGTGCACATCCTCCTGTCGGATGGCCCAGACGGCAGTGAACAGCAGTGGAACACCCTGAAGAATTTCAACGAAGATGTCCGCCAGTACGGAGAGCTGCAGTGGCAAGTTGCCGACCGCCTCGCCCGGAATCAATCAGGGCTCTCCGAGATGCGGATTATCGAAATCGCTGCGACCGCCGTTGAGTTCCAGACCGTCGAACAAGCCGTCGAATTCGTCGACCTCGCTGTCGCCAACCCGGAAACCAGAGTCGATGTGATCCACCGAAAGGTGCTGTTCGGGAAAAACTACGATCAGTATCTGGTGATTCCACGTGTCTCGGTGAAGCTCTCGACCGACGAGAAACGAGCAATCATGAATCACTGTCACGAACAGCGGCAGTCGCTCTCCAAGATCGTCTCTGAGGGCATCACTACCTTGGCGAAGGATCTCACCAACTCCAACGGCGACGACACGGAGCCAGACGGAGAGTCAGATGTGGAGTGCCAACAGCGTGAACAATCGGATCCAACCTCGCTGCCAACGGAGGATTCCTGATGGGAGGCATCGGTGATGTCGCCGGCAGCCCACTCGATATGGGTGAGGTGCCATCCGATTCGCAACCTGACGCGTCAGTCTCGACGGCAGCCATCTATGCCCGCACGTCATCAACAAAGTCAGATCGGCACTACTCAATCGATGAGCAAGTTCGCCGGTGTTGGAACCACTGCCAGCAACACGGGTGGGATGTCAGCTTCGTGTTTACTGATGAAGGCCAGACCGGCCGGAATACCGAGCGATCAGGCTTTCAGGATATGATCAAGCAGGCAACCCAGGGCGCGTTCGATATCGTCGTCTTCTGGAAGCTTGATCGGTTCGCACGGTCAGTCGTCGACTTGGTCAACACTGAACAAACACTCAGTGAGCACGATGTGGCCCTCCAGAGTGTCACCGAGTACATCGACACCTCATCGCCGGTCGGGCGGTTCACGTTTCGGAACTTGGCGTCGGCCGCCGAGTTAGAGAGTGATCTCACCTCCCAACGTGTCCAGATGGGGATGGAGGCCATGGCACGCGACCATCGCTGGCCAAACGCCTCACCACCCTTTGGGTACACGTTGACCGACGAGCAGAGGCTCTCGATCATTGAAGACGAAGCAGCAATCGTCCGGCGTATCTACAACGACTACGTCGACAAACGGTCGATGCCACAGGTTGCCCATGACCTCAACGGCGATGGGATCACTACCAAGGACGGCGGCCAATGGGATCGGTGGGCGGTCAGGAAGGTGTTGGCAAACGAAGTGTACCGTGGGCAGTACCAACTCGGCGACTACGAGGAACATGTCGAGGGCTATCGGATCGTTAGCGATGAGTTGTTTGAGGCCGTCACCGAGACACGGTACCGGTTCAAACACAGTCAAGCGTCGGTCTCGCCGGATCGCAAGCAAGCAACTGTTGAGAAAATTCTGGGGGAGTTCCGTGCCGCAAACGAATAATCACAGCGGGCGGGAGCCACCAGAGGAGTGTCCCGCCTGTGGTGACGCGTCACTCAGCTACCGAGCAGAAATTGAGTCGTGGCTCTGTGATGGATGCTCCTACGTCCTTGACAGTGAAGCACTGTCGACAGCATCGGAGACGACCGAGAAGGCGACCGGTGAGACAGAACAAGTCGATTGGGAGTCACAGATTGCCGTCAGCGATACCGCTGAGGCGAATCTCATCGACGCCTTGTCTCGGACGGAGGCTGTCGCCGACGCCGTCGGACTCTCAGATGAACGAACACTGCGAGCCGGTGAGGTGATCGCCGAGGCATGGCAGACCAACTTCATGCACGGCCGCTCACAGGAGCGTACCATTGGGGCTACTATCTATGCGGTCTCCCGTGAGGTAGATGCAGCCATCCCACCAGCGATGATCGCCGACGCTGTTGAAGCCGATCGCAGCTCTATCAAACAGATCTTTCAAGAGGTGACCCACGAACTGGGCCTCGATACCGGGCCACCAGTTCCGCGTGAGTTCGTCGCAACGATCAGTGACGCACTTGAGTTGCCTGCACACGTTGAGCGACGTGCCAGGCACATCCTCGACCAACAGGATGCAGCCGGTGGAAACCCAATTGGGATCGCTGCAGCCGCCATCTACGTCGCGTGTGAGCAATCAGATGTGGCTGTGACGCTCAAAGAACTCGCGGCGGTGACTGGGTTGACGAAGGAGACGATCTGGCGACAGAAGTCAATCCTCGCTGACGGCGTGAAAAAATAGACAGCACGATTTTAGAAGTCGAATTTTCTATTCTTCTTTTCGGTAATAACTAGCCAGCAATTTACGTAACTATCATTGACTGGAAGATTGATTTTGTATATCACCTGTCGCCTCAACGGCGCACCTGGAGGTGGTTTCTGTATGTGTAACGTCGTCAGTTCTGAGTTCCAACTGACTCAGTATGGATCATTGGAGGTGTTGACAGAATCAAACAGGTCTTCAAGATCGTCGCGGAAGTACAGGATATCTTCGTAGCGGTCATCTTTCTGTTTAGCGAGTGCGGTCAACAGGATATCGTCCAGTTCGTTGGGAACATCTGCGATGTCACTCGGCTGTGTTGGTGACTCATCTTTCACCTTCCCTATGATTTTGAACGGTTTGCCATTGAATGGTGGATCCCCAGTGAAGAGTTCATAGAAGACAGCACCGAGTTGATAGATATCTGTGATATCATCTGTTGATCCATATTCCTCATCGAACTGTTCGGGAGCGGCATACTGTGGTGAAAGTCCTTCCACGGTGTTAGAGTGATCAAGTAGATATTTTGAGAGCCCCCAGTCAGCAACCTTCGGTACGTCCCAGCCGTCCTCAACCGAACGGAATAGAATGTTTTCGGGCTTGAGATCAAGATGAGCAATTCCATGGCGATGAGCGTGCCGAACAGCCTTCGTCGTGGCGATAGCTGTCCAGAGAGCCTGATCAAACTCCATTGTTCCTGCCCGGTCACCAAGGTCACCACCGTCCATACACTCCATTGCGATCCATGGGAGCGGTTTATTCCCGAAATCAACTACGTCAACGATATGCTCGTGAGAATCAATATTTTGCCATTTTCCTGCTTCGTTAAGAAGACGTTCCACAGTATCTGTGTGTAGCGTTCCTTTCGTTCGTGGTTCTTTCACCGCAAGATCCATTTGAGTATCTTCTAACAATACAGTCGCACGATATACATCGGCATTTCCACCTGTGCCGATTAGTTGCTTATCGTCAAAATCTGAATACTCGACGGAGCGATCCGAGTCCGAAGGCAACTCAATTGCAGGTCTGTATTCACTCTCAACTTGTGGAACCTGTGACTGTTTTTGATTCCCCTCTGCAGCAGCACTATCATCTTTTGCGGATTCGGTGATTGGTTGCTGTTCTTCGTCCTCAATCGAATCAATGTCATCTATACAGACTTCAGCAACATGTGAGATATTCTCATTACACAATACTTCTGCGAATGTTTCACCGGACTGTTTTTTTGCTCCGTAACTTTTCATACCTTCATCAAAAAACACCTCCAATTTATTCGGGAAAATTCGTTTTTCGTTATATATGGCACTACGAATGTCTGAGCGTAAATACGATTTCCACATCCCATCCCCGAATATGTGATAGTAATCATCTTCGGTGAGCACAAGCCAACCAGAAGTCACTTTGATTCCGCCTCGGAACTGATCCACCGGTTCAAATTCAGCTAAAGCTTCCTCAATCTCTTCTTCTGTTCCGGTTTCGTCAATCGTGAGCGCGATATCTGTGTGAGTATTTGCATCCTCTAATCGGCTATCCATCAGTAGGTAACAATGAAGTCGAAAAAATAAATCCGAGGGTGCCCCAAGTTCTTGATCGCGTCGCAAAGTCCTCTAGAGTTTGCCTCTGGTGCTCTCAGTTGAGAGGTCACAGCTCATTGCTGGTTTGGTTGATCGTTGGAGCAGTTCGTCAAGGAACAACTGGTAGTGAGATGGATCAGCGTACTTTGCGAACCGAAGTTGGAGCAACGCCTCTAGCCCCTCTGCTGTCCAGCGCATCCACTGGTTCTTACACCGCTTGCTGACTTCACCAATTGTCTGAGTGAAAATCCGATTGAAACGCCGGCATATATCGCGAAAAGTACCGGATTACCTGCCCGAAATCGATTTATTGTTAATTGTGTCTGGTATTTTGAATATATCAATCCAGTCTTATTCGATGAGAGTCCAACCAACACAGTTTGATTGAACATTCTTCATCATATATCTCGGAGTCGAGTTTAAATATCACCGTAAGAAATTAATATAATAGATCAATTATATCTAAATATGTCAAATCAGTCCGAGCCAATGTATGTGCAACCAAATGGAGAGACAATACCAGTCAGTGAACTTGTCTACACTGACAATATTGAAAAAACAGGCACAGACTGGTTCGTTCAAGATGGAATATATAAGAGGCATATGTCTCTTTCTTATCTTCCAAATGATGTTTCAGTTGCCGATCTTAGAGCCTTAGCCCACGCAGACGGTGTCGAAAAATACTCCTCAACAATCTCTAACCGGCCAAATGAGACTCACAGTGAACAGACATCCTTGTTGGCCGCAAAAAAATCTACGCTTATACAATTTCTTAAAAATTCGAAAATATACAAGTTGGCAAGGAGTAAAATCGTCTCTAATTTGGCTGATGAGGCTACTGAAAGATCACATGAGAACACGCTTAATGCCAGCATATTCTTTCGGATCGAGGCAGATTCCAAGGTTGATTTAGACACTTACACAGAAAATGTCAAGCAGAAGGCCAAAGAAATAGGTGCTGAAGTGATCTCAGTGGAGGAATCTCCTGAAATAGCTATCAGTGCTATGGATCCATTCGGCAGACCCTCAAACGAGATCGGGGATGAATATTGTATTACTATTGATGCGGCGGAATTTGCTATGATTAAGTCGCTTGAGGTTCCGCAAGAACTATTAGATGATTTATATGATGATGATAGAGAGCCAATATATCTACTTAGTTAATATTACATAATATTATTTCTACTACTGGTAAGTTACATTAGCCACTATTTTTATCAAGAACAGGCCATACGAAGGATCTCATGACGGAGTCTCAGAAAGGACATTCTCGACCTAAGGATTGAGTATCAGTTAATAACGGGAATCTATTCAGTAAAAATTATAATACAACAGGAAATTATACGTTTTAATATCGACGAATTAACTCCTACTCCGCATTTCTTTTTTAATCTCCCTTATTTTATTTTTTATTTGATTATTCTCAGTGTCTGACTTTATAATGTTCAGATGCTTAATCAGCTTGTTCGATTCGTTTGAATAGATATAGCAGGATTCAGCGTGTTCGCTCAAAACCTCATGACTGTATTTGTTAGATCTAATCATGTTTTCAAATCCATCCCGGGCGATTTCGATATCAACGATAGCTAAGATTCGTAAGATTGGGTTGCCTATATCTGGAGGCACGAATTCAAGAAGATGCACAAGGCGAGATAGCCGTTCTCGAATAAATTTGTCAAATTTTTCATGTGACTGTCCGCTTTTCCAACCTTCATGTTGCTCGGCAGTCACTGTATAAAAAAGCGCATGTGTTTTTGCAGGATAGTTAGGAGGTGCTCCGTTAGATGAATATCCATTTTCAGTTTGGGTCAATATTTTATCAAAGCAATCAAAATACCGTACAAGATGATCATCAGTATTCAAAATTTGACTATGTACGTTTGCTTCCCGAAGGAGATTATCAAAAAGATTGGGTAAGGTTGGTGACTTGTTTCTTGCTCCGGGTAAATCATCACGAGATTTAATTCCTAATTTGATTTCAATGTCTGTCAATAGCTGTTCTATGTCGCTGTAATCCGCAGGTGATTTTTGTAATGTCGGTTGTCTACCGAGGTCTTTTCTGTAATAGTAGGTGTCTCCGTCATCTATTTTGACGGCCCAAGAGTAGTTTTCACTCAAATCACGTGTGTGTTCACGCACGCTTCTATCTGTGAATCTGGTTGTTGATAACAACGTTACAATCTCTGTTTGTCTTTTTTGCCCATGAGAAAGAACGTGGAAGATTCGCCTATCAAGTTCATTGGTGGGGGCATCAATTTCGTTTGGCTTCATATAGTACTTAAAAGATTGATTCTAGTATATAATAACTAGCCCGGTGTGTGAGTAAACACCGGGCTTCGCAGGTTGACCACCGGCGACAAAGGCCGATCTGGTTATGCGAGCATTACAACCGTGGCAAGAGGTCGTGGGCGAAATTGACCAGATTGAGCCCACATCAGACGGGTATCATTTGTCAGTCGGTGGCTTCAGCATCAACGTATCCTCAGCAGACGGGTTGAGTGAAGGAGATAAAATAGCCGTCCTTCGGACGGCTGACTCACATGTTATTTGCATCCATGATTAGAAAGAAATATTCTCTTCTGACCTCACGTTTAACTTCGACATATAGCTCAATGGTTAATAGGGTCAGTAATCCAGGTATACCCGTATTACTTACCACCGTTATTAGTAGTCTATATGTTGCGTGCGCAGTCGGTGGAATTGACTGTAGCTCTCTAATCTATGCCTTTTTTACCATCCTCATTGTAATGATGCCGGTCGGTCTGCTGGACGCCAGCGAGGTTGAGGGCGATCGCGTACTGATCTTGGTCCGAGTAAGTTCTGCTTCACAGTCTGACAACACCAGCAAGAGTGCACAGTTGGAGACGTTACGCAAGGTCGTCGAAAAAATCGACGGAACCGTGGTTGAAGTCTTAGAAGCCGAGGAGTCTGCAGCTGAAATAGAACGGAGCCAACTCAATACGGCCTTGGAGATGGCGAAAAACGATGAGTTCGATATCCTCATGGTTTATGAAGTTGACCGGTTGAGTCGAGCAGATCCATGGGATACCGTCCGCTACCTGCACGACCTACAGCAATCGGGGGTTACCCTCTACTGTGACTCGTACGGATTCATTGATTGGGACGAACACTACGACTTTGAGATACTTGCTCGTGAAGCAGTCTTTGCCAATCGCTGGCTGAATCGACTGCGAAAAGGGCGAGTTGAAGGAGTAAAACGAAAACTGAAAGCTGGCAAGTGGCCGTTTGGTGGCGAGCCGCCAGTTGGCTACTACACGGATGGGGAAAACAATCTCAAGATAGATGATGCGTACACTGAATTTGTTCAGGAGACATATCAGATCTACCGAAAGACCGAAAACAAAAGTGAGACTCACCGACAGATCAACACCAAACTCCAACAAGCCGATCTTGACACGATTAGCTATCCGCAGGTCGGTACAATCCTCACAAGCAGACTGGTGATCGGCCGACTCGAATATGCAGGTGAGGTTGTAACAACAGATTCGGAATTACAAGTTATAGACAAATCGCTGTTCCAAGATGTGCAAGCCCTGCTGTCTGAACAGGGTGCACGCTCGGAATCAGTGAGCAAGCCAGACTTCCTGCAAGCTGCCGTTGAGCGCTACGGCGCGGACTTTGTGATGCGACTGATTGATAGCTTCAAGCCGTTCACCTGCCGCTCCTGCGGTGGCGATCTAGAACGGCACGGCTCAACGGAGGTTTGGGGGATCAGCATGCCGAACTATCGATGTCAGGACTGCAGTTACCAAGGAGCGCTCGTTAATGAAGACGAACTCAATAACCTCCACCAAACACTCCCATTGCGCTGTCCGTACTGTACTGCGACCGAAGAGTTTGAAGTGACAAAACTCCGCGAAGCAGGCACAAGGTTTGATTACCAGTACACGTGTGATCTGTGTGAATACTCCTTTGGGAGCGACATGCAACCGGATCAGCTTCGTCGGATGCTCAATCATCCAGCTCTCAAGTTCTCGATTAACGCCGACTGCGAGGATGATACCAGACGCGGAGAAGATTCGGACCAAGACGATGATCAACACAGCATCGGTGACTTCAGCTAATTTATCATTACTCTACTCTCTTTTCAGGTTGATTTGATAAAATATATTTATATTTAATTCTAACTATACGCTATCTGTAATCAATACAGCTTTATTATCATAAGGTGAACTGACATTAATGTCCTCTGCGGGCAGCACTATTGAACACAACGGACGCAATATTGCCCGTCAGATAGCACTTGCTTTACCAATTATCGGAACGGTTGATTCACTATTGCGTGGGGTCTTAGGCAGTAACGAAAGCAAGCAAAGCGAATTCATGTCACCAAATAGGGGGAATTCAGTTTATGAACATTGAGAATCTGATTTTTACAGCTGTTCCAGGACTTTCATTGGTGCAGGATCTCCTAGAGTCACTCAGGCTTGGTGGGGTTGTTATTGCAACTGCACTCGGATACGGACTCTATCGGTTCATTAAAAGTAATCGCCGCGGACAACGGTCTTCAGACTACGATGTCAATTTAGGTCTCGACCTCGGCGACGTGCTCATTCGCCGCGGAGAAAAGTCTTCAGACCACAGTTCAAGTTCGGCACCTGAGGAGAATAAACCAGATGTTGCCATTCCTGAGCCGGAAGGGAGATTTCCTTGGCTTGATTATCCTGATCGAGGATGGAGAGTACCCTGTCCAGCATGTGACGAGAAAATTATGAATGAGTACACTGCATTTAAGCGTCATTGGGCAAACAATAATGATTGTCCTGGCCCCAAACCGGTTGCGAAAGAAACATGGAAAGATCTTGGGTTAGACCCATCACAGATTCAAGATATAAAACTTAGTTTTGAATCTTCCAACAATATTGACTCTGTAACTCATCAAGAAACAAAAAATTCAATCGGTGAGTCACATACAGGAGATAGTTACGAAAATGCAGCAAAAATCACTGACAGCCAATTCCCATTTATTGGAAATGAACGTGATCGGATGAAAGCAGAGTGCCCTTCATGCCATCAAATGGTTGATAATTCAAAATCTTCTTTTCTTTCACACTGGAAAACAAACACCAAGTGTGATGGCCCACCGACTGATCCACCTTCTGGCGTTAGCCTGAGTCTGGATGAATGGAACCAACTGGTTGGTCAGGAAGATGAAAAGGAAGGTGCGACGGCCAAACATTCAGATGACAGTCCATATGAAACTGATAGAAGTCCAATCGATAGTCGATCAATAGTCAAAAAGCGTCAAGCAGCAGCCAAGGCCGCGATTGAGACAGCGGTCACCGCGAAATCTGAAGAAAACTTTGATACAGCAATCGAGGCTTATACTGAAGCTCTTAGTGAGTATCAAGCAGCCCTAGACGCTGTCAACGATGGAGCCGCCAACAAGGGTGGAGATATTGAACAAGCAATTGAGTCGACGCGTGAGGAGTTAGATGCGGTCAAAACGCTTCGCGATCGGAATAAGGCCTACCATTCTGCTATTAGTAAGTTAGAAACTATTACGGAAAAGTTGGACACAGCTGCCGGTAACCGGGCTACAAGGACTTCTCAGACCCCACAAGCAGAAATTGCGACAGTTGAGGAGTTGCTTCAAGAGGCAACTACGACGGCTGGTAAATACGAATTCGACGAACTTGCTGAGCAATTAGCGGAGCAAAAAAAACAGTATGACAAAATAAAAGAAAATCTGCAATCCAACAAACCACCAACCACAATTCCCGCAGCACCGCAGTTTTCTCTTAGATACGACGATATTGAAATAGGCGAACCAATAGGCAGCGGAGGTAATGCCGATGTATACCGAGCAACAGCCACCACAAACTCTGGTGAGTTCGATCTGGCAATCAAGGAACCCCGGATGAGTGGTACCATTGATACTGATGCAATAGACCAGTTGATCAACGAGGCTGAGACGTGGCAGCAGCTTGATGCCCACGATCACATCGTATCAGTCGTTGATTACGGATCCACTCCTCTTCCGTGGATCGGAATGGAGTATATGGATGGTGGTGATCTCAGTGAACGTACTGGCGAGCTATCGTTTGAACAGTCTCTCTGGACAGCACTAGCAATCACGAAGGGTGTTCGCTACGCTCACAAAAGGGGAGTGGCCCATCTAGATCTTAAGCCTACGAATATCCTCTTTCAGTCGGTTGAAGATGCGTGGGATGTGCCGAAGGTTGCCGATTGGGGGCTTTCAAAACATCTGCTGGAACACTCACAGAGTGTTGAAGCGATGTCACCGCGATACGCAGCTCCGGAGCAGCTTGATCAAAATCAATTCGGGCAAACTGACAGCGTGACCGACGTGTACCAACTCGGAGCTGTTTTGTACGAACTTTTCACTGAAGAACCACATTTCACGGGTAGTACATACGAGGTAATGAACAAAATTCAGTCTGCAACTCCCACTCCTCCGAGTGATAGAGCTGACCTCCCTGAGGAGATTGATGAGATCATATTGACTGCCTTGGCCACAGAGAGAGCAGACCGGTATGATGATGTGCTCTATATTCGTGATGCACTGCAAGATCTCTGGAACGATCGCAAATAGAGTTCTAAATCGGCTGAAACTGGAGCAACAGACATTGTTCCTGCCGACAAACTATTTTGGCTCTTATGTTGAGTCCTGTAATGAGCTGAGAGCGAAGCAGTCAATCACCCCATGAATAGGTGCCTTGATCAATGTCAGTGAGCGCATGAATCCAAACGTATGAACCGCTGTTTGGAGGCCTTCTCTCGACAAACCGCGGAATTTCTCTAACCACGGCTCTGTCACTGACCAGAGACATTCGACCTGGTTTGTATGCACACCATCCTCGGTGACAAACTCCTCCTCGTGAACCACAATCCGGTGCTCATACTCCATCGCAAGATACGCTCGGTGGGCATCACTCCAGACCTCTCCCAGCGGCTGGGAGAGGTCGTCGGTTTCTGTGAG
>Ga0102942_1000793_pt1 | contig 12043 bp, 14 predicted proteins | sample SalPon2_C_H2O_MG_FD_78171 | JGI IMG/M metagenome (GOLD analysis project Ga0102942, IMG submission 78171) | Salt pond water microbial communities from South San Francisco under conditions of wetland restoration - Salt Pond MetaG R2_C_H2O_MG | ecosystem: Environmental > Aquatic > Non-marine Saline... | reverse complement strand
GCGTCGAATCGGACACGTCTTCCCCGTTCTTCATTGTCGGCAGGGTCAGCTGCTCGTACAGCTCGGGATCAACCGCGTCGATGCTGGCCGCGAAGCGAAGGAAGCGCCGGAGGGTTGCGAGCTGGCTCTTAAGCGTAACGAGCTTGATCGCACTCCGATCGTCGCCTTTTCCCTCTCTCCGCCAAGTCCGGTATTCGTAGAGGTCGCGACCGGAGAGGTCGTTCAGATTCTCGATCCCCTCTTCGTCGCAAAATTGGATGAAGGCACGAAGGCGATGGCGTTCACTCCGTCGAGTCGATTCCGAGTGTTCGTCCACCATCGCGCTGTGGAACATCTCCACCGCGTCAACCGGAGCGATCGGTTCGAGGTCGTTGCTCACAGGTAGCCCTCCGGTGCGTTGAGGAGATCGTGATCGGGATGCTCCTGCGAGAAGTGGTCGAGATAGCCCGCGACCTGTCGCGCGTACTCGGTGAACCCGTCCGGCGGGTCCGGCTCGATCGACGCGCCGCAGACCTCACAGGTAGAGAGGTCGCGACCGGAACTGCTGTTCAAACCGGCTCACCCCAGTTTTCGGTGAGGTCGGCCCAGCAGCCGGGACACATCGCGAAGTCTTCGAGCCGGTTACGGTCGTCGACGGACCGCGTCTCTCCCTGAATCCAGATGTGTCGATCGTCCGGTTCGAACCGAGACCGACACTCGGCGCAGTAGAGGGTTGTCATCGCGCACCTCCGTCGAGGTCGCGATCGTACGGGCCGGAGTCCGTGAGCAGCTGGACCCGGTCACGCTTGAGGAGGGCGTCGGTCTTCTGGTCGCGCAGCTCGTAGAACACGCCGTCCGCGTCGTCGCGGCGCGCACAGAGCTGACACCAAAAATGGTGATTCGTCGGTTCCCACGTTCGGTGGCCGCGGGGACAGAGGAACCGCCACCGATCAGCTTCATCTTCGATCCGCACAACTTCCTTTGGGGGCATCACCTCACGCCGACGAACGGGTGTATAAAAGGGGAAATCCATGTACGGGGACTGAAAGTGAAACTGAAGCGGAGCGGGTCCGCTGGCTGCTGCGCGATCACGTCCGCCGTGGGGGGATTGAATACCCCCGGCCGTGTTTGCTGACATGGCTTTCGTGCCTGATTCACGGAAGCCCACACGGACCTGCTGTCTCAGCAGCGAGGTCCGTTTCTGAGTGGGTGTCCGTTACTTGACCGAACGCACAGCAACGACTTAGTTCTACTGCTATTACTAATAATAGAGAAATTACCAATAACCGAATACAAATTAGTGACTAGAGAAAGAAGAATCGGTAATGGCCGGTCGAAAGGAAACAGTATCTGACGAAGAGATCCTGTTCATTTTCTCAACACAGTCAGACCCATTTTTGACAACCTCCGAGGTGGCGGAAGAGCTGGACTTTACCCTTACAGGCGCTAGAAAGCGACTGTACAGTTTAGAGGAATCAGGGTATTTGAAGTCAAAAAAAGCGGGTAATAGTCCAGTTTGGTGGTTGTCTGACTCAGGTGAAGAGTCTGTGAAGCAGGGAAAGAGCTGAGCATTTTGATAAACTGGAAGGAGAGTTGATTGTCTGAATACATACCACAAAAAACATTAATTGAGAATATAGTCAGAAAATATGGCAACTGTTCGGTTCGCTCGGCTGATCTTTCAACAGAAGCTGAACCACTACAATGACGATAGAGAAGCAGTTGAACGGCGCAAAGAAAGACTTCTAGAAGTAATCGACTATCATACTCGCGTCAACTCATTATTAGAATCTTCAGAGTGGAATAAGTACGTAAATAGGGGAGATTGGGGATTCGGTGATGTTGATCATGAAGGGTCACTTATCTGGGGAAATATCGGGAAAGGGAAAGAAGAAGAAAATACCGTCAGGGACGAGCAGATAGAAGGATTCCGGCATGAAGATAGGGAAGACAATGATATTGCCTTCTTTTTGATTGATGTCGAGAGTTCCGTTGTAGCATACGAATACCGGCGGAATGTAGGCAGTAAGGCGCCGGTTCGGATTATCGAGGGTGTTTTTAATACGTACCATGGCGCCGAAGAGGAGCTAACCACTTCTGTCATAGTGAACAAACACGAGGTGGACAGAGAAGTATCAGAACTGGACCGAATTACAGAGCTCAGATTTGTTGGACTAAAGCCCACTAATCCAGACAGTACAAATCACTCGAAGGATATGGATGAGTTCCTGAGACAAGGGGGTATAGACAAAATGAATATAGAAGCGGAAGGCGACGACGGGATCGAGCTGGAGAATACGCCACTATTGAACAGTTCCTTAGGGCTAGCGGAAGAGGGGTACGGCCGTGCTGATATAATTGGTAAAAACAAGGATGGCGAAGTGAGGCGAGTAAGGACAGATGGTTCTCCGATCACTTCGGAAATGGACGGGGAGATTTCAGATGATAATAAAAGACGTAGGCTATACGATGAGATAATGGACACTCTAGAAGAGATAGGCAATTACGCAGACTGATGTATGAACCAAGTTTTCTAAAACGACTCGCCAGCCTTGGCGTTGATGGGTTAGTAAAAAGCCTTGATTTTATAACTGGTTTAGCAGTAACACTGGTGTTTTTCTACATATACAGAGGAGGATTCCCAGCTGAGGAGTCTGAAGCAATATTAAACACGTTCGTATCTGTGTCAGGAACATTGTTCGCTATCATACTAACTGGCCTCGCAATCGTTCTATCTTTTAGTGATCCTGCGTTCATTTATGCTTGGAAAGAAGAAGTAGAAGGCTTTGAAGATATTGTAACCACTTTCCAGTTTAATTTATATCTGCCAATTTTAGTTCTATCCTTTTCGCTTATACTACAATATGTTCAATATAATGGAACAGCCATGGTTTTGTTGATTGGGTTCTTTTCGTATATGCTTGCGTCACTAGTAGATATTGTGAACTTTCTCGCTCGGTATGGACTTCAACGTGCTGAGTTCATCTCTCAGCAGATGGACGCAGAAGGTAGATCAGCAGAGACCATTTCTGATGAAGAGCTGCGTGAATTATTGATTGAATTGAAAAAGACCGAAGCCAAGCTGGAAGAGAAAGAGAGGGATTAGCGAGCGCGACCCCCCACAAGGAGGGGTCGCGCAGGCTCCCGCCCACTGAAAGGGGTAGGTGGGTCGAAGGGTAGATCACCGTGTTAGGCTGCTGGTCCGCGGTCACGCAGCTCGTCGAGGAGATCGGTCCAGTTGAGGTCAAGGGAGAACAAGTCTGGTTCGAGGTTCCAGTTCCACGGAGCAGCGTCGTCCGGGTCCGGTTCCGCGCTCGCCGGTTCGAGGTTTTCGACCGTCCCGCCGAACAGCTGATTCGTCGGCTTGTCAGCGTCAGCGGGCCAGTCGGCGAAGAAATCAACCTCCTTCTTTGAGTGTTTAAAAAACGCCGTCGTGAACAGCCGCTTCAGCTCCGGGTGACAGTCTTTCCCCGTGTGGAACACGGTTCCGAAGACGTCGACGTTCACCTTCGCCATCCGCTTTGCCAGCGGAGAGAACTGCGCCGCGACCTCGTAGGAGTTCGTCCGCGCGTCGAAGTGCGTCGACCCCTCGTCGATGAACACGAACTTCGGCCGGTCGCGATGCTCGATACACGTCACCGCGAGATCGTGCGCGCTGGTGACCACGATGTCCGTCCGGTCCCACGTCCGCGAGTTCGAGATCACGAGGAGATCGTCGACGGTCGCGGACCGTAGCTCGGCGAGCAACGCCATCAGGTTCGTTTTGCCCGTATTCGGGTTCCCGGCGCCGCCGATGAACGCGGTCGCGTCGTTGTTCGTCATCATCTCGTCGAGCCGCAGCGGGAGCCGCAGCGCTGAGGCGTCTAGGTCCTGTTCGGTAATCCCGACCAAGTGCGAGAGTAGCATCGAGTTCCCCGACTGGATCGCTTCCGAGGCACACCGGGACTGCTGGGTACGGTCGACGAGGTTGAGAAGCTGCGAGCCCTGGACAAGTTCCGGGTCGAGGTCATTGAGGAACACCGACGCCGACACGTCTTCCGGGTCGAGCGCTCCCGCTCGGGGGTCGAGGTCCCTAGGGGTGTCGATACGGCCAGAAAGTTGTTCCGCGAGCTTCGCCGCGGTCAGCATCGCCTCGTCGGAGTTACCCATCGGCACGCACCTCTGTGGTTTCCGCGTGTCCGTCTCGGTCGGTGTCCGGATCCTCCGGCGTCGAGAAGTCGAATCCCGACTTGTGGTCCATCTCGTCGATCGCGTCGTCGTCGACGAGGTCCGAGAGATCCGAGTCGGTGGCGTCGTCGAGGCCGAAGTCTTTCAGCTCCTGATCGACGGCACGCTCGATTCCTTCCCCGGAGTCAGGCAGGGAACCGTCCTCGAACAGCTCGACGATACGCTCGACCGTGTTCCGGGTCGCGCGGCGGACCACGACGAATGCGGAGCTTTCGAGAATGAAGCCCCGCTGCGCGTCGTCTTGGAGTTGGCCGCGACACTCGTGAACGGCGCGGAGCGCGCGGGTCAGTTCGCGGTCGTCGAGCGTGCCGCGCCAAGTGCCGACGACGGTCATATCTTCGAGGTCGACCTGTTTCCCCACGTAGAGATTCGGCGACAGCTGCGTGATGTCGTACGTTGAGTTCACGAACTCGTCGTCGTCGAGGATTTCGAGCTCTCGGAAATCTTCGAGCGGGAGCCGGTAGATTCCGCCGTCGAGTACGCGGGCGTCGAGGTCGATCAGGTAGACCCACGAGGGGTTGTAGAGCCAGCCGACAACCTGCTTCCCAGTCAGGATACCGAGCGGCAGCATGAACAGACCAGCGAGTCCGGCGACCTTCCAAAATCGCGGAATCTCGATGTCGAATCCAAGGAAACCAGCAGCGACGGTCAGGACAACAGTACCTGCGATTAGTTGCGGTATCTTCGTCTTGAGCCAGTCGACGAGCTTGAGGAAGCGAGGCTTATCGGATTTGTCAGTATCTGGTTTGTCTCTCATGCTAGCCTCTCAGGTTCCTCAGTTCGTCCGTACACAGTGCGGGCGACGAGGTAGATCGTCATCAGCGCGACACCTAGACCAGCACCGAGTCCGGCAGCTTGTGCATCAGACGCGGTGAACGGGCCGCCGATCAGTGTGTTTTCAGTCCGTACGGGAATCCCGTAGAGAACGTCGCCAGTGTCGACAGTGACGGCAGCGCGACCGTTCGACGACCGGACGGGCAGACGAACCTCAGTCTTCCCGTCGACGATGAACGAGTCGCGCCGGAGTTCGCGAGCCTCAGTCAGCGTGACAGCCTCGGTCACGGTGATGCGGTCGCGAGTCTCCGAGTCGACAACTAGGACAGCCTCACCACCAACGTAGTCAGCAGAGCAGAGTGTGAGGGTTGGCGTGATTGCACGCGAGCAGGTTTCGGGCTGTTCAGCGGTCGTGTTGGTCACAGCGGTCGCGTTGGTATCCTGTGCGGCGACGGCGCCGGACAGAGATGCCACTACGACAACTGCGATCAGGAAAAATCGGGGGAGCATGGGGATTAGTCGTTTAGCGTCAGGAAGCCGATCACGGCGGCTGCGCCGAGTGCGACCAGCTCGCCCGGAACGCCGAACATATCGAGACCACCGAGGTCGAGGCCGCCGCCGTTGTTTTGAGACTCTTCGTACTTCTCGATCAGTTCCTTGTTTTTCTCTTCGAGCGATTTCCACTCTTCTTGAGTGACGTAGTTGGAATCGGTTTGCGGTTCAGCGTTCGAGAACGAGGTTTGGCCCGCGTCCTCGCCAGTCTCCGTGTTCTTGAGCGAGTCGACAGTGAACGAGCCGTCGAGCAGGATGGTTTGGTAGTCAGCCTCGTCAGACGAAGAGACGAAGCGAACGGAGTCGATCTCCGTCGAGGGAGTCTCCAAGTCGCCAGAGGCATCGTACGTCCACGTCCCGTCGCCCTCGTCAGTCCAGCGCGTGGCAGGGACAGAGACGGTTTCACCAGCAGTGGTTGTGACTTCGTAGACGGTGCCCTCGTAGGGTTCCTCCGTCAGCGTGAACACGCCAGAGGAAACAGACGCCCCGAAAGCGTCCCACGTCCCTTCCATCAGCGAGAGGTCAGTGGTGAAGTAGACATCGCCCGAGAGCGTGCTGGTGTCGTAGGTGTCACCCACGACAAGCGGGCCGTCGCTCTTGTCAGTCAGACCGAACGAGCCAGTCAGTTTTGCACCAGTGGACTCGTGGGTGATAGTCGCCTCGCGTTCGAGGTCGACAGGGACGTTCAGCGCGATCAGGTCAGCGATCGCACGGGGCGTAGACTCGCCGTCAGCAGTCATGGCAGCGCGCTCGCGAGGCGTGACGAGTTCGGAGAGTTCGATTTCGCCGGACTGTACGTCGTTGTAGACATTCGCGACCCACGTCGAGATGCCATCTCGGACGGTTTGGAACGAAGTGCCGATCGCGGTGTAGACAGGTTCCCAATCGTCGGGGCGGAGGTACGTCAGACCGTCACCAGCAGTGATGCGGATACCACCAACGTCGACGGTCGTGCCGCTGCTCGTCGGGTCGAGTTCGTAGTAGTTGGAGTTGTTGTCAGGACCCCACTTCGAGATGGTGATGTCCATGGTTGTCCCGTCGGCGAGGTCGACGGTTTTCTGTTCGGTCCCGTCGCGGTTGACGTTTGACTGGTCGTACGACGAGATGCCAGACGTGTTGTCGAAGGCATCGCTGCTAGAGAGGTCAGGGTGATCACTCACAGCCTGCCGCATAGCAGCCAGTTCGTTCATCGACTCTTCCCAACTGTTCAGGAAATTCTTGGTGACAGTGGTCTCGTAGGTGTTGATGGAAGTCATCGCCGCGTCCAGCACGGCAGACTCATCGGACCCGGCGTTCAGTTCCTCGATGGCCTTGACCTTCGCCTCTGTGTAGGCGGTGTGTTCAACGCCATCGAGGATGTTCTGGTTATCGAGCAGCGTGCTAGCGTTAACGGACTGTCGAGTCCGTGCGGTCTGATAGACCTGATTTTTCAGCGCCTCACCGGAGAGGCCGTCAGCAGGCGCGTCGGCGCCGACGATCTCGAACTCGCGCAGTGCCCATCCAGCCGTAACGGAGCCGCCGATGATGCTAGCAGCACCAACAGCAGCACCAGCAGCGAGCAGGGGAGCGACGGCGGCGCCGTCGTCGACAACGCCGAGTTGTGTTTGTCCAGAGAGGCCGACAGCACTTGCGCCAGCAACGCCGAGACCCTTTACAAACGTCCGGCGGCCAAAACGATCAGGACCGTTGGGACCAGCACGGTCAGCATCCAGAGCAGGCCCATCAGTAGGGCCGTCGTCGGTGAGACTGCGAGGCGATGAGTCATCGGCGCTCATTGGTCGTACCCCACTACGTCGGTGTAGAGAGCAGCACCGCCAGCGACGACGTAGCCGAGCGCAAGCGCCGAGCCAGCGGAGGCGCCAAGGATTTGTTCGGACGGCATGGTACTCAGCAGGTTCGAGGCGGCGAGGCCGAGGTCGAGCGCACCGGCGCTCGAACCGACCCACGCGGCCTTGAGTAACGGATCAGAGTCGTGGTTTGTCATTGTTGGAAAATGGGTTGGCAGCGGTCAGTTAGCGAACGGCGACGCCCCACGCAGCGACCGTCACGAGGAACGCGAGGATCGGGCCGAGGTTGGACGATGTGTTCACGATGTCAGCGATCTGCGGAACGTACTGGTAGCCGACAATCAGAAGCGGGCCAGCAGCGATCATGGCCTGCTCCCAATCCTCGTAGTAGCGGAACTCTTTGGTTTCCGAGGAGGCGAAGGCGACAGCGTACGTCCCGATGGATGCGAACGTCGCGTGCTGTGCGGTCAGCGTGTAGTCGATCCACGTCAGCGTAACGTCGGAGATGCCGCCGAACTGGTAGAGGCCAGCGACAACGAACAGGACCGACAGGAGCGCCGGAATCGTGTTCAGTTGCGTGTAGTCGTCGATGACGCTGCTCATTGAGTTTTGGTAGGAAGAAGCCATCAGTCACCACCCGGAAACGCGACCATCGTCGGGTTGTAGTCGTGCGTCGAGCCGTCGTCGCGTTCCAGCGTCACCTCGCCAGTGTCCATCGCAACCCAAATCTGCTCGCCCACTTCGATGCTATCAGATGCAGCTGCGCGCTTCACTTCGTCTTTCGCGAAGTACCGCACAACTCCACGGGTCTCGTCTTTGATCTTCAGGCGGTACCACGGACCGTACTCTCCTTCCCCTTCAGTGAGGTCGAGCACGAGCCCCTCCAGTACATCACCCGGACCGAGTTCTACAGTCGGCACATCGCTGTCGGGATTGTTGCTTTCGAACTGTTCGTAACCGTCAGGCGGCGTCGGTCTTTCAGTCGACATTTCCAACTGATAGTCGATGAGCAGATTGGATATAAGCCGAAGTGGCGCGCGGTGTAACTGAAACAGCTGTATACGGTAGGGGAATTTATTATCTAATATATTAACCTACAACCATGTCCCAAAGCGGTCCATTTCTGGGGTTCACTCTTAGAGGTGCAGTTACGAGGTTGATCCCAGGGCTTATTTTCATCACCAGACGCAGTCGCAATTGAGATAACTAGTCCTAGGGCTCTGTTGGAATACTATTCTTCAGACATATTCTCGCCTGAAACGACTGGTCGCTGAAAGGTGTCAACTTATCGGCGTTTTGACCGGCGGTGTTTAGATAAGGTTTGAAAAGTGAACCGATGCGTTTTCAAAGTAATTCATGCTCGAAAACGACCGCATCAGCGGCTGTTTAGACGATATCAACTTAGAGTTTGTGGAGCGAGAAGCTACACCGAAACTGCTGACGAAGCTCAGTATTCAGCTTCATTTATTGGGACTATCGCTTTCGAATACTGTTTCAGCAACACCGAAGCAAAAACTGCTATCGTGTGGTTCAGATCGTTCGCTTTCGCATGGAATCAACTTATTTGAACAATACCCCGAAGGGTTGGGTAACTAGTTAGAGTTAGTTCCCAAGGTCCGTCCTAATCACGGTTGCCTCGCCACCAGGAGTTACAGCAACGACATTGTTGCCTGGGGCACAAGAGAACTCACCTCCAACATCAGTAGTGTTATTACCAGTAACACTCCCACATGCGACTTTATCAGTGTTTGGGCCTAGTGAGACGACGGTCACGTTTTGACTGTCGCTGTCGTAGCTGATACCTGCAGTTGCGCCTTGGTCGACGCTTTCACCGAGTCCGAGTACAAACGTCCCGATCACGGCCGCCAGAATCACGGTGATCGCGACCATAAGTATAACGCCTATGACAGGACTAACGCCCCGTTCGTTGTCTTGGAATGCTGATTTGAGGTTCATGATTGTTTTGTATCACCAATCAGACGCATACGAAGGTTAATCAGGTCTCACCGCCGATAAGCAGGTGCCTTCGGACACCCTGCATCGGGCAGACCTGAGGTGGTAGGATGGGACCCATCCTATCTTATCTCCGTTCGTCTATTGGTATGGTTAGATAACTGCTGCGCGTGAGTATAAATTCACCGGAGAATTATCTCATTTGAAATTGACCCATAAGATGTATGCTAACGTCTAATAACAATGAGTATGGAACCGACGGCGCGGTCACTTGCGCGGACATACTCTGATCGCGTCTATCCTGACCCTTGGGAGAAAGTCGAAGACTACCAGCGCGTACTAGCGTATGCAGCTGAACATCCAGACGCTGGCCGAACGGCAGTTGGAACGGCACTTGATCTACCCTCAGCGAGGGTTCGCGGATGGCTCAATGGTGGCAAACCTGACCCGGTCCGGGGAATCAATACAGCAAGCAGACACAGATGGATTGAGCCTGAAGACAATATGGCCAGTGCACTGGTCGAACTCCTTGCACACATCCTTGCGGGAGGAAGCATTGACGAAACCTTTGTTCCCGCAATCTCGACTGGGCGACGGGTTGACCGCACCATGGGTATGAACGTGTTTGAGGCAGTAGGTGTCGGCGCAAGAACTCGACACGCAGACAGCGACCGACGCGCAACCGAGGTGTACCCAACCTCTGACGCATCCGTGTTAGGGCGGTGTCTCGTGACTATGGGTGCTCCACAGGGTAAAAAAAATAATCTCGATGCTATTCCGTCTACTGTGTGGGACAGTCCTGAACCACTCCGGCGCCGGTTCGTCGAATGCTACGTCAGGCACCGTGGCACCCATTTCAAATCGAAAGCAACGACGCGTATCCAAGAAGAGCGCCCAACGTCATATATGACAGACCTGTATGAGCTCATCAACGAGTCTGTCTCCAGCCACGTTTCACACGGTGTACAAGGCATCACGATTTCAGCAGATGCCGCCCGCGAGCTGGGTCTCGATTAGTCGACGCTGTTCCATTCGTCCCGGTAGGTCGCGTATCGTATGCGCCCGCCGAGGGCCTCAACGCCACACCGGGTACACCGCACGTACCGCTCGCCGGTCTGCCCTCCGTATCTGTCATGAAATCAAGGAAGGTTAGTTGTCCTGCTGGTTGCGATGTTTGGATAACATTTACTCTGAACGTTCCAGACAATCCCAATCGGTTTGAGATTCAGACTAGCCAACTCGCGCTCTGTATTCAGCACGCCGTTTGTATTTTATCTGGAGGATCTCAACAGAGCCCAAAATTAGTTTGTAGTTGAACTAGCTGGACTTACCATACACTCCCGACGCTTATTTCGGGGCATTTCTGGGTTCTTCAAATGGTAGTCGTCCACAGTTAACAGCCGATCAACAACTTCCGGATCAGTGATACCGTTATTGACAAATATATTGGCTATGACTTTCGGATTATGGCTTGCGACTCCACTCCGAGCATCTCGGAATATTTCTCCTTTAACGAGATCGTTTCCGAGCCGAGTATTCTGAATAACATTTTTTATCGGCAATTCTAGTGATACCATGTCGACACCGCCGCCACCGGGCTGATGCTCGTTGCCCTCGCGGTCGACGATCGCCTTCAGCTCATAGCCGAAACTCGGTTCAGTAGAACGTCGGTCGAAAGCTTCCGACGTGGGCTCTTTCTCCCCGTTCAGTATCTGGCCGACGAACTCCTTGTACGACGGGTCGATATTCAGGTGCGCCAGCATCGCAGGAAGAGATATGTTTCTCCCGTGAACGTCGAGGTAGTCTCGAACGCGGTCGCGTATCAGGCTCTTTCGTGGGGACTCGCCGTAGGACCACGCGCTCTTAGCACTCGGCCAACGCTCGGCGAGCGAACGCTCCCGGTCCGGTTCAGGTGCCGAGGCTGCTGCGTCAGCCGCCCAACGTAGATCGTCGTCGAGCGCGCTTTCGGTTTCCGGTGGCCCGTCGAGCTGGCTCTGGTCGATAGTCCACGGAGAGCCACAACAAGTACAGACGACATCCGCACCGCGTCCTTCGTCCCACCGGACGCGCTCACCGTGCGAATCCACCTGTCCAGATTCTTCGTTTTCAGCTCGTTGTTCACAGCGATCGGCGCGGATAGCTTGGTTCACAGTCTGCGAACGGGTTGTCCGCTGGCGGGCAGCTGACCAGTAAATCGCGCCCCAAGCGATGTACTCGATCGGCTTGTCAAGCAGGTCCTCCGTGTAGCCGCCCATATACGCCGCGAGGTAGGAACCAAGGTTGCCTACGTCGGCGTTCATCGAAATGCATCCGTCGTCTTCCTGGAGGTAATCGTCAATCGCGTCGTAGTTGTGAGCCGACCAACCGGCCGGGTCACAGACTTCGAGATGCTTGTCGATCACTCGCTCAAACTCAGATGCGACGGGCCGGAGGTCTCCAAACTTCTCACCATCGAAGTAGACGCCAACGTGAATATGAGTGTAGCAGGCATTGAGACCGGCGTCTTTGTCGGGATTAGCAGCAGCGCCCATTCCGTGTGGCTCGGCTTGTAGCCAGTACCCCCACTGTTCAGAGTCGAGGTCAAGATGATACTCCATAACGTTTCGGAGGGTGTCGCGAACACCGCCGTAGCTGAATGCGTCGTGTATCGCGTCCATCTGTTCGACGGGCGGGAGCCGTTTCCCATCAGGGACTGACGAGCCGGTCAGCGTGAGCATCACGGTCACCGGGTTATCCCATGCAGGTACGGCTTCGCCGCCGGACGGACGTTT
>Ga0102942_1000789_pt1 | contig 12073 bp, 10 predicted proteins | sample SalPon2_C_H2O_MG_FD_78171 | JGI IMG/M metagenome (GOLD analysis project Ga0102942, IMG submission 78171) | Salt pond water microbial communities from South San Francisco under conditions of wetland restoration - Salt Pond MetaG R2_C_H2O_MG | ecosystem: Environmental > Aquatic > Non-marine Saline... | reverse complement strand
CTCTTCGACGATGCGTTGTATAATGAGTCCGTCATCCTGAATCCACCAGGTACAGAATACGATGATGTCGCCTTCCTCCACAGGTCTTACGACCGCTGCTAAAATGTAATAAATCGATCACCTGGGCCAAAAACAGGTTTCATACTACTCGAGGTATGCAATTAGTTTATACATATTTTAGTTCGTCGCTTCTGCGTAGACTCCTAACACTTCCGGTAGATCATCACGGCCATTATCGAGGTCTGCGTCTCGCCCTACGAACTCGAAATGAACGTAAAGATCATCTCCAGGTGCAATCGTTGCCCCGTCGCCAGCGGTTGCTCCGGTAAAGTCACCATCTCCGTTAACGTCGTTGGTCGTCCCTATTTCGTCATATGACCAGAATGCACGTGGGAATTCAGTCTCCCAGGTGATGTCATCCAGCTTCTCTGAGAGAGTCACATTAATATCATCGGTCCCTTTGTTTATAATCCGGAACACATCGGTAAACACGTAGTTAGAATTACGGCCGAGGCCTTCGCCGTTCTGGCCGAGACGTCCGTCGAACCCAACCTCTAATGTGGAACCGGTTTGCTCAGCGTATTCACTCACGCCCGCATCCAGCCCTAGGTAGGCGTCAGTATCGTCTGCAAATTCAACGTTAAACCCTCTGTCCGCGCGGGCGACATTAAACGCACCACTACCCATTGTAGCCGCCCCGCCGGCGGCGAGCGATCCCATTCCGACCAAGAACTTGCGTCGTTGCATTGGTGTTACCTCGTTTGACGCCCCGCCGACCGGCCGCACCGCCGCACTCCAATCCCGGTCGAGCGTGGCGTGTACTCACCGTATCAGTAGGGCCAAGTATCGTATTCCGCCGCGAGAAGCCGTCTCTCGGGGGTGAGGAAGATATTCGCGGACTGCAAGCGATCCTTACCGTGGAGTTCGTGGGGGCCGAGAACTGTCGCTCGTTCGCTTAATCAGTACAATAGTTTTCACTGTAATAAGTAATATCCACATTACATTGTAGTCAAGTTACAGTTCCAGTTTTCGTATGGCTAACACGGAGGTAGTTAATTCAAACCTCTACAACGGAACTGAATCGAACGGCGAGGCACCCTCCACGGACGAATTATACGATATTTTTGCGAACAGGCGGCGGCGCTACGCACTCCACTATCTGCAACAGGTGGATGGACGAGCCGACTTCGGGGAGATGGCCGAGCAGATCGCGGCCTGGGAATGCGAGAAGCACCGACAGGAGATCACGTCGAACGAGCGGAAGTACGTGTACTCGGCGCTCCAGCAGCGGCACCTTCCGAAGATGGACGACGTCGGCCTCGTGGAGTTCGACAAGCGCGAGGGCAGCGTCGAACCCACCGACGTGTTGGACGAGGTCGACGTCTACGCCGAGGTCGTCGGGGAGGGCAACGTCCCGTGGGGCGTGTATTTCGTCGTCCTCGCTGCGGTGCAGTCCGTCCTGCTCGCGTTTGTCGGATTCGACGCGACGCCGCTGACGGCGTTGTCCGACTTCGAGTGGGCCATCTTTCTCGTGGCCGCGCTCGTCGTGTCGTCGCTCGTATTTTTGTACGACACCAAGCGTATGAAACTCGGCGGCAGTGGCGCACCACCGGAAGTCAAACAACGATGACGTGGGCCCGGAACGCTCTCCTCGTCGTCGCGCTGCTCGTCGCAGTATCGCTGGCTGTATCGACCACAGGCGTCAGTTCCGCGGCCGTCGAGCGGGACGTAGACGTTGCCGTCGTCTCCGACGACGACGCCTATCTCGGCGTTCAGCGGGGGTGTGCTGACGGTACGCTCCGGGTGACGACCACGAATCAGTTTCCCGCCGGGACGACTCTGAACGTCGACGTCATCGTCAACGGAACCGAACGAACGAGCAGCGGTCTCACGCCCGGAGAGTCGCGGAGCGCGGCGTTCGATGCGTTTGAGGCGGGCGACACAATCACGATCCATGCGTCGGGACCCGGGGTCTCGGTCCACGTGAGACGGCCACTCCCGGCGGGGTGCTGAGTTCCGCTCCGGATCAGTACTGAGGCCTCACCTGACGTGGTCGGGGTAGATGCGGCTTCGGGACCTGCCTGCCCTCCGTGGCCGGCGTCCTCGCCGCGGTGCCGTTCGCGACCGGACTGGCCGTGCCGAGTGCGTGGCAAGGCGACGGTCCGGGCGGTTAAATCGGTGACGTCGAACGGGCGTGCCGACAGATCGCGTGCGATCCACCGGAGACGGCGTCGATACGGGCCGAAGGTCCACCACACGCCCACCGAGCAGATCGAGCCGATCGACGCCGGAGGTAGTCGCGAGAGCGGGGGCTGCGCCCGCGAGGCGACCGGACTGTGGGGACTCCGAGAAGTGGTCGCCGACACCCGCCCGGATGCCCGCTTGAATCTCCGCTACGGGCCGTTCCCGTCTCCCACCGGTGATCGACCGCCCCGGCGGCGGAGACCACCGGGAAACCGTGAGCACGAACCCTGCGAGTGCGCCGGACGGGACGGGCCCCGGTCGGCGGCGCTTCCGTCAGAACGCTTTTCGTTTCGCTTTCCCTCTGAGCCGGTATGAGCGAGTTCAACCTGAACCTCTCGGAGGCCGAGGAACACCTCGACGACGACGACACCGACGTCGTGCTCGGGCGGCTCGACGGGACCACGCCACCAGACGAGTGGATCGGCGCCGTCCGGTCCGGCAACGTACTCGTACTCGCGGTCGAGGGCGACCTCAACGAACTCGCGAAGGGCTTTGCACGCCCGGTCAGGGATCTGGGCGGCAACCTCACCCACTTCCGACAGTTTCTGGTCGTAACCCCCCCGGACGTGGAAGTCGACACCACTCGGCTCTGAGGGCCGTCGCACCTCAGGACCGGCTCCCCGACCGCAGAAACGTCAACACGTGGCCGTCGTCGTCGACGACGCGGCGGCCGTCTGGCACCGACTCGACCCCGCCGGGCCACGGCCCGCCGGCCGCGACCGCCGCCGCGGGGTCGTCGGTCGCGAACGCGAGGTCGACGTGGAGTCCGCCGCGGGCGTCCGCGATCCCGAGTTGTGGCTCCCAGAGCTCGAGATCGACCGGCCCGGAGAGTCGGACGCGCCGACGGTTCTCCCCCCGATCCACCACCTCGAACCCCAGCCGGCGGTACCGAGCCTCGGCGGCCGGCAGGTCCGCCACTTCCAGGACGACCTCGAAGAGCCCCGACAGCGAGGGCACCGCGTCGGGATCGGCGCCGCCCGTCGGATCGTCGCCGCCTGATTCTCCGAACGCGTCCTCGTCACGGTCGAAACTGCCGATCTCGACGCAGTGGCCCGCGGGGTCGTAGACGTACAGGGAGTCGGCCGCGCCGAACGAGAACTCCACGGGGTCGAGGTCGGCGAGCCGTTCCCACCACCGTTCGTATGCTCGCGTCGTCGTCGAGAACGCGTAGTGGGTGTGAACGCCCCCGCGCGGCGTGTCCGCCGGCCGACGGAGCACGAGGCGGGTCCTCCCCGCACCGGCCGCCGCCGACCCGCCGCTTTCCGGGGGCCCGACCCCATATGCCACCCGCGACCCCGGGGTGTCGGCCGGCTCCGCCTCGGCGACGAGCCCCAGCCGGGACTCGTAGAACGCCCGCGCGGCGTCGAGGTGTTTCACTTCCAACCCGAGTCGGCGGAGGCCAGTCAGCATATCCGACGGTGGGGCCGCGAGACTGATACCCGTTGCTGTCGTCGAGTGGCGCCCGTCGCCGGTCCGGATGGGGCTCACGGCGGGGGAGACCGCAAAGCAGTCCATCCGAACTCCCGGACGGCGACGACACATCCGCAGGTCCAGGGCCGGACGCCGTACTCACGGGACACCTGTCGCCGCCGGAAACGTATTTCATCCCGTGGGTGCAGCCTCACGTATGGGGAGATCGGTTGACAGGGGGCTGTCGGACGATCCTGGAGGAGAAATACGGGTGCTTCACGTCGACGACGATCCCGAGTTCGCCGACCTCACGGCGTCGTTTCTCAGCCGATCCGAGGCGCCGCTCGTGACAACCACCTCGACGAATCCGGCCGAGGCGCTCGAGCGCTTTCGGGAGAAGGAGTTCGACTGCGTCGTCAGCGACCACGATATGCCCGGGCTCTCGGGGCTGGAACTCTTAGAGCAGGTCCGGGCGGTCGACCCCGACGTGCCGTTCATCCTGTTCACCGGGAAGGGGTCTGAAACCATCGCCAGCCGTGCGATATCCGCGGGCGTGACCGACTACCTCCAGAAGTCCGTCGGGACCGACCAGTACGCGGTGCTCGCAAACCGGATCGAGAACGCGGTCGAAACCTACCGGTCCCAGCGCGCGCTGGCCCAGAGTCAAGAACGGCTCTCGCGGTTCATCGACCAGTCGCCGCTTGGCACGATCGAGTTCGACGAGACGTTCACGATCGTGCGGGTCAACGCGGCCGCGAGCGAGACGCTCGGCTACGACCCCGCGGAGCTGGTCGGCGGTACGTGGTTGCCGTTCGTCCCCGAGGACGAACGGCGGAACGTCGCGACGGTCGAGCGGAACCTGCTGGTGAATCAGGGCGGCTACCGTAACGTCAACGACGTGGTGACCAAAGACGGGGAGCGTCGCCGGACGACCTGGTACAACCGGGTCGTCACCGATGGGGACGGCGAGGTAATCACGATCGTCTGCCAGTTCGAAGACGCCACAGACGAGTACGACCGCCGGCGGGCACTCGAGCGGACCAACGTCCTCCGGTCGACCCTCTTCGAGATGCTTCCGGCCGGCGTGCTCGCCGAGAACGCCGATCGAGAGGTGATCCGGATCAACGACCGGCTGCTCGACCTGTTCGGGCTGTCGGCGGAACTCGACGACGTCGTCGGCGCCGACTGCGAGGCGCTCGCCGCCGATCTGGCCGACGGGTTCGCCGACCCCAAGGGATTCGTCACCAGGATCGAACGGGTGGTCGACGCGCGGGATCCGGTGTGGAACGAGGAGTTGGTGCTCGACTCGGGCGACGCTCTCGAGCGGAGCTACCGGCCGATCGAGCTCCCAGACGGCCCCGGGCACCTCTGGGTGTACTACGACGTCTCGGACCGTCGGAGCCGGGAGCAGCGCTTGGAGGCGCTAAACGAGACCGCGAGGGAGTTGATGGCTGCCGAAACCCGTGAGGCGGTCGCAGAGGTCGGCGTCGCAGCCGCCGACTCCGTGCTGGGGCTCGACGTGAACGCGATCCACCTCTTCGAGTCGGGTACCGGGCTCGTCCCCGTCGCCGGGACCGATAGAGTCCGAGCGCTAGTCGGCCCGCTCCCGACTTTCTCCGAGGGCGACAGCATCGCGTGGCGAGTTTACGAGACCGGCGAGATGGTCTCTCTCGACGACGTCCGCGAGGACCCCGATCGGTACAACGACGACACCGTCATCCGGAGTGAGCTTTGCCTCCCGCTGGGCGAGCACGGTGTGTTGCTCGCGGGATCGCCGACCGTCGGCGCGTTCGACCGGTCCGACGAAGTGCTGGCGGAGGTCCTCGCGACTACGCTCGTCACCGCGCTCGAACAGGTCGATAGAACCGAGCAGCTCCGGGAGCGCGAACACAGACTCACCCGACAGAACGCCCGACTCGAGCAGTTCGCGAGCGTCGTCAGCCACGACCTCCGGAACCCGCTCAACGTCGCCGACGGTCGACTCGAACTCGCGATGGCGGAGTGCGACAGCGAGCAGCTGACGCGGGTCTCCCAGGCCCACGACCGGATGGCGGAGCTGATCGACGAGCTGCTCACGCTCGCCCGCGAGTACGACGTGGAGATCGACCCGGGTCCGGTCAATCTGGACTCGTTCGTACGAGCGTGTTGGGCCAACGTCGAAACCGGCCCGACACGAATCGAGGTCCGGACCGACCGGACGATCCGCGCGGACACAACGCGGCTCAAGCGGTTACTGGAGAACCTGTTGCGGAACGCCGTGGAGCACGGCTCCACGGGCGCCCGTTCGGAAGCCCGCGGGGACGCTGTGGTGCACGGTTCGACGGACGATGGACCGGACTCCGACGGTGGCAGGGCCGCGGTCACGGTCGGGGCCCTCGGCGACGGCTTCTATATCGAGGACGACGGGCCGGGGATCCCACCCGAGGAGCGCGAGTCCGTCTTCGAGTACGGCTACTCGAGCGTCCCGGACGGCACGGGGCTCGGGCTCGCAATCGCCCAACAGTGTGCGGAGGTCCACGGCTGGGACATCAGCATCACGGAGGGGGGAGACGGCGGCGCCCGCTTCGAGATCACCGGCGTCGACGCCGCCGACGAGTAGCCGGCGCCGCCCGGTCCGGCGAGAGTCGGACGGTCCGACGCGGCACCGACTCACCGGATTTTCCGGACGTCGCTCACGTCGAATCCACCGTCGTTGATCTCGGTCTCGAACCGCACGATATTCTCACGTTCGATCTGTGAGAGCACGCCGCTGAACTCTTGCACTACCATCGTGCGGGCGCGCTTGGAGCCGCCGGACTCCCACTCGAACTGGAGTGTCCCGTCCGCGGCGTCCATCAAGTGCCCGAGTTGGGTATCAACGAGGGTTTCGCGGCTGGCGTACGCCAACACCAGCCCGTTCCACCGGTGGGCGGCTTTCCCCAGCCCCCGGACGAGCATAGCGATGTCGTTCCACGCCATATCGTCCGAGATCGCCGCCACGAGGTCGGTGATCGAGTCGATGACGACCAGGTTGTCGAACGCGTGTTCGTTGAGGTAGGTCCCGAGCGCGGTCAGCACGTCGGCCCGACTCTCGCCGCTGCCGAGGTCTTGGAGCGTCGCGGTCTCTCCCAGATACCACTCCCGAGGGACCGGGCTCAGCTGGAAATACTCGGGGGAGAAATCACGTACTGTGATGTGGTCGGTGGCGGCGTTCACGAGCTCCGCGTCAAGCACGTAGCTCATCTCGTCGCGGACCGTTTTCTCGTCGTGGGTAAACGAGAGGTAGTGGACCTCGGGCGGGAGCGAGGCGTCGTCGTGGAGGTCGCCGTAGTGGAGTTCGAAGAGATCTTCATCCGCGTGCGCGACCGCGTTCATCGTCACGCTCGTGTACATAAACTCCCGGGCGCCCGCTCCGGCGTCGCCGACGAGGAGCACGACCGTCCCCCGCGGCGCGCCGCCGTCGACGACCTTGTCGAAGCGGGAGACTCCGAACGGGATCCGGGCCATACTTGACTCTCTCGTGGCGCGCCGTTAACGGTTTCGGGGGCGCATACCGTCTGTCGGCGACGAACGGGAGCACCGGGATCAGCGGCCGAAGACTTCGAAAGCCCCGCCCCTTTCGGCCCCATCCGACGGTGGGTGGTCGCTCAGCCGCCGTCGATCAGACGACTGTCGGCTCCATCGTCACCCGCGTCCGCGACTGAGTCCACCGCGGCGCCGCGGTTCCGTGCGGCGGCGACGAGTACCTGCCCCTCGACCCCGGCGTCGCTGAGGGCGGCACGCCCGGCGGCCCGGGCCGCGTCGGCGCTGTCAGCGTGGGTGACCGCGTACACGCAGGGTCCCCACGACGACTGCCCGGCACCGTGACACGCCGGGTGGTCGTTCAGCGCGGCCACGATCGCCCCGGCTGTCGGCCGGTAGACCCCGCCCTGCTCGTCGGTGTACCACGTGCCGTTCAGCCGGCCGATCGACCGGATTGCTGCCCCGAACCGCTCGTGTGACCCCGCCGCGACTGCAGGGAGTAACTGCCGGGTCACCACGCCGGCGATCCGGTCCGCCGTCCCGGGGTCTGCGCGCTCTACGACCGACCGGATGCTCTCCTCCTCGGCGTCGCCGCTCCGTCCCCGGTCGGTGTCGGGGACGACCACGAGAAACCGCCACGCCTCGGGGACGTCGCGCCGCACCGCGATCTGCGGGACGGTCCACTCCCCGTCGGCCGGACGATCCGGCGTGTACTGCGCCGTGGGGTGGCCGGCGTCGATCACGAAGCCGCCGGCCTCGAAGGTCGCGACGCCGACACCCGATCGCCCGCCGCGGCCGAGGCCGGGTGCCAGCGCACGCGTGGCCGGCGTGAGCCCGTTTGCCCGCCCCACCGCCGCGAGCACGGCCGACGCGAGCTGGGTCCCGCTTCCCAGCCCCGCGTGCCGCGGCAGCGCGGACTCGACGGCGACGGTCGCCCCCGGGACGCCGAGAAGATCCGCTGCTCGCTCGGCGTACCTCCGAGCGATCGGGTGGTCGCACTCGACGCCGCCGGCGGGGGCGGCGGTGACCACGGTCCGGGGTTCGTCGAGCCCCAGCCCGATCCCTCCGTACAGCCGGTCGTGAGCCAGGCTCAGGTTCAGAAACCCGACGTGGATCCGGGCGCCGGTCGTCACGCGGACGTGGCTCATTTCCGAAAGAGACGGCCGCGAGCAGGTTCCAAGTTTCGGCGGTGGCAAGCCGGGCCGGTGTCGGAACGCAACGAGGAGCTACGGAAGCGGGCAGAGGCTGGCGGTGAAGACGGCGACGTCGTCGGACTCGTTGCGCGCGCCGTGGACCGCGCCGCGGTCGTGGCGGACGACCCCCGGTGCCGCGACCGTCTCCTCGTCGCCGTCGCGTTCGACGACGACCTCGCCGTCGAGCACGTGGAAGACGTTCGTGCTGTCTTCGTGCTCGTGGGCTTCGAGTTCGGCGCCGGGGCCGAGCGCAAACGCCTTCACGAGTACGTCGTCTGTCACGACCAGTTCCGCGGTCACTATCTCCCCGTTGTCGGGGTCGAGCGTCGATCGGGCGCCGTCGTACAGATCGAGCGTGGACATCAGTTACGGGTGGGATGCGATCACATATATACTGTGGGCTCTGCGGTACCGGCCGCGGTCTCACGTCCGGATCTCTGCGCGGGCGCAGCCGTCCGCCCGCTCCGCTGTTCGACAGCCGCGATCACGAGACACTGCCGAGTCAGCCCCGGCCGACCACGACCCTGGCGGTGCAGAACGCTTCTGCAGCGGCTGTGTCGGCGAACCGTACGGGACGTACGCAGTCTACAGGGCGCCCGCCGAGACTGTCGGGGCCACTTGTGGGGCGTGATTCCCGTCCCGGTGGTGGCCGCATCGACCCGCAGAACAGCGGACCGGCCGACGAAACGAGAACTGGTCGGTGTCGATCGGTCTCGATTCCTCCCCCCGGAGGTAGCCGTTTACGATGGGGTGGGGCACCTCGGAACGCCGGTGGGGGGCGGCGTTCCGAGTCGGCCCTGGGCTGAGACAGGCTGTCACAGTTGGCCACGACAGCCCGTCTCACAGCGTGTCTACGTGGTGGGGCGCGACGTCGCGTCTGCGACATCGCAATTCGGCATACAGGTGGCACCCACTAAAACCGGGTCGATAGTTAATCCGATTTTGAGGCGTAGGAGCCGTCTAACTCGAATTAACTCGATTAAACCGTCGTGCGGAACGTCCGGCCCAGCACCTCCTCTCCGGCCCTCTCCCGGACCGACTTCGATTCGAAAAACGGGCAGCTGCGGCCGTCTACTGCCAGTAATGATCTCCCTACGGTACGTCGCCGGGCAGTCCGTGCCCCGCCACCCGCTCGGGACGGCGACGTTCGGTATCGGTGTCACCGCGTGGGTCGGGGTCGTCACGGCGGCGACCGATGCCGCGGCCGCAGACTCACGGCGGCGCCGGCGTCGGGTGCGGTACGCGACGCCCGACGCCGAGGCCGATACTGACCGCCGAGTACTCCATCGACACGCCCCCGCGCCTGCGGCCGACGGTTTTTGTACGAAGCCGGGACAACGCCGGGTATGGTGACGATCAAAGACAGCGTCCACGACCACATCGAGGTCGAGGGCGTCGCCGCCGCTCTCCTCGATACGGAGCCGGTCCAGCGGCTCCGGCACGTCTCGCAGTTGGGGACGGTCCACCTGGTGTACCCCTCCGCGAACCACACCCGGTTCGAGCACTCGCTGGGAGTCTACCACCTCGCCGACCGGGCGCTCGCCCACCTCGGGATCGACGGGATCCGGGCCGAACGGCTGCGTGCGGCGGCACTGCTTCACGACGTCGGTCACGGCCCCTACAGCCACAACGTGGAGGCCGTGATCCACCGCTACACCGGCAAGTATCACGACGACGTCCACGGACTCCTCGCGTCCGGGGCGGTGGGCGAGGTGCTCGACAGTCACGACCTCGACCCCGGACGGATCGCGGACCTCGTCGCGGGCGACGGCCAGTACGGCCAGCTGGTGTCGGGGGAGTTGGACGTCGATCGGATGGACTACCTGGTTCGGGACGCCCACCACACCGGCGTCCCCTACGGAACCATCGACCACGAGCGGCTGATCCGCGAACTCACGTTCGTCGACGGCGAACTCGTTCTCGCCGAGGGGAACGTCCAGACCGCGGAGTCGCTGCTGCTCGCACGGGCGCTGATGAACCCGACTGTGTATCAGCACCACGTCGCCCGCATCGCGAAGGCGATGCTCCGGCGCGGGGCAGAACGGCTGCTCGACCGGACCCAGACCACGCCCGCGGAGCTCCGGCGGATGGACGACCACGACCTGTTGGTTGCGCTTCGCACCACGCCGGCGACGGCCGACCTCGCCAGTCGGCTCCGGACCCGAGATCTGTACAAGCGTGCGGTCTGGGCCGAACTCGACGCCGTCCCCGACAGCATCGTCGACGCCGACCACGACACGGTGGCGGACCTGGAGTCGGAGGTCGCCGACCGCGCGGGGCTGTCGTCGGGATCCGTGGTCGTGGACGTGGCGGGGCGGCCGTCGATGACCGAGTCGTCCTCCCGGGTGATGGTGAGCGGGGAGATGCGTCGGCTCGGCAAGCAGTCGCCGCTCGTGTCGGCGCTCCGGACCGCACAAAAACAGCAGTGGCGGCTCGGGGTCTACGCCCCGCCGGCGGCGACCGACCGCGTCGGCCGAGCGGCCGTCGACGTGCTCGGGTTAGACCTCGACGGCGCGCTGGTCTCCGACGTTCGACCAGGCATCACCGCGACCCTCGACGAGTTCACCGGATCGTGAGCCACCGGGGCGCGACGGTCGACCCCACTGGAGCCGCCTCGCCTGATCAGCGCTTCGATATAAATCCTCCTACCCGTCAACCGTTCACACAGCGAAACCGCAGTACAGCGTCGACCCCGTTGTTCCGGGTGGTGGCGGCCGTCTAGTAACCTTTAACCGATTTAGACCGGTAGATGGCGACAAGATGGCGAGCAACAAGATCCTTGGTATCGATCTCGGTACCACGAACAGTGCCTTCGCGGTGATGGAGGGCGGCGACCCGGAGATCATCGTGAACTCCGAGGGCGAACGGACGACGCCCTCGGTCGTCGCGTTCGATGACGGCGAGCGCCTGGTCGGCAAGCCGGCAAAGAACCAGGCGGTCAAGAACCCCGAACAGACCGTCCAGTCGATCAAGCGGCACATGGGCGAAGCGGACTACTCCGTCGAACTCGACGGGGAGGAGTACACCCCCGAGCAGGTCTCGGCGATGATCCTCCAGAAGATCAAGCGCGACGCCGAGGAGTATCTCGGCGACGAGATCGAGGAAGCGGTCATCACGGTGCCGGCGTACTTCAGCGACCGGCAACGCCAAGCCACCAAGGACGCCGGCGAGATCGCGGGCTTCGAGGTGAAGCGGATCGTCAACGAGCCAACCGCGGCCGCGATGGCGTACGGGCTCGACGACGAGTCCGACCAGACCGTTCTGGTCTACGACCTCGGGGGCGGCACGTTCGACGTGTCGATCCTCGACCTCGGCGGCGGGGTCTACGAGGTCAAGGCCACCAACGGCGACAACGACCTCGGCGGCGACGACTGGGACGAAGCCATCATCGACTATCTGGCCGACGAGTTCGAGGCCGAACACGGAATCGACCTCCGCGACGACCGCCAGGCGCTCCAGCGGCTGGAGGACGCGGCCGAGGAGGCGAAAGTCGAGCTCAGTAGCCGGAAAGAGACCACGATCACGCTGCCGTTCATCGCGACCACCGACTCCGGGCCGCTCGACCTCGAAGAGAAGCTCACCCGCGCGAAGTTCGAGTCGCTCACCAGCGACCTCATTGAGCGGACGGTCGATCCGACGAATCAGGCGCTCGAAGACGCCGATTACGGCAAGAGCGACATCGACGAGGTGATCCTGGTCGGCGGCTCCACCCGGATGCCACAGGT
>Ga0102942_1000788_pt1 | contig 12087 bp, 10 predicted proteins | sample SalPon2_C_H2O_MG_FD_78171 | JGI IMG/M metagenome (GOLD analysis project Ga0102942, IMG submission 78171) | Salt pond water microbial communities from South San Francisco under conditions of wetland restoration - Salt Pond MetaG R2_C_H2O_MG | ecosystem: Environmental > Aquatic > Non-marine Saline... | reverse complement strand
CGACTGGCACGACCACCTGCTGGCCGCAGGGGTCGTGCCAGTTGCCCCGTACAACGCGCGAAACACCGACGATCCGAAAGACATCGAGTACAGGCTCGAAGACCGCATCGAGAAACACAGCGAGGACGTTCAGCTGAAGCAATCAATGTTGGACGAGACGTACAACCGCCGGACTGGAGTCGAACGAACCAACGAATCAGTGAAGGACTGCGGCCTCGGGCGAACGCACGCCCGAGGCCGCGTCCATGCACGAGCGCAGGTGTTCCTTGCGCTGTGCCTCCGCCTCGTCGTCGCAATCACAAACTACGAACGCGAAGACAATCCGGGAAGCACGATCATCACAGTGTGAGAAGAGTTCTATGACACCCTCCAGAGCAGCCTATACTTTTCTCCATTCCCCACTAATATGGAGGTATAAATCGGAGTTACTCCCATCCCAGAGCGTTGTTCCCTCTTTCGCCCGGTGAGTCCAAGTCTCATTTTTTCGAGGGTCTTGATTGATCCCTGCTGTGTTTTCAATAAGTGTTCGCTTGCCCTCATCAGCCAAGTCTGTATCGATATCAAAGTAGTTGCTCCCAACAATATCTGTGTCCGAAGCTGCATTGGAGACTCGGATCCCAATGGTTTGCTTCTCTTTTTCAGACGATAGCGCCTCCTTTGATTCTCTGAGCATATATTTCACAGAACTCTTGGCTGCTTCTCTGAAGCCGGACTCTTTAGTTATTTCGGCAAACCGTTTGATTTTGTTATTGGTTCTTGCTCCCGTTTCTGTAGCAGAGCGATGTTTTCCCCGTAACCCAGTGCCAATACGGTTCAGGTATACTTGCGTATTGGTTGGTCCTGCGCTGCTGTCCCCAAGCAGAATCCCGACCGTATTATTGAGGAACTCACCACCGGTGATCATGCCATTATCACCGTATACTTCGATTCCAAATTTGTTATTGACTGACCGACCACCCATTAGTTGGTATCTATCGGATGCAATTCTCATTCCTGCTCTCTCGTTCTTTCGGCAATGAGGGGAAACAATCGAGATGTCACTAGCACCTTCTGCAACGTTCAGCCCGTTACGGCTGTCGTAGAAGTAGCTGTTCGTAATCCAATACCGGTATCCACTCTGAATAGAAAGTGCATCTCGATTATTGTGGCCAATCCACACGTCTCGTAATTGAATGTGCTTTTTTGAGTGTTTGATATTCATTCCATCCCGGTTCGCACTGTCCAGCAAAAGCCGCTCGAAGAACATATTAGAGAGATTGGCCGAATCTGCTTCGTTCAATAATAAGCAGTCGGTTTGATCACCTCCTTTGTGACCGACAATACCCAGATCGAATATTCCAGTCCCGTGCATCGTCTCGGTCGGTGCGTTTCTCCCTGTGATCTCTACTACGGGCCCTGAAAGGTCTGAACTGGCTTGGAGGATCGTCATATCGTCGACCCGCGACGTATTCCCGGCACCAACACCGTACAACCGCAGTGGAAAGTCAATTTCAAGTGTGGTGTCTACAGTGAATGTCCCGGAGCCAATTTCGACTTTTCCACCTGTCTTCGGTAGTCTGCCTGTCGTTTTGACAAATACTTCGGAGAAAGAATCAGACGAAAACTCTCCCTCCCCTATGTAACCGTGGTAGGTATCTCCATCTCGCTCGATGATAGCTCGACTATTGGTTTCTGTTTCTAACATATCGCTACGCTTCCATTGGAGTAGTAATAATAACGGTGATTACGATCAATTCGGTCACACTCCGATTGATTGTCACACGTACAGTTTGATGACGCTGGTTATTTGTGGATGTGAGCGGAAGTCCGAGCAAATGGCTATCAGCGCGCTCAATAAGGCGATCCTATATACTCTACGAGGTGACTTTGAGACTGTTTGGGAAGGGGGACTGCGAAAAATCGACGAACAGATTCCGGATACAATTGAGTATATTCGTGACGAAGAATCGCCCCAGTGGTTACAGTTAGACGATGGTCTGCAGACCTACCACTTCACCGATTCTGAGTATGTGTCGCTTCTCTCAGGGTCCGACGAATTCCGGTTTACGATTGATAATGAACAGGGAATCCGTGCGATAGAAGTTCCAATCATTTTTTCGGACAAGGCAGATGATATCCGGATCTCTCAACCCAATACCGAATCAGATGACTCGAAGAATGAATTCCGGATTCAGGTCGAACAATCGTATGATTATCCACCAGTTCTTTGGCGAACACTGACTGTTTCGGAGGACAGTCGATCTTCGGGTATCCGGGTAGATGTAGACCAAAGAGAACCACAATTGAATCGATTACTTAGATCGGTCCAGCGATTGCCAGATGGCAAACAGGAGGCGAATACCGCAGTTGGTTTGCCAGCGGCCGTACCGACGGAAGAACAACCACCTATCTTTCTCATTTCAGTTGATACCTTGCGGTATGATCAACATGAGGAACTGCATTCACTAATCGACGAATTGGGACCGAATGCTATTCTTCCATCAGAACCACGTACACAGGGGACGTGGACACCCCCATCACATGCCTCAATGTTTACGGGTGCTCACCCGGGAGATCATGGGTACGTTGGCTACGGTAAAGCACCTGGGGATAAACGACCGATAAATCCGAGTCTCACAACGATTCCTGAACTGCTCGCAGAGAAAGGGTACAAGAATTCAGCATTAGTTAGCCACAGTCGGATTCTCCCCGAGTTCGGTTTCGGTCGCGGATTTCATCGTTTCCGTCATGACGGGATGGGATACTCTGATTGGGTAACTCGAGATAGTGATGCAAAGGCAAGCGTAAATCAGATGATCGACTGGATAGAGCAGGATCTCGCTGTTCGGGATCACAGCCTCTTCTATTTCCTCCACGTCTTCGACCCGCATTATCCATACATTCCTCCGACTGAACGGATTGATTCACCGGATATTGATTTTTCAAGAAGCAAAACGTTCCGAAGCCAGGTTGACGCAGCAAAGGGTGATGACTGGACGTACTTAGACGGGTATCGTAATGAGTACGACTTGGATCCTGAGCTGGTCCGGGAAATGAAAGAGTGGTACTCTCTGTCCGTCGAATATACCGGCCATCAAATCGCTCGGTTCCTCCAGTATCTCAAAACTCAAGACTTGTTCGAGGAGTCACTTATCATCATCACTGGCGATCACGGTGAAGAGTTCGGCGAGCGTGGTTTCTTCTCTCATACTTCGTTGTACGATGGGAATATTCGTCCATTTATGACAATTAAGCCGCCCGCAAGTGAGTCGTGGCCTCAAAAAGACGCTATTGATACGATTGACTTCCTGCCGACGATCGCTCAATCGGTAGGTGAATATTCTCCAGAGTATTCTGGAACGCCAATTCAGAGAAAGTCGGACGCGACACAGAGGATCACTGAGCGGATCTATCCGGAGTGGTATAGTATCTCTATTGAGGCAGATGGTACCAAAGGAATCTTCACATACGATTCTAATTACCCCGATCGGCCTACGAAAGATGTGATTCAACAAGGTCCAGAATTAGAAGAATTCTATGTTCCCTGCGAGGTTCGCAAAGGTAACTACAGAGAAGAGGAACCGATTCCAGAGATAAAAGCGAAACTCCGACAGATAGTTGAAGAGTTTCTGGTAGACAAATCTGCAAGCTATGATGTAACAGCTGAAGCATCACGACCCTCTCAAGAGACTATGGAACAATTGCAAAACCTTGGCTACAAATAAAATGGAAACGACGTACAATTAAAAATGGCTTATAATCGATCGTAGATCATCTTCAGAGCGCCCCAAGCGTTATCTTTCACTGTTTGAGTGGAAGACCGAATCTTACTTCTAATATACAATTTCTGGATGTTAATATGATCTTCCCACTGTGGATTTTCTTCTTGAACAAAAGATGTGAACTCGTCTTCGTCAAATGCTCCAATCTTCATAAGCTGAACTATAGATCCTTCTACTGTGTTAATCAAATATGGCTTGGGTGATGTGTATCGGACAATACCTTTCCACTGCATTTCTGCGACTTTGCGTTCCCACTCTGGTGCGGACTCCTTTTCGATAGAGACACTGGTAATTTGGGGTTCATCCTCTCCAAACGAACTCTCAGGGTCCTGCCGTTCCATCACCTGATGGTAGTGGAATGTATCGTCAATTCTATCGTACTCACCATGCTCTTTCACTAATTCGGCGAACACGATATCCTCGTTACGCTGAAGGAAGTCGTCATCAATATCGTCAATAAATTTGTCGAAGGTCTCCTTACGACCCATTTGGCTCCCGGAGTAAGCCCGGGTAGCGTTGTTTTGCCGTTCGTTCGGGTACTCTGCTAACACCGTATGCCGTCGGTAGCATTCGTACCAATCTAAGTCATCTCTGTATTGGTACATTTCGTCAAACCATCCTTCTGGTAAAAAGACGTCCGCGTGCAAGTATACGAAGATCTCAGTCTCAACATGTTCGATTAGTTCTTTGATACAATATCCCTGGGTCTCGTATTCACTTTGATCTATGATTTCAACACGAGGGAACTGTTCTACTATTTTTATAGTTTCATCGGTACATCCGCCATCTCCGATAAGTAATCTATTGATTGGAATTTCGCGATAGAATGAATGGAGGTTACGCTCCCATAGCTCATTCGTATTTATGACTGGGATTATAACATCAATGCCTTCATCATCATACTGTTCAAGTCGATCAATAAATGTTGGTTGAGAATAGTACTCTCTGAATATCGAATCTTGGCTCATATTACAAAGTGTTGGGTTGTCTTTTTATAGATAACCCATCGCCTTCAATTGCTCCTGACGATCCGTTTTATGATCTTCTAGATCATATTCTGCAGGTTCGTGAGTACCTTGATTTATTGCTGACGTCTCCAACCAGGGTACAGCTCTTACAGCGTCATGTAATTGTCCAGGTGGATGACCCCATTTGCCATTTTCTCCTAAATAATTGCCATGATCAGATGTCACTATTGCCTTATTTGCGTTAACATTATGTAACAATATCTCAACCTCTTCAAGAACTGGAACGATATTTTTTTCATACGAATCGATTACGGGTTCTGGGTCATGTTCTCCCTTTTTGATACGTTTCCAAGGATTTCCTTTTATCCAACCTTCGTCTGGAGTAAATCCTCGACCATCATAAGATGCCTTTCCAATTGGTGGTAAATGGGGCTGCATATAACGTGCGATATATCGATCAGCAATATTATCTCTCATTAGGTCAATCGCCCTATCAGTTACTATTCTTGGTGGAATTGTTCCCCTAGAATCATCCCAACCATATTTCCATACTTTCTCTCTATATGTCCTAGTTCTTTTAGATGATCATATTCGGTGTGGTGATTCCCGCTAATATATGCTGTTTCTGATAATAAACTATCACTCACGTTCGAGAATGTTCGTCTCACCCATTCTGATGAACAAGAACCTACGCTGTAAGCTGATTTTAGAGAATCATCTTCAAAAATATGTGTATTTGTATCATATGCTAAATCGTATCGACATGTATCCAATATGATAACCAGATCCCACTCATAATCATATATATCATCCCATCTATGAGATAAAAATGAACTATCAATAAATTGTACCAATTTATATTTGTTCAAAATATTGTTATTTATATGTTCTGTCGCTTTTTTGGATTATTTAATCCCTTTCTAACCGTATTTTCAGGCAAATTCATTTATTGATCGTGTCCTCCTGTTGTTTTATACATAGAACATACTTTGCGAATACCTTCTTGAAGGCTTGCTTCTGGTTCCCATCCAGTTTCTTCCCGAAGCTTTGAGGGACCTGCATAGGTATCATGTACGTATACCTCTTCTGGTATTGGGTTTTCGACACTTCTGGTATTGGGTTTTCGATATAGGTTGGTTCTACCTGCGTACCCAATTCGTCACGAACACGAAGACCCACCACAGAATCGTGTCTACCGTGTGTTCGATGGTGAGTTAGAACCGGTCATCAAGATAACCGAGATTCCTACCCAGTAATTCCCGGCGATATCTCAGTCGGCTCCAACTTTTTCCTCGAATGGCGTTTATTCGATTTTTTACTTATTGGGCTTTTGACCGCTCTCGACGGAATGCGCTCGACCTACTCACCGGCTGGCAGTTCACCACTGGCGACGCAAAGATCAAAATACCCCGACTCTCCGGTCAAAATCGATAAGAGTCAGCAAGTCCAAGATTGAAGTTGCCCTTAGTTGATCTCGTCTAAACAGCCGCTGAAGCGGTCGTTTTGGGGAGGGGGTATAAACCACTCTGAAAATACACCGCCTCAAGTTTCAATCCCTACCTGAACACCGCCATTTACTAGCTCTCAAGACTTCCAACCAATATATCTCCACAGTGTCGGTCTTTTTCCTTATCAATAATTGAGTACCCAGACTGTTTGAGGATTCTAGATATCTTTTCTGTCGCAGTGCCCTGACGAGGGTGTGTTTCAACTATAATTGTATTTGGCCGAGTTTTAAGTCCCTCTAGTATTTCTTTTTCTGCTCCCTCACAATCTAGTTCAAGAACATCACACTCTGGTAGATCTTCAGGTGATATCCCACGAGCGGTTTCGACATCGTCGACATCTATTATTACTTCTCCGACAAAGGCATGTCTTGTAGTTATAATATTATCAACTTCGTTTAAAATGCTATTTTGTTTAAGTTCATTAATCTGTGATTTGGACGGCTCATAAATAGTAACAGAACCTGATGGTCCTACTTCCAGCGCAGCATTAATGCTTGTAATACCTCTTCCCCCACCAACCGTGATAACATCATCCCCATCATTAATTTGTTTTCTTACTAATAAGACATTAGATTGCTTGTGGTTGTCCGGAATGATAAAATCACTGCCCATTATATATTCATCTAAGAACCGGTAATCTGGGTCATATATTTTAATATTTTGCTTTATCAAGTAATCTCTTTTTGGGATATAATTCCTAATGTATAACTTATACACATGCCTGAGTGAGGCTATAACAAAGCTTTTCAAACCATCCTCTTCGTACTTGTACTTAGCGCGCTTGATTAAATTGGATTCCATTTTTTTTTGTTGATTCGGAATCGCTAAATGTGTTCCGCAACGGTGAATTAATATGGTTGAGGTAGTCATTCTCACAAACTCTGAACTTCGGCATCAGTTCGTTAGAAAAGCAATCGCGCTTGACGATGATATTGATGTCATACGGACTTACTGTGAGAGCACTGATGGGTCGACGCTCGCCCGTGTTCGCGAGGAAGGTGACGACGTTAAGCTTCGACATCTCGAAGCCCGTGCGGAATCTGAGGACGACTTCTTCCGCCACTTCGTCAACTATACCCCTGACTACTCGAGCCCGAAGGAGATTCCGAACGGCGAGATCAACGACGAGCAATACTACGAGGAAATTGTCGACCTCGACCCTGATTTACTCGTCGCCTACGGTTGCTCCATCATCGAAGATCCCCTTCTTTTTGAGTACGAGGGTAGATTCTTGAACGTCCATCTTGGCCTCTCGCCCTACTACCGAGGAACAGGGACGAACTTCTGGCCACTCGTTAACGATGAACCGGAATACGTCGGCGCGACATTCATGTATCTCGACGCAGGCGTCGATACCGGTGATATCATTCATCAAATCCGAGCGCGTGTCAAGCCTAATGACACACCCCACCAAATCGGGAACCGTCTCATCGCGGATATGATTGGCCCATACCGCGAGATAATTACAAAATTCGACGACTTGGAGAATATGGAGCAACCGGAGACACCTGATAATGAACACTACTACACGACATCTGACTATTCGACTGAAGCCACTCAACAACTGTACGAGAACTTCGATAATGGATTAGTTGACAACTACCTTGAGAAAAAGGACGAACGAACCGCAGATGTACCCCTCGTAAAAAATCCAGCCGTAAAGTCACGATGAAAGCAGTGATGTATCACTACGTTCGACCAGATGCGTCTGATGCGCCCTGGTATTACCACCTTGATATCGATGATTTCCGGGCGCAGCTTGACTACTTCGAAAGCGAATACGGCTTCGTTGACCGCGACGCGTTTCTGGCGGCGGCCCGCGGTGAGGCCGATCCGCCGGAAGGTGTTATTCTCACGTTCGATGACGGACTACGTGACCACTATGAGTGGGTATTTCCAGAACTACAGCGCCGAGGGCTCTGGGGAATCTTCTACATTCCTACTGGTCCATACACCCAAGAGACGGCGCTAAACGTACACCGCGTCCACGCTCTCGTTGGGAAGTACGATGGTGATGTGGTACTTGAGTCATTGCTGGATATTGTGAACGAGGAGATGGTTCCAGACGCACGCCGCGAGGAGTTCCACACCGAGACCTACCAGAACCAGAACAACACCGAGAGCGTCACCACAGTCAAACGCATTCTCAACTATTTCATTGCCTACGAGTACCGTGAAGATGTCCTAAACACGCTCTGCGAGGAATTCCCGGCTGCGGACCTTGACCCTAACACGTTTTATATTCAACCCGATGAACTTAGAGAAATGCAGGATGCTAGGATGATTCTTGGATCGCACTCCATTTCTCATCGAGTCTTCTCAAAGCTCTCACAACCAGCTCAACGAGACGAGATTGTATCGTCGTTTGATTACCTTTCGACCATACTTGACAAGATAGAGGTGCAGACTTTCTGTTACCCTTATGGGGGATTCCATACTTTCACGGACTATACCCGTTCGGTTCTTGATAATATCGGCTGTGTGTTCAGTTTTAACGTTGAGTCTCGAGATATTCAACAAGAAGACTTCCAAACGCAACCGCAGGCTCTACCTCGGTACGATTGTAACGAATTCAGGTACGGCGATGTGACAGGCGACGTTAAATAGCTATCATTGTACTTCAGTCACCAGATAAACTTGTCTCATCATACAAATTAGTAGCGACGTTGCGTTAAGATCGGATCAAATGATAGCGGTCAAAAAATCGAGTAATTTATATTCACTATCGGTTCTAGAGAAGTCGGGCGTCGTTTGTTATCGAACCACATTCATTGGTGAGTATAGAAGGTCTGACACCGCCACGGTCCTCAAATCCAACACGTCACACATGGGGATCGGAGTAGCGTGAACGTGTTTTCTGAGAGGTAAAACAACGAACAAACAGTTTTCAAATGCGTTTAGACTGTTGAGTCCAGCATCGCTTGAAATTGGTTAAAACTGTTTCGCCTTCATACGGAATCACCTTCTCCAAACTATCTAATATATTGACTAACACTTAAATATCCGAATTAATTGGGTTCAGTATGGATGTCCCTCTACGTAAATTGGCCCAACACATTCGTGAATATGGCGTCATAATCACGATAATTGATTCATTCGTACATATTATTCGCAAAATGAAAAAAATGTATTATCAAAAGAAAGTAGGAAAAAAGTCAGTACAAGCTGGAACACCCCTACGTGTTAATTATGAAAGTAATATAAATAAAAAAACACATCTTGGTGATAATGTGAATTTTAATGGGATGTCTATTGTTGGGGAAGGTGAGGTAACAATTGGAGATAATTTTCACTCTGGTACAGATTGTCTGATAATCACACAAAATCATAACTACGATACAGGAGATGCTATTCCATATGATGATACATATATTTATAAGAAGGTTGTGATTGGAGATAACGTCTGGTTGGGTTCCCGAGTGACAATTCTTCCTGGGATTACAATTGAAGAGGGGGCAATTATTCAGGCAGGCTCTACGGTGACATCCGATATCCCAAAAGGAGCAATCGCAGGAGGACATCCCGCCAAAATATTCGACAGGCGAAACATGGATCACTATAATAAACATAAATCAGAAGGAAATTTTCACTAATTTTTCGGCCATAAATAAAAGTAAATGGATGATAAAGCAAATATAATATGAAACACAAAAGAAATCAGTTCGAATTGTTTGAACAGAATCTAGATTTGTTTTCAGTAGGAATAGATGGAATTCCTATTTGGGAACGAATACGCGTCGACATCTTTCGAGAAATCACTCGGAAAAAAGGACAGGGACAAGCTCACACGCACAGTGAGGACGAGTTGAAAAATTATCTCCAAGGCTTCGGAATGTGGGTTAAAAATATTGTCCACCGAAATCCGTACCTTGCCGACGAACACGACTTCCTCTTCGTCGGCCACCAGCGCCGGAAACTTGAACAGGACGGCTACTGGTGGGATCTCTACTGCGATCCGGTCCACGAGCAGTCCGACCTCGACTACGTCCATATGGAAGAGCCACATCTCCTATCTCATCGAAAGCCTGCCAAGACCGAGCGGCTCAGATATCTCGACCTTATAGACTACGGCGGAACGATCCAACGAAAACTCGGCCTTTGCTCCCCGTCAATCCCCGACGATGTGGCCTCGCGACTCAGAGAGGCCGAAGCGGAGGTCGAACGTCGCTTCGATGTCGAGATCGATATCGTCGCAGAGGCTCAAAAAGCGCTCTACGTACGAAACACGACGCTCCCCCTGTACGAACGACTGTTGGACCGAGTCGATCCCGAAGTCGTCGTCCTCGTCGTCTCGTACGGAAAAGAAACGCTCATCGAGGCGTGTAAACGAAAGAATGTTCCAGTTGTCGAACTCCAACACGGCATAATCTACGATCAGCACTTTGCATACTCGTATCCGGAAGGTGAGACCAAGACCACGTTCCCGGACTATCTACTGACGTTCGGGGAGTTCTGGAACGAAAACGCTCGGTTCCCGATCCCGGACGACCGCGTGATTCCAGCCGGTTACCCCTATCTTGAACAGCGGCTCGACAGGTACGACGACGTCGAACCCGCCAAACAGCTTCTGTTCATCTCACAGGGAACAATCGGTCGGGAGCTCTCGCAGTTCGCACTGGAAGTTCACGAGGACGACCGCATCGATCACGAGGTCGTCTACAAGCTCCATCCGGGTGAGTACGATCGGTGGGAGGAGGAGTATCCGTGGCTCGCGGCGTCGGACATACGGGTGATAGACGAATCCGAACCACCGCTTTACCAGCTCTTTGCGGAGTCGAGTGCGCAGGTTGGGATCGGGTCAACTGCGGTCTATGAGGGGCTCTGCTTCGATCTGGAGACCTTCGTGTACGAGGGAGATGATGCCTACATGCTCCGGCCGCTCGTAGAAGATGGGGCCGCACCAATGATCAAGGGTCTCGACGAGTTGGCCGAGCAGTTGGGATCAAGCGTCGGGGGACGGTTCGATCGCGAGTGGTTCTTCAAATCGGATTCGGTAGCGAATATCCTCGAAGAGTTGGAGCGGATCCGTGACGCCCAAGCGGTTGTTAATAAGGGTTAGATGAACTTACAGTGTGCCACGGTTTTGATCGACAACGATTTTTCAAACCGGATTCAATCGATAATGTCATCGAAGAACTGAGCCGAGTGAAGGGAGATACAAGCGTTCATAACGGATCCTGAAAAGCGGTACTCAATGAGTACATCTGACTCTCTCAGCGTGATTATCCCAGTGTATAACGATCCGAGTGGTCTCAAAGATACAGTCGAAGGCATTCTTCAAACTCGATTTGATGGACAATTTGAGATCGTCATTGTCGATAACAACTCAACCGACGACACCTACGATGTCGCGCAATCGTACGCGGCACGACACGATCGAGTCCACGCGGTCGTTGAAGATGATATTCAGAGTTCGTACGCGGCGCGAAACACCGGTATACATCACGCGACCGGCAACGTTCTCGTGTTCGTCGACGCCGACATCACGATGGACCCGGATTGGCTCGACACGATCGCCACGGAAATCGACGACACTGATTACCTCACCTACGACGTTGAAGTATACGTCCCGGACGGCGAAGACACCTGGGTAGCTCGGTATAACGAACACACGAGCTTCCCAATCGAGGAGTACGCCGAAAACAGGGACTTCGGCGGGGGCGGCTGTATCGCTGTCCGACGGGAAGTGTTCGAGGATGTCGGCCGGTTCAACCACCGCTTGATCTCCGGCGGCGACGCCGAGTTCGGAAATCGTGTTGCCGCCTCAGGTCGCAAAATCAGATTCACTCCCGAAACCCAAGTGTATCACCCTGCACGAACGTCGCTCCGCAGCCAGATGAAAAAGGAGAT